>JACCDR011091751.1_pt1 | contig 27576 bp, 20 predicted proteins | sample 7446431 | NCBI WGS metagenome assembly JACCDR01 (sample SAMN15323443, study PRJNA562643) | freshwater metagenome | isolation source: river surface water | place: USA:Blue River Watershed | collected 2017-08-17 | reverse complement strand
TTGTTAACATCCCTGCTCGTTAACATCCCTAGCTCGTTAACAATAGGGCGTCATAATCCGAGGCACTAATGGTTGCATCGGGCATCAGCTGACTAAATTCACTCAAACGGTTTTGCAGCGCGAGGTAATTTAATGTCACAGCATCACAGGAGGCAACCTGGCTACTGCCAATTAAGAAGTTGGTGTCATTACTGCCAAAGGCGGTAAAGGCGCCTAGCTGGCGTTTTTTAAACCCGATGCGACCCTCAGGTGAGAAATACAGCAAGATAGAGCCGGATGTCTCAGCAGAATCCGCCTGCCAAATCAGCTTGCCCGTTTCGTCAGTACGGGTTCCACCCGATACCGAGCCATCCGAGAAGATATACACAAATAATGGCCTGCCCTTCAGCAGGCAATATTCCGCCGTTGCGCCGATACATTCGCCAAGCTCAAAATCGAGTTTGTCACCCGTGGTGCGGGTACCGTCGTGGTAATCAAAACTGGGCATTTCCATCATGCTGAGCCCAGCATAACCACTGCCGATCAATTTTGCGGCACTGGCGGCACGAGTGAGGTTAACGGCTGCATCCTTTTGAAACGGATTGCCAAAAATGGTGTTGATGTCGGCATCCAAACTCGGATCCAGCACATCGAGATTACTAAATGCACTGAGAACACGCTCGGCCTGATCGTACACACAACCAAACGCTTCGCGCTCGGCATTGCTCAGGTTAAAGCGTTTACTGCTGGCTTTCGCGAGCTGAGTCGCCGCTTGCATATAGGCGCCTACTTGCGCTTTATCGCTTTGCATTAAGTCGATCAGGCTGACACCGTCCAACAGCCGTCGCGCTTGCTGCGCATTATTGACAACCACGGGGGTTTTACTGGTGCCATAAGGCCCTTTACTTCTCCCCGCAAAGGGCGTTGCCGCATTGGCGATACTGGGAACAATCGTGCCTTGCACGCCGGCGCGCAATAAACCAAACATCGGGTTAATGATGTTGTTATTAGTATCGTTGGCCGAACGGGTACAGAATACGGCGCCATCGCCTTTGGCAAGCGTGCCTGCACTTGCGCGGGATTTAATACCCGCGAGAATCGGGCTATTACTGACAAAGGGAAGACCCAAGGAATAATCAACATTTGCGCCATCGGCATTGTAGCGAGTTGCCGGTACATGGCCGAGTTTACGCCAAGCTTCTTCGCCAAAGTGGGCTGTGTCGATCTGATTTTGGAGCTTGCCGACACACACATTCCCACCACAGGTGCTGCCACCGCCCGCCAAGTCAAACATCATGACAGCTGGGGATTGTTTAGCGGCTGTTTGGATATTGGCAAGATCGCAGGCTATCGCCTGCTGAGAGAAGAGCGAGAGCAGGCTCGGGGCAAAAAATCCCGTCGAGCCCATCATAAATCCTTGCCCCAATAATTCACGGCGACTGCGCGGTTTGGCATGGCATTGATGCTTAAGAGGCGTCGATTCTTTCGGTGTCTGTTTCATAGTCACAATCTCTAATCTCAGTAAGTAATGCCAATAGGGCTCGACAGGATATTACTGCAGACGGCGGTGGCGATGGCGTCGGTGCTGCGCCCGGCGTTATTCATGACATCCACCATGGGCGTTAAGGCTTGCTTGACGTCATCCAAGGGAATTAAATCGGATCGACCCCGCGTAAAGTGCCTATAAGCCTCGCTGATGAGGCTATTTAAATTGGCGCCTGTAACGGGGGCGTTAAATTGAACCGTCGGGTAAACCCGGCGGCGGCTCGCCTCATTCGCCATCATTTTTGTACAGAATAAATTGGCGAGGTTCGCCGTCGAGATCATTTGTGTTGGCGTTAACGAATTAAACACATTGCCTGTTGGCATACTCTCAAAGGCGACTTCAAAGTGCTTTTGCAATTCAGCATCAGATACGCTCACGCCCGTCAGGTCAGCAAAGGTTGCATAAAGCCGGTTGTAGATTTTCAGGCCTTGTGGTTCAACCGAGGGGACGTTTTTAAAGCTTGGGCGCGGATAGTTCAGCACTGGCCGCGCAAAAACGTTATCGCCAAACGCCTCAAAGGTAATACTGAAAGTGTCGCCATCAATGCCTTTTTCAACCGGCAGCAGTGTTGAATTCAGCGAAGAAAGAAGCTGCTCATTACCAACCAGCATCCCTTTCAAATCACTAAATGACTGCCCCAATGGTTCGGAACGGCCATTGATTGTCAGCTGTAAACCCTCAATGGGAATATTGAGCGGTCTGGGGGTTATCAAGGTGGGTTTAGAAAAGTTATAGACTTGACCCTCTACGACATCCAATTCGAAACGAATATAGGTTTGAGCGACCTGAGTGAGATTGGCTATGTCGAAAAAAATATGGTGTTTTGTGGTGGGAGTGACAGACGCATGCAGCGTCGCCTCGTCTGCCGATAGCGCGCGATTGTGCAGCGCCAAATAGCCAATTGTTCCTTCCCACGTATTGAAAGGCATTTCACGCGCGGTGGCCTTAATGCCGCCCAACCATAATGCGGCCTCGTCACTAAAACCCAAAATACTGAAGCCGTCCAGCTCGGCGCCGAGCACCTGCTCCCCATTAATGTAGAACGCGGTATCACCCAGCCCCTTGCTCGATAACAGAATATGGATGGTTTTTCCCGGTTTAAAACGATTGTGCCCTGTCCGGATGATATTGGATGCTCGGGTAATGGAAACCTCTTGGTTTTCGGCATGCATGGTCATTAACAAACTGTGACGCACGGAATTTTGCTCGGCCTTTGAAAAAGCGATGGGCGTACCGTTATCCATGGGCCTTAACCAGGCTTCAAGGGTAAAGGCCTGTGATGCAGGGGTTGTTGGGTTGTACACCGCGCGGGGATAAAACTTATCTTTCACCAGTGTTGGCGCCACCGCGTAACCACGCTCGGGCAAGTATAGCCCCGCACCCGGTATGCACTTGGCACCCGCGTGAAGATAGAGGCTGGCCAGAGGACTCACGCCGGAAACATCAGCCACCTCATCATTTTCACAGTCACTAAACGTATATTCAGCGATTAATGCATCGCGCTTGCGTAGGTTTTGTGCCGGCGCCCTGGCCTCGCTCGCCTTGACCGGGCGACTTTCGATCGTCGATTTTGCAAACAATGTGCTGGCATTATTATTAGCCGCCCAAGCGGTAATACCGCCTGTCATCAGCTTTGCTAATTCACGACACTCATCAATAGAATTGCCGCAATTGTGCAATGGGAATGACTCTATTTTTTGCACAATGCGCGAGGCGCTCGGCTCCAAGAAATTGACCTTACCGGTAGACAGCAATTCATTTTCAGCAAACTGAAAATCCGAGTGCATAAAAAGCGGCGATTGCTCAAGCGGGGTGCCATCGGCATGGCAGTAAATGCATGCCCGGCCGGCCAGGATAGGCCGAAAATAATGCTCATAGGCTGTTTTCCCCTCAAGACTGGGGGCAAGGCTGGATGCGCTAGCGGCCTGTGTACTGGAAGACCTTACGCTGGAAGACCTTAGGTTGGAAGAGCTGACGCTGGAAGAGCTTAGGCTTCCTGCCTGCAGGCTGGAAGATGTTGCCGCCAGGCTAGAGCGGGCACTGCTCAGGCTGCTAGCGCCAGCAGAGCGGGACACAGTGGTCGAGCTGGTCGATAGACTCGAGACGGAGGTTCCACCACATCCACTCAACACAAGCGCAAGGATCATCAACCGAAAAGTTACGACGGGAATAAGGCGCGCCGATTGAGTAATGCATGAGGTTTTAGCAAGGCGTGACATACACTATTCTCCCACCTGAACACACTGAACTGCGGCAGCCGCAATGGCGTGACGCATTTTGTATCCGCTATTAATAAAGACTTCAGTGATTTTTTGAATAGCGATGTCGCGTTTATTCGCGCCTTGATTTTTTAAGCAGACAAGCTCGTAGGCTTTTTGCGCTTGGCAATGCGCAAACTGATAGGAGTGCGCAAGCTCCATCCCCATACTTTTAGCCCCCTTACCCTGTCCCGGTAAGTTTTCATCCCAGCCGAGTGACGCATTGCGCCCTTCGCGCCACACATTTCGCCAGGAATCGTCTTCTGTTACAAAACCATCGGGGAAATTCAGATGATTTACAAAAAATTTATTCATCACTTTGGCGTCGTTGTAATGCAAGCGTTCATATCGGTCCAGGGTGTAGGTCGGCTCGTTTTTAACCGGCTGCGAGGAGACGGGAATACGGTCGTAATAGGCGAAGGCCCCGGCTAAGGCATCCAGCCCTGAGTGGCAGCCTGCACATTCGGTTAAAAATGATTCGGCCTTTTCGCCTGGCGTGCGATCAACATCTTGCCGTATGTAGGTTGTTGGGCGAGTCACATCACTTAACTGCTCCATATCCATGCACAAAAAATTCATTTGAAAAAATCGGTTGGGAGTGCGATTGGTACCCTCTTTAAAAAAAGCCAAACCCGATGCTTGCGAGGTCATAACACCGGCAGTTTGCTCGGGTTTTAAAGGGTATAGGTCACTTTGTTTAATTTCTTTTAATAACGCTTTTAACCCTTGCGGTTCGCGCGCCAGCTCGCGGTAATAATCGGAATTGACCGCATTGGGTAAGAAGTTGCGCGGAGAGCTTGCTCCATTGGCAAGTGGATAGAGGCGAGTAATTTGTTCGGGTGTACCCACGTACAAAATATCCTCGTAAAGCACGGTGCGAAAGTCCTTATCGTCACGAATCATACCAATGACAGTGGCCGAAAAGTCATTCAGCGGCGCAAAGCGGTCTTGCGCCTCGTTGGTCCAGGGGCTGACCCAGTCGAGCAACACACGGTCATAAAACGCGCGATGCTCGGTGGCCAGTAAGGCTGCCCCCAAGGCATCGCCGTTGTTCAATTGGGTGATCATGGCTTGCCGGACTTCTGCGTTAGGCGAAACCCCGGCGATCAGGTTGTGGATGCGATCCACAGACTCGACCACACCAGCAGACGCGAAAGTGGAATAAGCCACCAAGCAAAGCACAACAGCGCCACGCCTCATGACGCCACACGCGATCACGCCACGCCACAACAAAGCCTGCGAGTTGCGTTTTAGTGCTGACTTTCGTGCTGATTGGTACCAGGACGTAAACATAGTCATCTCTCTTGGGGTGCCGCCCCCGATTTGGCCTCGCTGGGGCGGCTGGTTGTTGTCAATGGGTTGATCTTAGCGCCGACGCCAAAAAGACCCCTGGATCAGGCGGCCTGCTGGATCATGCTGGCCTGCTGGCCTGCTGGCCTGCTGGCCTGCTGGATCATTGTTTGGCCCCGGGTGGCATAGCATTGTTGGACGATACCCAGGCATTCAGGGGGCGAGCCGCCACGAGAAGCAAAAGCCAGAACCACACACTGCCCGGCATAGCACCGAGCTTGATGGCTTTGCAGCCATTGCGTTGCACCTCGACACCCGGACCCGTATCGGGGCAGGTGTCCTGGCTGTTGGGGACGCCATCTTTGTCGTCGTCGCGCGTATCGGCCGGGGATGCCGAACTGCTAGCCGAGGAGGATTGCAGACTCGTTGCGGCGCTCATGCTCGATGCCGCAAAGCTCATGGCGCTGGATGAAGTCGCTACCGATGGCCTAGAACTGGCGCTGGATACTGCCGCAGACGATGGTACAGCAATCGACGAAACAGTCACCGATGAAACAGTCACCGACGAGACAGCAGAACTGGACATTGTCGACAGGCCCGATGACTGAGCGCTATGGGCAGCGCTGCTCGAACTCACAGGCAGCGCCGCATCACTGCGCTTAGCCATAAAGGTTGTGGTTGCGAAGCCAGATAAACCCGCAGCATCGGTGACATAGAGGCTGAGCGTCACCTGACTTTCGCTGGCGAAGGTCCGACGTAGAGCGGCTCTGCGCCATTGTTCACCATTGATTTGCCATGAATAACCGGTAATACCGGCTTTTTCAGACGCTATTGAAGCGCCGGCATGAATGTCATACGTCAATGGCATGCCCGCAACCGGAATAACAGAGATCACCGCCTTGGGCGGCTGCAGCTCGCCTTCGGCATAAACCTTGATGGGGTAATGCACCGTCGTCGTGACGCCATCTGGCGTACTGACGTTGAAGCTGGCTTGGTAGTCACCTGGAAATAAATAGGTGTGCGTGAAGCTAGTGCCCGTGCCAGCGGCATTATTATCACCGGCCAGCCATTGTGCGTAGGTATTTTTATTGTTCCAAATTTCAGCATGAACGCTGGCGATGCTGTGACCATAACTGGCCAAAAAGCGGACTGTGTAAGGGGCTATGCCAATGCCCTTGTCGACCGAGCGCATATAAATGTCCGGCGCACGGCGCTGATCATCAGCAACCGTCACAAAACCCTCGGTCATCACCTGCTGAGTTCCTATCTGAGCCTTGAGGCTTACCCTGTAGGTGCCGGGCTTTTCAAAGCGGTGCCGCGGTGTTGCGCCTGTGGCAACAGGCGAACCATCACCAAAATCCCATTGATATTCACTTACGTCCGCAGGGCGGGCGTTAATGAGGGTTGTGCGGAAGGCCGCTTCACCACCGGGGGGCAACAGATACTGATTAGCTTGAAGCGTGATGGCTGGGTGCGAAATGAGTGCCTCAGCCTGCTCGACCGCCGCTTTCGCATTGACCAAACCATAGCCGTAAGTCCAATCGTACCCAGGGGCGCCAAAATCCGTAGCGGTGGCGCGCAATATTTGGCGAATCTGGTAGGCCGTAATGTCTGGGTTGGCGGACAGCATCAAGCCAATAACGCCGGTGACAACCGGTGCCGCAGCCGATGTACCACTGAACAGATTGGTGTAGTCGTCGAGACTGTAGCCAAGGTCTCCGGGTAAATCAGTGGTGACCACGCCGGGTGCATAATAGATGCGCTCGCCCCCGGTACCGCTATAGTCCTCTGACGGAGCCACCAGCTCCATACCGTTACCATGGGTGGTGTAATCCGACAAGATACCGTGAAAACCCATAGCGCCCACCGCAATGGTGGCCGGGTGACGGGCCGTAGGGGCAACACAATTCGTACCCGTATTCCCCGTGGCAAAGACTTGCAAACTGCCGAGCCCGCCTCGACCTTCGTGATAATGATCGAGAATAACGGCCTCAAGCGCTGGCTCAAACTGGGTAGCGCACTCGAAGGGCTGCCCCCAGGAGTTATTCACCACACCGACATTTTGCTCCAGTGCCCAATACAAGCCGGCAACCGAATCCGCGATAGTACTTTTGCGATTCATCACAAAAATATCGGCCTCGGGCGCAACACCGCGCCCGCCGATATCATTGTGTTGTGCCGCCACTATGCCCGCCACCGCTGTGCCATGGGTCCCTGTCGACTGGCCAACGCGACCTTCATCATCGGGGTAGTAGTCTCTGCTACCCGGCCCTGAGGGCTCATATCCCGTAAAGCTGGGAAGATCAGGATGGTGCACCGTGCCCGAATCGTTAATGGCGATTCGGGCTCCCGCACCCTTAGTTATTGCCCAGGCTTCATGAATACGAGTATTGACTTGCGCAATACCCAGTAACCCACCAATCGCTTCGCCGTGATACCCCATCTGATACTGCTGAGCAAACAGCGGGTCGCGAACAATTTCACCCGTCACTGAGTCGCTTTTTTGAGAGGGCAAGACGCTGCTTTTTTGGTAAATTCCTTTTTCAGCCTGTGGCATAGCGCCTATTTTGCTGGCCGGAGCTGGTTCAATAACCGGTTGCGGTATGGGCATGTCGGGCATGGGGCTATCTTGCCGCACCCAAAAAACCCAGCCCTGCTGATTTAACACCTGGGTTAAACGAGCGGCTTCGGCAGCGTTTGGCAGAGTCACCATCCAGATTCGCCCGAGCGATTCAATCGCCGCCGCTTGAAAGTGGTTTTGCGACAGCCAGCTACGCCAAGTGTTTTGGTCACGCGGGGAACGGGTTTGCACCATAATGCGATTGAGTTGCGGCGCGTCACGCGTGACCGTTATCGGGGCCTTGGCGTCGTCCGCCAATACGCCAGGCGCACTTAACAGCAAAAGGCTCCAGCCTGTGAGGGTAATAAAGCATGTGGATTTCAGCATAAGGCGGGCTTGATTCTCACGAGAGTCATAAACCGCTCAAGTATGCTGCTTAACGGTCAACAATCCACCAATCATGTCACAGCGAAGTCATCGCAGCCCTTGTTGCGCGGTGTCAATGTGATGCCATGCACAGGACTGGCCTAGGCATTGACAGAGTAAAACTGTCTCGACCCGATTAGGGCGCTGCTAGTGTCCTCGCAAAAATAATCATGACACCGATCACAACAACAAAGACCCCAACCCTAAAAACGCAACAAACCCGACAATGTCGGTCACGGTGGTCAGGATGACGGCACCGGAGAGGGCTGGGTCCAGTTTCAGGCGGTCGAGGATTATCGGGATTACGACGCCCGAAATGGCTGCCGTAACGATATTGATAAAAATAGCGAGCGCTATAACGAGACCGATCAAGGGGCTGCCAAACCAGAGGCTGGTCACGAGGCTGATCACCAGTGCCCAGATGACGCCATTTAAACTGCCGATATTTAATTCTTTACGCAATAGCGCCCAGCGGTTAGCGGGTGTGACCTGGTTGAGCGCCAAACCGCGAATGATCAAAGTGAGTGTTTGGCTACCGGCAATACCGCCCATGCTCGCCACTATCGGCATCAATACCGCAAGGGCGACTACCTCTTGCAAGGTGGCTTCAAACAATCCAATAAACCACGAGGCCATAAAGGCCGTGATCAGGTTGATGCCCAACCAAATGGCGCGATTTTTAGCGCTTTTGATCACCGGGCTGAACAAGTCTTCGTCTTCATCGAGACCGGCGGTGGCCATGAGCTGGCTTTCGTAAAATTCCTGGGTCAACTCACAGGCAGTGCCAATATCCAGCCGTCCAAGCAATTTGCCGCTATCTGCCACGACGGGCAAGGCGACAAAGCCGGAGCGTTGCACACGCAAGGCGGCGTCCACAGCATCGTCTGTGGCCTGCACCACCAGAAAGTCCTCCTCCGCCAGCTCCACCAGTGGCATATGATCTGGCGCACCAAAAATTTTGGCGATGGGCACAGCCTCCGCAAAGTGGCCGGCTCGGTTGGTAATAAAAATGCAGTCGATATATTCCGGCAATTGCCGACGCAATAGCCGCAAGGCGTCCCGCACCTTGGCATTATTGGGTAACGTCAGGGGATTGTGATCCACCCAGCGCCCGGCCAAGTCGTCGTCAAACCGCTGTGCATCCTCAAAGTAAGCCCGCTGCTGTGCATCCATGGCGCGTAGCGCACGGTCAATGAGGCGCGTCGGCAGGTTATCCGCAAGCTCCAACAGATCGGTGGCTTCCATTTCCTCAAACAGCGCATCCAAGGTGGCGACGGGCGTGGCATCCAGCAGACTTTCGCGCGGGTCACCACGCATGGCGAGCAGCACATCCAGACGCTCGGCATCGGGCACATGAGCCCAAACCTCCAGGCGTTTCGCGAGCGGCAGCGCCTCCAGCGACAGTGCTATCTCGTCGCTATCCTGGCCGATCAAGGCACTCACCAGCGGATTATCCCGCGCGAGGAGCTCCCCTTCCGGGTCCGATCGGCTGAAGATCTCATCAGTCATGGTGCCGATTCGTCATAGACGCCTCATGGAGTTAGCCGATACCCAAGGTTTACGCCAATCACGGTTTACGCCAATGGCAGCTGGATATGAAAGCTCGTGCCAATGTCTTGCGCCGAGGTGACGGCGATTTGGCCCTTGTGGTGATCCGTCACAATAAAGTGCGAATAAGACAAACGTTGCTCGACCGGGCTCGCTGGCGAATCGAGGTCAGCGTCTTCATACGCATTCGAAAAAAACGGCTCAAAAATATCCTGCTGCTCCTCCGGGCTCAACCCTTGGCCATTGTGCTGCACCTTCACCCAGACGGAGTCATAAAAATTGGCCACTTCCACCCGCAGCTGCGGCACAAAATCGGGCTCGCGGTGGCGCGCAGCCAGCGCATGAAACGCATGGCGCAACAGCCGTAAAAAGACCTGTTTTAATTCGCCGGCAAAACAGGCGATAGGCGGCACATCTGGCTGAAAATCGCGCACTATCTGAATGTCGGCAAAGTGCAGCCCCTGCGGCACGGCATAGAGAGTCGGCGCCAAGCTCAGGGCCTGATCCAAAATGTCGGCCACACTGGCCGTGGCTTTGGGCGCGCTATGGCTTTGGGCAAAACCCAATAGGTGCTGCACCTGGGCTTCCGCCTGGTCACACGCCTGCACCGCCCATTGAAACGCTGAAGGGGCCGCTGCGGCTAAATCCGTGGATTGCGCCATCGCATGCAAAGACGCTTTCAAGCCCGCGAGAGGCCCACTCAAGTCATGCGCCAAAGCCGTGGCCAACTCGCCCATCGCCGACATTTTATTGCGCTCGACCAGTTTGTTTTCCGCTTTGATCTGCTTGGTAATGTCATCGATCAACAGCACCACACCGGTATCGTCCGGCTCTTCGCCGGTCAAGGCATAGAGTGTCAGATCAAAATAATAGTGGCCGCGCTGGCTGTGCTGGAGACTGGTGGTCTCCCCGGTGATTAGCACCTTTTCAACCTGCTGAGGGGTAATCGCGATGGTGGGATAAGCCTCCCAGAGTGGCAACCCCATTACGGCATCCGCACTGCGGCCGGTAATGCGCTCAGCCTCGCGATTCCACTGTGTAATCGCACCCTGGCGATTGAGCCCCACCAGCATAACGGGCATGGCATGGACTATGGACTGAATATAGGCTTCGCGCCTCGCCAAGCGGGCGGTCGTCTCGGCCAGGCTTTGTGTACGCTCTTGCACGCGCACCTCCAAGGTGGCGCGAATATCGGTCAATTCCCGATTGCTGCGTTTGGCTCGGTAATGGGCGCGCCACAAGAATCCGAGCACCACCAGCAAACTGAGAATCAACACACTGCTGGAGAAGTTGGCCACATACTGCCACTTGGTGCTGCCATCTGGCTCTTTAAAGGGCGACAACCAGGTCGATGCCGCCTGCACCTGCGGCGAGCCAAAACCCAACAAGACCCAGCACAGGACTGGGCTGCAAGTTCTTACGCTATTTGCCCGTCTCGCAAATTGTTTTGCCAGTCTTACGAATTGATTTGCCCGTATCACGAATTGCCCATTCATCGGTATTGTCAGTTGCCTGTGGCGCCTAATGCGCAAAAGGCTCGCATTGTAGGGCCTCGGCTGGCGGTTGGGCAGGCTTTATCACAGGACTGAGCGTTTAGGGCTCAGACAAGGCCCTTATCGAAAGTCCTTATCGAAAGTCGTTATCGAGGGGGCACAGCGGAGCACAGCAGCGACCAGGGGCTCAGGCAAATCCGCTGCAATCTCCAGATACCACCAATTGGCCTGTGCAAATGGGCGGCATTTGACGGCGTCTTTTGCTGTCATCAAAAGGGGGCCGCTATTGAAGGGGGTTAAGTCGGCGGCGCTGTAGGGGTGGTGATCCGGGAAGGCTTTAGCCTTGTGAACAATGTCGAGCGCCGTCAAGGTGGCAAAAAACCGATCAGGGTTGCCGATACCGGCTATAGCGGCCGGCACCTCATGGCCCCAGGGGCGGTTTGCAACAGGGAAGCGCACCCCCGACACACAATTGACCCAAGCGCGGGGCAAGAGCTGAGTGACGGCAAAAGGCACTTGAGCCGGTAACGGCAGCGGCAACCGTAGCGGGCCATTACACAGAATAAAATCGACTTCTTGGAGCCGGCTCGGCATTTCGCGCAAGGGACCAACCGGCAAACAGTGCCCATTGCCGAGACCACGCGCACCATCGATCACGCAGATCTCAAAATCCCGCGCCAAGGCGTAATGCTGCAAACCGTCATCACACAAAAGAATGTCGCAACGGGCGTCATCCTCGGCATTTGGCGCCTCCCGACAATATAAGGCCGCAAACCGCGCACCCTCAGCTCGGGATCTCGCAACAACGACTGGGCAACCCGACAATTGCGCCAGTAATAAAGGCTCATCGCCAAAACGCGCGGCCGAACCGCTTGGCTCAACCCAAATGGGACCGAGTTCGGTGCCGCCATAGCCACGCGTCAAGAGGATAGGCTTTAGGCCTCGCGCCAGCAGCGCTTGGGCAAGGCTGATCAAAATCGGGGTTTTTCCGGTGCCACCCAGGGTAATGTTGCCCACGATAACCACCGGGCAACTGGGCCTATAGGCAGTTTGCGTCAGAAGACGGCGACGACGTGACGCGAGGGCGCTAAACAACCGACTGAGCGGCGATAGCACCTTCAAGGGTCCAGCCCCGGGTTGATACCAGAGGCGTTCGATGTTCCGGTGCAACCAGGACGCGGTTTGGGGCCTCGGTTTATCCGTCACTTAGGGCGCCGAAGCCTCTGTTTTAGGCCGCTGCGTCGTGAGGGTGATGTTCACAAACCCCATGCGCCCGCCAACATCCATGGCAAGAATCACCGACTCATAAGGCACCTTGGCATCGGCGGTAATCACAAAAGGCAAGGCGGCGCGATCAGTGCCGGTGGCAGCGTCTTCCAGCCCAGCCATCAGGGTCTCAGCCCGGGTGTTGACCAGCGGCTTGCCATTGATGGCATAACCGCCATCCGGGCCCACCAGCACCTCGATCTTCTGAGGGGGTTCAACCGCTGCTTGGCCTTCAGCCTCTGGCAATTGCAGTTTGAGATGCGTTTCTTTGCTGAAGGTGGTGGAAACCATGAAAAAAATCAGCAGCAAAAACACCACATCAATCAGCGGTGTGACGTTGATATCTTCTTCCGTCCGGCTCTGGCGCTTGAACTGCATGGCAGCCCCCTAGCCTTGTTTAACGTCGACGCGGCGGTCGTTGTGCAGTATGTCGACCAGCTTGACCGCATCCTGCTCCATGGTCACAACAATGCTGTCTAAACGCCGGTTGAAATAGCGGTGGCTGATCATGGCGGGAATCGCGACAAAAAGACCGGCTGCCGTGGTGATCAGGGCCTCGGAAATCCCGCCCGCCAAGACACCGGCGTTGCCAGTACCTTCGAGCATGATGGCGGTAAAGACATCGATCATGCCAAGCACCGTACCCAAAAGCCCGAGCAATGGGCTGATGGCAGCTATGGTACCCAGAATGCCGAGATAACGCTCCAGCTCGTGAATCACCTGGCTTGCGGCTTCTTGAATGCTGTCTTTCATCACCTCGCGCCCTTGGCGCGAATTGCTGAGCCCCGCCGCCAAAATGCGACCCAGAGGGGTGGCACGACGCAACTCCTTGAGTTGGTCAGCCGTCATTTTGTTGGCTTGAATTTGTGACCAGACTTCGCCAAGCAGCTGGCGAGGGGCAATTTTAGCGGGGTTGAGTGTCCAAAAACGCTCAACGGTAATCGCAATCACCGCCACCGAGCACAAGGCCAGAGGCCACATCAGCCAACCGCCCGCTGCAAAAATACTTTCCACGCGAAACTCCTCTACGCCTGTCGTTTATGAGGGCTAGTGCCAAAAGGGGCCGTATCATAACCGATTTTTACGCAGGGGCACCCAGCCAGCCACCGACCGGCTAGGCCCGGCTTACAGACTGCCAGCCAAGTCGCATTTACCCAGGTCAGCAGGCCAGTAAACTGACGATGGCGAGCCAGTCAACCTGACCTTAGTCACCGCCCTAAAACCACCATTTTGGTCGGCGCTTGCGCTCTGCGATCACGCGTATGTCGCCGCTCTGACTGACCTCAATCGTCACCGCGCCTGCCTCAGCCGTATTCCAAAGCGCTGCCCCAGCCTCGCGATAGCGGCTGACAACATCCGGGTGCGGGTGCCCGTACCGATTGCGGTAACCGGCGCTGAAAATCACCACCTGGGGCGCCTCTGGGCGTGTGGCTGCCAGCCAAACGGGCGTTGAGGAGCTGCGGCTGCCGTGGTGACTGGCGACCATGACGTCCACCGGGTTCAGCTGACCGCTGGCCGCCAAGTGGGTTTCGGTGTCGGCTTCGATGTCTCCCGGCAATAACAACTCACGCCCTGCATAGCGAATGCGCAGCACACAACTGGCTGAATTATCCGCCAGCCTGTGCCGGGCAGGTGGCCAGAGCACATCCAATGACGCCTGCCCCAGGCGCCACTGCTGGCCAGCTTCACACCTTGAATCTGCCGCCGAGGTGGATTCACCCTTGACGACATGCGCACCGGGGAAAGCCGCCCTCACCCGCTCAAAACCCCCCGCGTGATCGCTATCGCTGTGGCTGACCATCAAATAGTCGGGGCTCAGCCCCCGATAACGTAAAAAAGGCAGCACCTGATAACGTCCGGCATCAAAGCGCTCACCAAACCTTGGGCCCATGTCGTATACCAGTACAGCGTCGCCTTGCTCGACCACCACCGACAACCCCTGGCCCACATCCAGTACCGTCATGCGCAGCCCTGTGTCCGGATTATCCTCTTCGAAGCCCAGCGCCTCCAAACCGATACTCAGCACTAACACCAGCGCCAAGGGCAAGAGGCGCGCGCCAACCGGCGCCAACAAAAACACACCGAGCAATAGCGGCACCGCGAGGCCCTGCCGTTCAAACAGCGCCGATAAATACAGGCTGCCATCCACCTGCGCGAGATACGCCAAAAACGCCCACAACGCGGACATGACCGCATCTAGCGCCAACAGTATGGGCTGACTCCAAGCTGTGGCCGCGAGGGGCGCCCACACAAACACCAAGCCCGGCACCAACACCCAGGTGACCACCGGAACGGCAACAAGGTTGGCCAAGGGAGACGTCCAGCTGCCCGGCAGCCCCAAGAGTGCCAAGGGCAGGCACAAGATGGCACCCATGACCAGCTGAATGCGCAAAAAAGCCAGGCCATAGCACCGCCAACGCGTCGCCCGCGAATCACTGCCCACCCAGCGCCAGCCCGCAAGCAACCAAACAAGCAATGCCACTGCGGCGAAAGACAACCAAAACCCCTGATGCCACCAAGCCTGAGGTGCCGTTGCGGTCACCAGCCAAAACCCCAACGCGAGCAGATCCCGCGCTCTGAAGGTCCAGCCGCCGGCGCGCGCCAACTGCCAGGCCAGGAGCGCCCAAAAGGCGCGTTGCGTGGGGATAGACCACTGAGCCAAGGCGCCGTAAAGCCCAGCAAATGCGAGACAGGTGAGCGCCGGCAGCCAGCGCATCAACCAAGGGCCTGTCGCCGGCAACAGGAGCAATCCAAGCCCCGCCAGCAACCGGCCAAAGAGAAAACCCAGGCCACCCACCAAAGCCAGATGCATACCGGATATCGCCATCAGGTGCACAGTGCCGGTCGATTGCAGACTATCCCACTGCGAGGGCGTTATGGCACGGGTATCGCCCATCAAGAGCGCCGCCAAAAAGCCGGCCTGCTGGAGAGGGACTGTGGCAATTTGCCCCCCAAGAAAGGTGCGCCAAGCGCCCAAAGCGCTCTCGCCTTCTTGGCGTTCACGCCATTTAGGGCCTTTTGCGACATAACCGGTGGCATCGATACCCTGTGCTATGAGCCAGGCGGCATAATCAAAACCGCCAGGGTTGACCGACGATCGCGGCCGAAAGAGCCGAAGCGGCAAGCGCCAGTGATCCCCCACCACGAGGGGCGGCGCCTGATGCCAGGTGACTTTCACGCGCAAATCCATGAGCTCGGGGGTATTCGCGACATCCATCCCGGACAGGACGCGCAGCTGCAAACGGGATACCTCAGCTTGTACGGAGACTGACTCAATCCGAGCCGTCAACTGAACGGTCTCGCCATCGCGACTCGACGGCCAAAGGCGTTTGGCGCGCTCGCTCAACTGCCAGGCCGAAAGCGCAAAACTCAGGCAGGCGACTAGAGCCAGAAGGCTGAATTGGCGCAGGGCGATACCGAACCCGAGACCCAGCCTCGCGCGCAGCCCGTCAGTCATCACAGCGGGGGCAAAAATCGCCGCCCGTACGTGTAAAAGACCCCAAGCCCCCACAAAAAAACCGGCCAAAACGAGCGGTGGGACAGGGCTAGGTAACGCCGCCGCCGTGCTCGCCAACCCTATAGCCAGCGCCGAGACCAACCAATAGATCACTGTTTATCACCCGAGGTTACAATCTCCCTAGCCAGTGCCGCCATAAAGTCCCCTTTACGATATAGCTCCCGTCATCTCACACAGGCATAATGCGGCGCCATTGATTGACGCGGGTTATCGAAGCCTTTCATGCTACGCAAATTTTTTAAACGCTGGATCCACGCCTCGCAAAACCTGCCCCAAACACCCGGGTTCGGTTTTTTAAACCGGCTATTGCAGGACCCCAATTTGCTGCATTTAAATCGGCATTCGGTATCCAATGCCTTTTTGATCGGGTGTTTTATTTGTTTTTTACCGCTGCCATTTGGGCAAATTATCTTCGTGACGCTGCTGGCTGTCTGGGTGGGGGCCAACCTGCCCATTTCTATTGCACTCATTATGATCAGCAACTTGGCCACCTACCCGTTTATTTATTTTTTTGCTTACCACATAGGCGCAACGCTTTTACAGTCGCCACCGCTACCGAGCGACTTTGCCATGACCTGGGGCTGGTTCAAGCACTCCTTCGGGCAAATTTGGCTACCCATAACGCTAGGCTGTTTTATTATTGGGATTGGCTCCGGCGTACTGAGTTATTGCGTCATTCAAGGGCTCTGGCGCTGGCAGGTCGCCCGCAAATGGGCCAATCGGCCAACCAAACACAAAAAAAAGCCTGCATCAGCAGGCCCATTTGATTAACTCAGTGATTATTAGTATTTAGCGACCACTTTCACCTCATCCGTGATTTGCGCCGCATCGATATACGCGATAGCTGAGGGGTCACTCGCCACCTTGGCGATAACGGCTTTAACATCATCTATCGCATCCGGCGGCGCACCCTTTCCGGTAAAAATTAATTTAGACCAATAGGCTTTAATTTGGCTGGAGCTTTTACCCAGCGCCTTTTTATTAAACTCGTCATAGGCTGCATGCCCTTGTGCCAAATAAAAGGGCGTGGCCTTACTATTGTCTGCAAAGGTATTTTTTTTGCCCAAAAATATCCGGCCAATGTCTTCAGGCGATATGGTCGCCGTATTGGAGGGGTGAACAATAACAGCCACCTCAGCCCAACTGAGAGACTGCACACTGAATGTCAAAATCGCTGCCAACAGTATTTTATGTTTCATAGCGTCTCTCCTTAAAACACAAAATCGATGGCTGTACGAATTGCACCGCCTTCGAATTGTTTAATACGGTCGTCGCTACCCTCATAACTGACTTTAAAGGACGCCGAGGGGTGAAAATCCCAGCGCAGGCCAATATTCCAGTTACGGGTATCGATCTTATTGGCTGCAATGCCCTGCTGCAATTTCTGTGCTTCGCCAATGATGTATTGAGCCCCAGGTATCAGCTCTTGAATTTCTTTTACAGGGAACTGGCCCAACGTTGCCGCCAAAACCGACTCATTCGCAAGTTCACCGGCCAATTGCGACAACTCTTGCAGTGCGGCGGGTGCTTTTTTGGACGAATCCGCCATTTCCCGGCTCAGGGTGCCATAGAGCAGTGTGGGGCCAAAACGCCAGCCCAAAGTGACGTAATAAGCAGAGATAGGCTCCCCAAAGCTATCTCTAACGTGGTATGTAACCCATTCAGTGTCGATCAGTAAGGAATCCTTATCCACCGACAAACCAAAACCCATAAAATTACCGAGATCATTTTTTACCTGAACGCCTGAAACACTATCTAAATATTTCTGCCCCAGATCTGTAAAGGCCTTACCGTAATAACTGGTCCGTGGTGTGAACGGGGCCAGATTCGGGACTTGCGTTAGCTGGTCAAAGCCGCCACCGAGAGCTTTAAAACCGTTACCCAGGGCTTGAAATCCCTGGGCCACTTTCTCAATCTCGGGGTGCGGAACATCCGTCTGAGATTCCAAGTAACCCGCCCGGACCGTTAACCACTCCCAACTACCGGTCCAATTGATACCGATCGTATCCTCAAAGTACACCGGGACGTTATACGCATTTTCAGAACGGGATAGCCCCTGCGTGGAACCTGTAACAACTTGGATCGTAGAATCAACAGGGCCTAGGCTATAGTTATAGAGCAATGAGAGCCCATCAAACCCCGGGTAATCGAAGGAATACACTCGACTGGGAGGGCTCACCCAACTGTACGAATAACGCACATCGATAAAATCGGAATAGCGGTAATAGGGCGAGCGCATCCTACCGGCACTGATGCTTAGGGAATCATTGATGTCATAAGTCAAATAGGCCCATTCGAGATTCACATCAAAATTCTGGCTGCCCCGGCTGATAAACTGCATGGTGCTGCTCAAGCCATCCCCCATATCAGCATCCATTTGCAACGCCAATAACGAATCGCGTTTAAAGGTCAAGGCATCGGTATAGCCCAGCACCTGCTCACCCGGCTTAACCTCAACTGCTTTTCCGCCAACAACCGATCCAAAGCCTTTAAAATCGATCTCGGCAAACACTGCTGTCGGCACCCCAAGGGATGCCAAAATCATTGCACCGCGTAATTTTTTCATAGCCGCATCCACGTTGTTATCCCATCAATTTAGGGTATTGAAACCGAGTCACCCCCCGAACACTGCTGTCACCTGACTGGCCCCAAACACCCCCTCTGTCGTAGCAGGTCGTATGTAGGGGCCATACTAGGTGGCCATAGCAGGTGGCCACTCCTAATACTTGGCCACCACTTTCACCTCATCCGTGACCTGCGTCGCATCGATATACGCGATAGCTGAGGGGTCACTCGCCACCTTGGCGATAACGGCTTTAACGTCACCTATGGCGTCCGGCGGGGTGCCTTTTCCGGTAAAAATTAATTTAGACCAATAGGCTTTAATTTGGCTGGAGCTTTTACCCAGCGCCTTTTTATTAAACTCATCATAGGCCGCATGACCTTGTGCCAAATAAAAGGGCGTGGCTTTGTTGTTATCCGAAAAGGTATTTTTTTTGCCTAAAAATATCCGGTCAATGTCTTCAGGCGATATGGTCGCCGTATTGGAGGGGTGAACAATAACGGCCACCTCAGCCCAACTGAGAGACTGCACACTGAATGTCAAAATCGTTGCCAACAGTATTTTATGTTTCATAGCGCCACTCCTTAAAACACAAAATCGATGGCTGTACGAATCGTACCGCCTTCAAATTGATTGATACGGTCTTCGTTATTCTCATAACTGACTTTAAAGGCCGCCGAGGGGTGAAAATCCCAGCGCACGCCAATATTCCAGTTACGGATATCGATTGAAGTCGTTGCGATTTGCTGCTGTAGCCCGCTAGCCTTGCCAACAAGCTCTTTAGCTCCTGGAATCAATGGGGCACTTTGGGGTGAACCGGCTAGAGCTGCGCTCAAGCCGGTTTCATTAGCCAAGGACAGGGCCAATTGCGACAACTCGGGTACCGCGTAGGCTGCTTTTTTGGAGGGATCACCCATCTCGCGGCTCAAGGTACCGTAAACCACGGTGGGGCCAAGCCGCCAACCCAGCGTGAAGTAATAAGCTGACACTGGCTCTCTTAGGCTGTCCTCTGCCTCGTACTGAGTCCACTCCGCATCAACCAGCAAGGAATCCCTGTCCACCGATAAACCAAACCCCGCAAAAGAGGCAGGATCATTTTGTACCTTGACGGCAGGCATGGCATCCAGATATGCCTGACCTAGGAACGTAAAAGTCGTCGCGTAGTAGCCAGCCCGGCTTTTCAGCGCTGGAGGCAACTGGGGATTTTGCCCTACCAAGCCGAAGCCAGCACCCAACGTTTTAAATCCGTTACCCAAGTCTTGGTATCCCTGCACCACCTGCTCGATACGCGCGAACGGAATATCCACTTGAGCTTGCAAGTAACCCGCTCTGGCCGTCAGCCATTCCCAGGTACCGGTCCAGTTGATGCCGACCATATCCTCAAAATATAACTGGGTTCTTTCACCACGGGCTATGCCATCCAAAGTGCCCGCAATGACCTGCACAGTGGAGTCGACCGAGCCCAAACTGTTGCTATACAGCAACGAAAGGCCATCAAACCCCGGGAAATCAAAGGCATAGACCCTAGCAGGGGGGGTGACCCAGTTATACGAATAACGCACCTCGGTAAAATCCGAATAGCGGTAAAAGGGTGTGCGCATCCTGCCGGCATTGAGACTTAAGGAGTCATTGATGTCGTAACTTAAATAGGCCCACTCGAGACCCAACTCAAAACTCTCACTGCCCCGGCTCATAAACTGCAAGGTACCGCCCAAGCCGTCGCCCATATCAGCATTCATTTGCAACGCCATTAATGAATCGCGTTTAAATGTCCAGGTATCGGTATAACCCAGCACCTGCTCGCCAGGCTTGACCTCAACGGCCTTGCCGCCAACAACCGATCCAAAGCCTTTAAAATCGATCTCAGCGAACACTGCTGTCGGCACCCCAAGGGATGCCAAAATCATTGCACCGCGTAGTTTTTTCATAGTCACGTCCACTTTGTTAACCTATCAATTCAATCTATTGGAACCAGGGGCCAGCCGGAAAGCGTGTCGGTTTCGCCACCACAGCCACCGAACCTGAGCAATAACCGGTATAACAGCCAGCAACAGGATCAGGCGTAACGCACTCATGAAATAGCTTTTATTGTGCTTAATGGCGCTCCCCAAAAGACAAAACCGCTCCCCAAAAGACAAAACCAGTACCAAACTGCAGAATTTCTGCGCTCGGGTTTAATCAGGTGAGTCTTTGCGCGATTCATGGCAAGTGCCTTCGAGATGGTCATCAAGACAACCCAAACTCTAGTGGCTTTTGCGCGAACTGCCAGTCGGGGGCGGTAAATTCCTATTAAATACGCATTCCCCAAACCAAAAAAAATAAGGCGCCTGTCGGCGCCTTATTTTTTGGAATAAATACTGTCTATTACAAATACTGTTTGCAATAAATGCTGTTTCTCATAAATAGACTTAGCTCACCCATCCGATTATTCGTAGCGCAACACCTCGGCCGGGTTGATTTGACTGGCGCGGTAAGCGGGGTAAAGGGTCGCGACAAAACACAAGCCCACCGCCGTGAGCCACACCCGAAACACATCTGGCAGCAGCACCTGCGTCGGCAAATAGGTGAGCGGGTAAACATCCGACTGCAAAAATTGCAAATCAAACAGTGCTTCAATCCCCTGCAGCATCGGCTCGGCAATTTGGCTCAAGCCTAAGCCCAATAAAACCCCGAGGCTCGCGCCCAGAATGCCAATGACCAAACCTTGCACCACAAAAATGGCCATGATGGTGGTGGTACTGGCGCCCAGGGTGCGCAAAATCGCAATGGCACCTCGTTTTTCAACCACGACCATAATCAGGGTTGATACCACATTAAACGCCGCAATCCCCACTATCAGCGACATCAACAACGCCACCAGGCTTTTGGAGAGCTGGATAGCATGGTAAAGATTGCCATGGGAACTGAACCAGCTGGTGCCATAAAAACCGGGGCCAAGCTCGGTAACCAGGTCCCACAGGGTTGATCGAGCTGAAAACAAATCCTGTAACTTCAACCGAACACCGGTGACGGTATGAGTCGGCGTCAACGGCAAAGCCCGCTCCCAGTGCATCAGGGCCAGGTGTGCGTCCACCTCGGTGTGGCTGGTGAGCAAGGCCACAACCTGCAGGCTTAACAGGTTTGGCGCCCCTGCCCGCCCGCTGGCATCCGGCACCACCAGCATCACGGTATCGCCGAGGCTAACACCCAGTGTTTTGGCGAGGGCGGCCCCCAGAATCACACCCGGCTCCTCCGGGCTGAGGAGGCTGGCCAAATCCGCTTGCAAAAACGCCTGCACTCCGCTCACACGGGATTCTTGCAAAGGGTCAACACCATAAACCACTATGGGCTCCGCCTTGTCGGCGACTGACACCAGCGCATGCAGCTCAACAAAGGGCGTCGCCGCGACCACATCGGGGTTGGCCTCGGCAACGGACTTGACCGCCGCCCAATCGTTGAGACTGACGCGGTGATACAGGCTGGCCTGAGGCAAGAGGTTGAGGATGCGCTCGCGCAGTTCGCGATCAAAGCCATTCATGATCGCAAGCACCAGCAACAACAAAGCCACCCCCACGATCAAGCCCAACATGGAGACCCGCGACAAAAACGCGACCAGGAGATTGCGTTCACGTACAAGCACATGGCGCAAGCCCACCCAAAACGCAAACGGCATCATGGCGCCGCCTTGGCCGCGATCAAAGCGCCATCGCGCAGCAACAGGACGGCATCCATTTGCTGAGCCAGCGCCAAATCGTGGGTCACTATGACAAACGCCGTTTGACGACTCTGGCACAGGTGCTGAATCAAGGCTTGTATAGCGCGGGCATTGTCGCCATCGAGATTGCCGGTGGGCTCGTCCATCAACACGCAGGCCGGCTCAGTCACCAGAGCGCGGGCTATAGCGACGCGCTGGCGCTCACCGCCTGATAGGGTGCCCGGTTTGTGGTGCAGCCGATGGCCAAGACCGACTTGCTCCAAGATGCGCGAAGAGGCGGCACGCGCGGCTTTTTGCGCCATGCCACCAATGAGCAAGGGCATGGCGACGTTCTCAATCGCGCTAAATTCGCCAAGCAAATGATGAAACTGGTAGACAAAACCAATGGCTCGGTTGCGCAAGCGGCCCCGATCCGCATCGCTCAGGGTCGAGAAAATCTGCCCCTGAATCCAGACGTCACCCTCAGTCGGCACATCCAGGCCGCCCAGAATGTTGAGCAGCGTCGACTTGCCGGAACCGGATGCTCCCACAATTGCGGTGCGCGTCCCGGGTGCAAGCTGTAAATCCAGCCCCTTCAATACCGGCACGGCCAAGTCGCCCTCACCATAAATCTTGGTCACCGCACGGCAAGCCATAACGGCTGGAGCCGTGACAGGGGCTGTGTTGATAGAGGGGGCTGGTTCAGCCGTCATAACCGCTACTCCGCAGTAGACAAGGGGTACAAAAAAGTCAGATGGCAGGATTACACGCTATAGCGCAGCGCTTCCGCCGGTTGAATTTGGCTGGCGCGGTAGGCGGGGTAGGCCGTTGCAAGCAGGCTGACCACAGCGGCACCACCCGATACCCAAACGATATCGCGCCACTGCAACACCGAGGGCAGCGCCGTCACAAAATAGACGGTTGGATCAAAGACTTGCCAACCGAACGCCTGCTCGACCCACGCCACCCAGTGGCTGATGGAAAGGGCTGCCGCGATACCCAGGGCCGACCCCAGGGCTATACCCAGCCAGCCCAACACCAGACCTTGCACCACAAAAATCGCGACTATGCCCCGCGCACGCATACCCAAGGTGCGCAGCACAGCAATATCGCTGCGCTTTTCAGCGATCATCATGATGAGGCTGGTGACGATATTAAAAGCGGCTACGGCGATGATGATGCCGAGTAAAAACCCAACGACGGTTTTTTCCATTTTCACCGCCTGGAAAAGATGCCCCTGCGTTTGACTCCAATCCAACACCTCAACCGGCCCATCCACCCGCGTCGCCAACTGTTTAAGCAGACGAGGCGCCTCATAGAGATCGCGGGTTTTGACGCGCAACCCCTGGCTTTTACCGCCGGTACGCAGAAGCGCTTTTGCATCATCAATGTGCATTAACACGAGGGACTGATCACTTTGGGAGCCTGTTTCAAACAGGCCGGCAACGTAAAAGCGTCGCGACCGCGCAAAGGGGCCGGCGGGCGTCATCATGACGTAGGGGAGTGTCACCACCAGTGAATCGCCCACTGAAACACCCAAGATATCAGCGAGCAAGCTGCCCATCAGCACACGATACTGCCCCGCTTGCAGGCTGCTTAAGGCGCCCTCCAGCATGGCGTCTGCCACGTCACTGACATCCAGCTCGTGAATCGGGTCAACCCCCAATAGTTGGGCGCCCCGGGCCTGACCGGACGCCGTCAAAAGGGCTTTGGATTCAACAAAGGGCGCCAAACCCACTATGCCGGCATCGGCGGGAAGGGTTTGCTGCAAGCGGGCAATCAGGGCGTTGGCATCCGAGAGGCCGCCTTCTGGCTTGAGATAACCGTGCGAGACGGTGCGCAAAATGCGTTCTTTGAGTTCTCGGTCAAATCCATTCATGACCGAGAGCACAATAATGAGGGCCATAACGCCAAGGGCCATGCCAATCAATGCAAAAACATTGATGAACGCGATAAAAGCATTATCGCGCTTGGCACGCAGGTAACGAAAACCGATTAACAGGGGGAGGATTTTTTGCATGCGCGCATTAGAAACAATTGCCCCTCAGGGCACAAGCACTCTGCGCTCAAGCGCCCAAAAGAATTCGGTGGCACCCCCGGCAGGTTACACGGGGTGGCTGATCACCACTCCACCGAATCCAGCGCGTCTTCGTCATCCAGCTGCGCCTCGTCACTGCAATCCAAGAGGTCTTCAATATAGTCTTGCATGATGGTCTCCTCGCTCAAGGGTCTTGAGAAATGGTCTTGAGATTTAGCAGGCATCGTGCCAAGACTCTATGACGCACAGATGACAACCCAAGAGACCACACCGACACAGAACCAGGCGAGACAGCGCTTGGCGAGCGAGACCGTATTTCACGAGACCGTATTTCACGAGACAACGGCAAACAGAGAAAAGCAGACAGGCATAAAAAAACCCCAGCAGCTGCTGAGGTTTTTTTATAAGTGGCGGACCGGACGGGGCTCGAACCCGCGACCCCCGGCGTGACAGGCCGGTATTCTAACCAACTGAACTACCGGTCCGCATAGGGCGAGGCTGATAGCGATCTTGACTGGCCTCAAGGGGCTTGATCTTGCCGCTACAGCAAATTGACGACTGTCCTCGTCAATTAATCTCGTTTGGTGGGTGGTACAGGGGTCGAACCTGTGACCTACGCCTTGTAAGGGCGCCGCTCTGCCAACTGAGCTAACCACCCGAGAAGTGCGCGCATTCTACAGTGCGCGATGCCGCTGTCAACCGCTTTTTACACCCGTTTTCGGGGTTTTCGCCATGATATTGAGACCCTCTGGCGCCTGAACATCCCGCACCTGAACAAGCCCCTGCGCTCGGGGTTATTGCGGCCGCTCGCGCTTATTGCGGCAGCACAATACTGAACACGCCACCCCCCAAAGGCGCGCCATTGCGAAGCGCAATATAACCTTCCCGCTCGCCCTGCTGGTGCAGCCTGGCAATGACGCTCGCGAAGTAGAGACCCAGCTGGGTGCTGTCGCGCCTGTGTACCCCGGCATCCAACGGATAGGTGAGCATGTCCGGTGGAAACCCCTGGCCGTTATCCGCCACCGAAAACTGCAACCAGCCATCCGCCGCCTGCGCGGCAATCTCGAGGCGGTCTTGCGTGTAGCGACAACCATTCACCAGCACATTTTGCAGCACACTGCCGATTAAATCGGCATCAAAAAATCCCTCCAAACCCGCATCACATTGCACCGTCACCTTAACCTGCCGCCCCTCCAGTAACGGGTATTGCCGCGCCAGCTGGTCCTCAATCACATCCAGAATAAAATGCTGATCAACATGCAGCGGCAAACGCTTTTGCTGCAAGCGGTATATCGATAACAGCTGCACCAGCTCATTATTGATTCGCGAGGCCTCATATTGCAGTGCCACAAAATGGCGCGCCTGCGGCGACACCTCCGGCGGATTTTCCGCTAACACATCCTGCAAGGATGCCAACAACATGCTCACGGAGTTTTTCATATCGTGCACGCTGGAGGCCAAAACCGTCGCAAAATCAATATCACTTGCCTGTGACGGTTCAGGTCGCTGAGACTCAGGTCGCTGAAACATAGTATCTCCTTCGCTGAAACATAGTACCTGCTTCGCTAAAACATAGTGTCTGCTTCACTGAAACATAGCGTCTGCTTCACACTGGTGTTGGCCCCCTATTGCCGAATAGGGGATGTTGAATAGAGGCTGCTGCTGCATGGCGACTGTCATTGCGTCAGCAGCCATTTCAGTTTTTGGTAGCGGGCATATTGTGAATGGCCTTCATCCATTAAATCGGCAATCGCCGCCATCGCCTGCTCGGCCGCCATCCGCGTGCGATAGTCGTTGTCACCGGCTTTGATTTTGCCGATGAAGGCCTGAGCCCTATTCATTTGTATGCCGACATGTTTCGGAAATAGCACCCGCGCTCGCTCAAAACAGGCCAAGGATTCATCAAACAGGCCGCGATTGTATAAATCGATGCCTTCGCGATTAATTTGGGCAACCCACTGGCGATTGGCCTCGCTCATGGGTTCATTTAACAGCGCATCCAGCTTTTGCAAGGCGGGCTGATCATGCGCATAAAATTGTAATAATTGGTGTAAACGCTCGTCCGCTCGCGCCGTTTCGCCAATCGTTTGCAGCGCTTTGATATGGGCGATATCCGTATCCACATCCTGTTTGGATTTAAGATAGGTTTTTTCGGCTTTCAGAACGGCCTCGCGCCCCGCCACTGTGTGGCGACCAATAAATTGCAATCGACCTTCCAAAAATTGCATACGCAACAGCTGCTCTGGCGATACCGGAAAAAAGTCTGTCGCCTCCTTGAGAATTTGCATGGCTTCGCTCGGCAGATTTTTATCGCTGTCGAGCACCGCATAACTTGCCGCTGCCGCTGTCATCGCAAACTGGTAGGCGTCGTCCCAGGTACCATGGCAACTTTCCCGGCCCAGCTTTACACAGTCGCGCAAGGCTTTTAGCGCCGTGGGAATATCGCCATTTTTTTCGGCAATATTGGCCAAGTTTTTTTGGCGCAAAATCGACATGGGTGAGACTTTCACCGATTTTTCAATCGCCTCTTGTAATTTCGCGGTATTGTCGCGCAAATAACAATTACTGGCTAAACCGTCATAGGCGGGCAAATAGAGTGGATTTTTTTCGGTCAACTCCAAAAATACGTCGCCGGCTTCATTCAACTGCCCGCGCTGCTGATACACATACGCCAGGCCAAGCTTGGCCCAGTCCAGCGGGCGCTCGGCCAGCACCCGGGTATAGAGGGCTTCGGCTTCGGCCAGCCGATCCTGTTGCAACAACAACTCACCCAAACATTTCTGCGCCGCCACCGCATGGCGCCCGCCTTGAACCAGCTTGTACAAGTGGCGCAAGGCGGCGTCATAATCCTGCTGATCGACCGCTTTAAACGCCGGCATTAAGGCCGACCGCTGGTCGAGTAGCCGACCGATGCGACGCTCGAGCATCTGAGTATTGATGGGTTTCGCGAGGTAGTCATCGGGCGCGCAATCGTATGCAGCCATCACCACCTGCGTCGAGGCATCGGCTGAGACCATCACAAACAGCGTGTCGCGAGTGATCAGCGCATGGTGGCGCAGGGATTCCAACACCCGCTGGCCATTTTTGCCAGGGCCTAGGTCGTAATCACACAAGATGACATCAAAGCGACGGCTGCGGCAGACTTCCAGCGCCTCGGCGCCATTTTGCGCCATAGCGACCTGGCCCACGCCCAAGCTGGTTAACATGCTATTGAGGGTGCTGCGAAAACTGCCAAAATCGTCCACCACCAAAAAGCGCAAATCCGCGTAGCCAAATGCTGCCATGCCGCCTCCAGTATTCCTGTATTGAGTGTAGACAGCTTTACTGCGAGCAAATGGCTTTAACGGCACCGCAAAACGCTAGCCGATCCGGCTTATTTATCTCATTTAGGAATATACAAAGAGATTTTAAGTATTATC
>JACCDR011114946.1_pt1 | contig 27585 bp, 30 predicted proteins | sample 7446431 | NCBI WGS metagenome assembly JACCDR01 (sample SAMN15323443, study PRJNA562643) | freshwater metagenome | isolation source: river surface water | place: USA:Blue River Watershed | collected 2017-08-17 | reverse complement strand
CCCGGCCCAGGCCCAGACGTTCTGGAGTGGGCTCGAGGGGTGGCAGAAGGGGCTACTGCTCGCCGGGCTCGGCATGGGGCTGTTCGGGCTGTTCTCGGCCTTTTCGGGCGGCGAAGGGCCCGGCGGCAGCGGGGCACTACCCCTGATGGCGGCGCTCGGGCTCGCGGCAGGCGGTCTGGGTGGGCGCAATCCGTCCCAGCTGGGGAATGCCGGATTCTGGCAAGACCTGCTGGCCGGGCGCGGGGCACCGCCGCCCATGCCCACGGCCGATCAACTCGGGGCCGGCGCCGCCGATCCGAATTTGCCGCCCCCGGTGGTTCCGGTGCCCGGCGGTCCGGTGCCCCCGCCGGCGCAGCCGCCGGCCACGCCGGTCGTTCCCGGCGGTCCGGCCACTCCGGCCGGGCCCGCGAGCCCGGTCCCACAACCCTCCGCTCCGTCCCCGCAGGGTCCGGCCCCGCAGGTCAAACTGCCGACCCTGGTTCGTAGCGCGGCCCCGAATCTGTCGAACGACGTGAAGAACCCGGAAGTGGCCCGGAGCCTGGCCCCGTTCCTGGATCCGAACGGCCAACTGAACGTGACGAAGCTACTGTCGGCCCCGGCTCAGCAGCTGGCCCCGGTCTGGGCCCGGTTGTCCGAAGCGGGGCGTGCCGACGTGTGGAACGCGGCCAACCGAATCGACGATCCGCGACAGCGCGAGAGCGCCATCAAAACGGTCCAGGCCCTCATTGTCAACAGCCGGCCCGGTCGTTAAACCCCGAGTCCCAACTTCGCTCCGAAGGAGTTCGTGATGTCCCGTTCTGTGAGCGCCGGGCCCCACGTCGCAGGTTCCGTCTGCCCCAGGTGCCAGCTCCCGCTCGAAGGGCTCGTGACCGTCGGTTCGACCTACTGTCCGAGCTGCTTTAGCGAGGTGTTCGGGGGCTCCGACGGGAGCTCGGAATCCGACGCCAAAGCGTGGAACCGACCGCTCCTGGCCGGTATCATGTTCTTCGTGGTCGGATTCGTCCTGTGGACCGCCGCGGCGGTCAGGTGACACGTGAGCGAAACGAATCGCGCCGGGTACGAGGGCCTGCCGTTCCTGGTTCCGGTCGACCTCTGGGAGTCCTCCAGCTCCGTCCTTACGGAGCTGGAGACGCTGCCCGTACCCTGCGATACTAAGGTCGAGATCATCGGCGCCGTCATCGACTCCGTTCGGGACGATACGGCGAGGGAGTTGGTACCCGTCTTGGAGTTGGTCCAGCAGCGCCTTCGGACGTCTCGCTCCCAAGCGCCGGGCGTTTTTATGGCCGCTGAGACGTTAATCTCTCGTTTACGGGCGGATCTCAGGGATCGACCCGGATCGAATCCCGTCGCGTTGCTGGCTGACCTGTTGTCCCGTCAGAGTGCCGGGTTCGTCGACGTCCTGCTCCGTGCCTACCACACTCTGCTGCGCCCGCACGCGCCGAAGGCCGTGCCCGAGCCTGGCGCTTGCGGTCGGGTCGATCTGCTCCTTTCGGACGGCACGGTCCTGATCGAGGCGGATTCGACCCGGGTTCGGGTCACCCGCGGCGAGCGGGTGCTGATGGACGTTTCAATAAGATCGATGGACGCCTCGGTCGCCGGATCGGCCGAGCCCCCAACGGACGCGGACCGGCTCCGCGTCACCAACTATTCGCGCAGGTACAGGGCCGAGACGGCGGCCACGTACAGGCACGAGTCGGAGGCGTTCTTTTCAGACGCCCGGCTCGCTCTGGCTTACACGACCCTCGACGACACGTACACACTTCGGGTTCCAGACCAGGAGTCTGAAATGATCCTACACGCTTCGCCCCCACCGGCCGACGGGGCTCTACTGGGTACGCTCTCGATCTCCGACGCCCACACGGACGCCGCCGACGCGGTGCGCGCGGAACTGGCGGTCGTGACCCGTTCGGTAGAAGCCGCACTAAACCGGATGGCTGTCGAGAAGGACCAGACGGTTACGGTCGGCGATTGGGTCGAGTACAGCCCGGTCCTGCGCCGGATCGCGCGTCGGGCGCCCCGCCGCGAGTTTCCGATCGAGAAGATGCAGCCCGGACAGACGATGGTTGCCGTCGGCCGGATTACGAGTATCGAGATGGCGCCGTCCGGGCCTCGGGCGAACGTCCTGGGCCCCCGCGGGGCGATCCTGTTGGACCTGCCGCCCGCACTGTTCCGGATGAGCGGCCTTCGACCGATGTCGTGCGCCAGTCCGGGTTGTCAGCGGTCCCGGTCCGTCAACCTCCCGTTCTGCTCGGACCACTGCCGGTCCGGGCCGACCGAGCGGACCGTGCTCCAGGTGGAAAACCGGGCGCTGGCGATTCGTCGGTTCGTGCGGGAGCACGCGCCCAAGATCCCCAGCGAGTTCGCCGCACCCGTGCAAGCGTTCCTGAGCGGCGAGCTCGACATCCTGACCCAGTACGTGCTCGACGGTCGAGCCGCGATCCAGCGGGAGCAGCAGGCCGCGGCCCGCAGGGAGCAGCTGGCCCTGCAGCGGGCGGCCCGGACCGCCGAAACGAACGCGGCCCTGGAGCGCCAGCGGGAGCTCGAAACGCTCAAGGCGCTGATGGCTAAGCACGGGGTGAGCGGTACACTTCCGGGGGAACCGCAGCCGCACTCGAACGAGCCCGGACAGCGCTTCCTGGATCTGTAACTCGGGAGAGTGCCATGCCCGACCATGTGCTGGTGTGCGTGACGGTCGTTCTGGCCTGCCTGTTGGCCGGAGCGGTGCGGGGGTGGCTCGGAGAGCTGGGTCGGCGCCTCTGGTCCGAGGAAGACAAGCTCAACGTCATCGAGACGGCGGTGCGAGAGCGCCTCGAGCACTCGCGCGTTCACGCTCAGGTACTGGCTGATCTGCAGCGGGCCGAGGAGGACGTGACTCGTCTCGAGCGGACGGTACGCGAGTACGACCAGGCCGTCACGGACCGGAACCGGCAGATCGCCACTTTGTCCGCGACGACCGTGACACCCCTGGGCGGGGCGACGGAGATCGAACGGTTCGTTGACCGGCTCGCACGAACGGACACGCTATTGGGTGCCCTCAACGCCAACGACGACTGCTGGGCCGGTGCGATTTTGAACGTGGACACTTTGGACCTACTCGATCAGTTCGTGCACCCGATCCGTTTGTCGGCCCGAGCTCTGCTGCGGGTGCGCCCGAACTTCCCGGAGGACACGTTTCACACGTACGTCCAGTTGATCGAGATCGGGTGCGGGTTCAGCCTGGAGCAGTTGCTGGCTCAAGCGTACACGGCCCCCGAGTGTCACCACCTGGTGTTGAATCCGGACCTGATCGCGGCCATGGCCGCGCGGGTCCGCGACGCCGCTTCCCTATCAGCCGTTCGGGATCCGCTCGGATCCGGACCTCGACCGATCGAGCCCAAGCCTCGCGTTCGGGCCTTGGAGCTCTGACACACCCAACCCGGAGTGCCCGTGCGGACGACCGTCACCATGACCGAGGCCGAGGTAGCCGACGCCCTGCGCGAGTTCTTCCTGACCCGGCGCCACACAGGGGTGTCGGGGGTGCGGTTCGTAGTGCGCCCGCAGTACGACTGCCGAGACCAGCCCACCGGGTCGCACAGCGTGCGACTGGAAGTGGACATCGAGACCCCGTCCGGCCGCCCGGTTCCCGCCGGCCCCGAGGGTGTGCCGGGCCCGCCGGGTGCCCCCGAGGGGGAACCGTGTGAGCCGTACGTGCAGGGATCGGTCACTTACCCCGGATCGTGCCACCCTCTGTAGAGGTTCGATGGACACGTCGCTCCTGATCCTGAATCATCCCGACCGCGTGCACCTGTTCATTTACGCGGACACGCCGGACGGACGCGCTCGGTGTCGAGACGAGATGCTCCGCCAGGCCGACGATCCCGACGAGCCGCTGAGTCAGTTCGAAGCGGCCCTTTTGATCAGCCGTCTCACCCCGATCGACGAGGGCCCCGTGAGTGCCGCCAGTCCGCGCGAACCGCCAGACGGTCAGCCGCCCCCGCCGGCGAACCCGTTCCCGACCTGGATCGGGCCGCCGACGTTCGGCGTAGGTCCTGTGTCGCCACTGGAACCGGTGCAACCGGTGCAACCGGATCCGCAATCTTTGGCGCACCCGCGGTCGGAGCGCCGGGTTCGGTGCCTCTTTTACGGGCTGACGCTGCTGCTGCTCGCGGCGGTACTGGCCCTGGTTTGGAGTTGTACCCCGTGATCGAAATCGATTACGCCGCCGTCGTGCGCGAGTTGGTCGAACGGCCCGATCCGGTGCCGCCTCGCCCGTTCGAGGTGCTGCCACCGGCGCCGACGGGCGAGACGCTGTCGACCGTGTATTCGGAACTGATCGACCAGCTGATCGCCGGAACCGGCGTGCCGGCGGACGTTTATCAAGGGGTCCGGCCCGTGGACGGTTTCGGTCCGCCGCTCTTGAGGACAGTGATGGCGGCGCTCGCTCAGCCCCTGCGGTTCTCCCACGAGACCGTCTCGGCCGACGTCATCGTGGGGGACGAGTACGCCGTTACGGGAGGCGAATCGTGACCACGGAATCGAAGTGGGCCTACGGGATCACGGTCGTCGGGATCGTAGCCGGTCTCGCGGCCGGCCTGGTTCGCGACGACGAGATCCTCGGGCTGGCGGTGGCGTCCGCCGTTCTGTGCGGTGGATCGATCGCGTTTCTGATCTGGAACCCCAAACCCCGCCGGTAACCGGCGGGCCCTTTTGCAGGAGCACTCGTGAACCGTCGCAAGTTTCTGGCCGCGGCCGTTGCGGCCGGGCCCGTTCTGGTCGACCTGTTGACGTCCCGCCTCTCGGCGGCCGACACCGCCCGCGCTTCCGCCCCGAAGACCAAGGGGGCCCGTCAGGTCCTCCTGCAGCGCGTTGTTCCGGGCAAAGACTTTCTCGAAAATGTCGAGTGGGAGGAGCAGCGGGTCGGCGACCGGATCGTGTGTCGCTGGGCGAACGGCGCGATCGAGAGCTGGCGTGTGGTCGGGCCGCCGTTCGTGAACCGGAACCGGGTCCCGGCCGTTGAGGTCGAAGACGTCCGGAAGTACGGCCAGTTCGACGCCAACACTCCGCTGATTGTCGCCCCGTCTTTGGACAGCGTGTGCGGCCTGGTGACCGCCCCGGGCGAGCGCGAGGCCCGGTTCGTGTGGAGGCGCGGCGGACCCGACGGCCCGATTGGCTTCCCGCCTTCCGGTCCCTGGCCGGCTCTCTTTGCCCCGACCGACGTGTGCGGCCGTCCGGTATAGATTTCGCGTGACACACTGTGGAGGCGCCTCTACAATTCGCTCCGACACCTGTGGACGAATTCACGGAGAGCACCTTGGACACGAATCTGCTCTTAGCCGGCGGCCTGTTTGCCGGTCTGATCGCCGCCACCTGGTCCCGCCTCAAGAACCTGCTCACTCGCATCACCAGTGCGGCGGTCGTCACCGTCCGGCTCGAAGACAAGGCGCTTCGGGCCGTGTCGGGTTACCTCTGGCGCCGCTTCAAGCGCTCCCCTTACGGGTCCCGCCGGTTCCTTGCCATCAGCGAGTTCGTGCGCCCCCGCGGGCGCCAGGAGTACGTGGCCTGCGAGGGCGTTCCGCCCTCGGGCGTTGTTTTCTGGAACGGCTGGTACCCGATCTGGCTGTCGGTGAAGGCCGGGTCGGAGGGGGTCTCGGTTTACGACGTCGGAGAAATAACGTTCCTGCGCGGCACGTTCGACGCCGAAGCCCTGATCGTGGCCGCCATGGCCGAGTTCAACGCGCCGAAAGCGATCGACCGAGTGGACGGAGAGAAGCGATATAAAGTCGAACGCATGAGCGGGACCCGTGGTCTCGGCGGGGTCTCTTTCGGCGCCGCGGCACCCGGCTCTTCTGCACTGAATACGGAGCCCCGTGAGCCCGGCCTGGGCGATCGGCCCGACCTGCGTCCGGTCGGAATCAAGCGCGAGGACCTGGGCCAGCCGGTGACGGCCGGGTCCCTGAGCCGACTGGCCCTGCCGCCGGAGGCGGAGCGCCTGGTCGACGGCGTGCGCAAGTGGCTCGACGCGAAGACCTGGTACGAGGAGCGCAACATTCCGTGGCGCATGGGCGCCCTGCTGGGCGGACCGCCCGGGTGCGGAAAGACGTCGCTGGCCAGGGCCCTGGCCCAGACGTTCGACCTGCCCCTGTTCGTGTTCGACCTGAGCACGTTCGGCAACCGCGACTTCCACTCCGCCTGGGAGCGGCTGCTCAGTCAGGCCCCGTGCGTCGCCCTGTTCGAAGACTTCGACGCCGTGTTCAAAGGGCGCACGAACGTGACCGCGGACGAGCACTCGCCGGGCGTGACCTTCGACTGCATCTTGAACGCCCTGTCCGGGGTGCAGGATTCGTCCGGCGTGCTCACCTTGGTGACCACGAACCGACCCGAAACGCTGGACCCGGCTATGGGTGCGGAAACGGGTGACGGGCGCAGCACTCGGCCCGGGCGGCTCGACTACTCGATTCACATGGGGTCACCGTCGGAAACCGGGCGCGAGTTGATCGCCAAGCGCATTCTGGCCGGGTTCGAGTCCCACATCGCCCAGACGGTGCGGGACGGGGAAGACGAGACGGGGGCCCAGTTCGAGGCCCGGTGCGCCGCCCTGGCGCTGAAACTATACTGGGAGCGGGAGGGGGCACATGGACCCGCTGATCGAGCTGTGTAACGGCCTGGAGTACCCGCTCCGAGAGTTCATCGACCGGACGCTTGGGCCGGGTGCTTTGTACCGAAAGCGCAACTCGGACCCGGGCGTTCGGTTTCTGCCGCCCTTGGTCGAAGGTCTCGTCTTCTGTGAGACTCTCGGTGCCGAGGTGCCCGACGGCCTCACCGCCCGCGAGGCGGTTTGGTTCGGCAAGATGCTGGTCGGAACCGGCAGCTGGGACCCGATCGTGTAGCGGATCTTGGCCAACAAAACTTGAACCGGAGGGGTCACCGTGTGTCCCGCCTTGTTGTTGGTCCAGAGCTTGGATCTGATCGCGAACAGGTCACACTGGGGTCACCCGTTCGAAACGACGCCCGCGCCGTCGGAGCGCGTGCGCCTGGACGGGTTCACCCTGCACGTCGGTCGCGTCCGTTTCGACATGCGGGAGATGCGCGGCCTGAACGCCGATCGGATAATGGACCGGATCGTAGCCGGGGCGGGCCCGCTGACCCGTGAAGAGGCGCTGTGGATCGGTACCCGGACCGCGTGCGAGACCGGGTGGGCGGTCCACTTCGACAGCTGGATGGCCGTCAATTATGGACCCGAACCGGAGGCCAAGGATGGCTCGTAAACTGCCCATCGGGGCGCTGATCGGCAAGGTGTGGGGCTCGACGAAAGCGCTGTTCCAGAGCGACTCGTGCGAGGTCCAGCACCTGAAAGTGAAGAAGGGGTACCGGTGCTCGAACCACGAGCACGCCTTTAAGCACAACCTGTTTTACGTGCTGCGGGGGCGGATCCGGGTGACGAACCACAAGGACGGGCTGGACGACGAGACGGTGCTCGGCCCGGGCGAGATGACCCTGATCAAGCCCACCGAGCGGCACTCGTTCGAGGCCCTGACGAACTGCGAGCTGTTGGAGTTGTACTGGGTGTGCTTGGACCCGGACGACATCAAGCGGTACTCCAGGGGCGGGCCGGTTGCGAAACGTTCGAGCGGGTCGGCCTCGTAACCGCCGACCACACACAAACCGTCGGTCCGAGCGGACTCATCGGGCACACACGTACTTGCTGAAGCGGGTCGACCGACCCCGACCTTCGGTCGCAAGCGGACGGACACTCGGCGGGCCGGTCCGTAACCGGTCACACGGACTTTTCGGTACTCACGGAGTTGGGCTATGAAGCGGCTGAAGGCGTTTTTGAATCGGATCCTGTTCGGCAACTTCGTGTCGGATCCGGAGCCCGATCAGAAGCTGGAGCAGAAGGCGGCCGCGCCGGCGGGCGTATCCGTGCCGGGCGACGGCACGTACTTCGTATCGAACGGGATCGCGATCCGGTGCGAAGGGCTCAAGGTGCCCGAGCAGGTGATCCGCCCCGAGCCGGGCCTGTACGTGATGGACGAGAAGGGCCGGCTGTCCCCGGTCGCGGCCCCGCGGTTGGCGACGAGCCGGCCCGAGTCCCGCGTCTTTACGCACGTCCAGTCCATGGCTCACGCCGGGTACACTCTGATCGTGGCCCTGTACAGGGCGTACTGCTCGGAACACGGGGCGGAGCCGACCGAGGTCCACCTGGACCGGGCGAGCGAGATGATCCTGGCGGAGTACGTGAAAGACCTGAAGCTCGAGGGTCACGTGCGCGACGCCCTGCCGACCCTACTGGGGTGCTCGATCGTGTGGGGCGCCCCCCGGTTCCAGTTCGCCGGTCGCAAGAAGCTCACCGGTTGTGACCAGGCTCCGGCCGACAAGTCGGCTTGCTCGGTCCCGTTTGCGACCCTGCCGGTCAAGAAGGAGCTCGGGCGCCCGGCGAACCCCGGGACCGTTTCGCGAGAGAAACCGAACCCGACCGAGGTGCGCCCGATCGACGTCGTGACGATCGGTTCCGAAGAGGTTAAGCTGAAGCACGAGGGCCGGCCGGACGGCCAATCGTTGGCCCCCGCTGAGGCCGTTCTGCTGGCGAAGTTGTGCAACGAGATGGGCCAGCGCCACGCGGCCACGTTGGCCGCGCTGAGGCAGCTCGGCGAGTAACGGGAGGTCCGCTGTGGCTATCGACGCGCTGTTGTCCGCTCTGGTCCTGATTCCGTGGCTCCCGGCTTTCGCTCTGAGCGCCCTGTGCACCTGCGTGCACACGGCCGACGAAGCGGTGGGAGGGTCGGAGACGTTCTGGGAGTACGTCGCCCCGCTCACCGGGTGGCACCCGACGCGAGGGGTCGGGCTGGCGGCGTTCGGGCTCCTGGCGGGGGCTCTGATCGTCTTGGCTGCCGTCGGTTACGGCGGGTCCGCGTGGGCCCTGTCTCTGTTGCTCGGTCTGCGCTTCGGCGACTTCCTGGGGTCCCACGGGCTGCTCGGGCTGATCCTTCCGGGCCCCAACCCGGGTCGAGCTACGGCGCCGCTGTACGCGGCCGAAGTGGCGGCAATATCGGGCCTGTGGCCCGAGTTCGTATCCGACCCGCCGGACCCGTACTGGATGACGGTCGGGATCGTCGTCTTTCTTCTGCCGTGGATCGTACTGGGTTTGCTCCGGGGATCGCAGAGGGCCGTATGATCCCGACGGACTGGGCCCTGGCGGCTCGGGGCGTCACTCGACCCAAGCGCGTACCGGTACTCGACTCGGTAAATGCGGAACGCGCTTCGGTCTACTTTCGGCCGGATCTGTTGATAACCACCCTCGCCTTCGGGGTTTCGATAGGGCCGGCCGGCGGGCGCAGGAGGGTGTATCTGGCTCGGTCTCTTGTACCGACTCAGCTGACCGCCGATATCGACGCCGCGGAGGTCTTCTCTGAAGTACGAGTCCGCCTGTGGTCGGATCAATCCCCTCTTGAGCGGGTCATAATCTTGACTGAGGTGGTCGTCTTGGCTCGCGGGCCGCGAGTCGAGTCGGGGCTGGTGGCTACGGTTGAAGGATACGAGTTCGAATTCCGGGACCTATTCGTGGAAGAGGACTGACCCATGGCGTTCCCCAGCACGTGTCCCAACTGCGGGGTCCCGCTGCGCTCGAAGATTCAATCCTCGCACCACCGGCGCGTGTGCATGGTGCAGATGATCGAACGGGTCGCCAGTTTGGTGACCGCCCCCGTTTGCCTGACGGTGAGTCGTCCGGCCGGACCGACCGGTCCCGAGCTGAAGGTGTTTCGAACCGGCGAGACGTTCGCCGTTTCGGTCGGAGCGGCGGCCGAGGAGTTCGCCGATCCCAAGCAGGCGGTGACGGCGTTCGTCGCCGCCGTGTACAGTTCCTAACGTTCGGAGGACCGAATCTTGGATGCGATTACACCTCCCGACTCAGAACCGGGGCCGGCCGGTCGGTTCAGTTTTTATCCCAAAACGGCCTCTCCGGGTCCGGCCGGAAGGGGAATTACGGTGAGCGACCTGCAAAAGAAGCTCGGCCGGGCCACAATCGTGCCCCGCGGGTTGGCCCGGGTCGTGAAAACGGACGAGGCCCGGGCCCGGGCTCGGGCCGAGCGGGACGCCAGTGCCAAAGATCGCAAGAAGAAGAAACCGAAGAAGCGCTAGGGCCGGTTACTGTGGACGGCGAACGGATTTTCGCAGACAATGCAGAAGGTGCTCGGAGTCGGTCCCGGTTCGGTCGGGAGTGTCGACCGGATGGAAGGGCTGCCAGATCAGCACGGATCGCTTATCGGTGGCCCGGGAACGCCCGCTTTAGCTCAGCTGTGCGGGTAAGGTGGTGCGGCCGGCACACTCACAATGCCGCCGCAGAGTTGCGGACTACCCGACCCGTAAGGGTCGACCGCAACACGGACCCCGGGTAGGGGAACCGGGGGGATCGGGACCGATTTCGAGTACCGCGAGCACCGCACGGAGGCTACTCGTGGATAACCCTTCGCCCGACTGGACTCAGCTGGTCCTGCAGGGGCTCGGTGCCTTACTGATGAGTGGCGGGGGTTTCGTGCTGGGCATGTACCGGACGGCCAAGAGGGCGGACCGGTCCCAGCAGAACGGGTCCCTGCGCGAGCGCGAGCAACTCTTTGAACACTACCACGCACTGGTGGCCGCCACGCGGGAAGCCAACGAGACCTTGCGCCACGAGGTCAGTCAGGTGCGCGACCAGCTCCAGAAGGTGCACCAGGAGAACGTCAAGGTGCTGCTGGAGCAGGCCCGCGAGCGCGAGGCGTGCCGGATCGAGAACGCCCAGCTCAGGGGCGACATCAAGCGTTTACAGAAAGAGCTTCGCCAGTTGAAAGCGGCCATGGGGCACGCTCCCAGCGAGGACGCGGACGACGAGGGGGACGAGTAATGATCGACCTGTTCCGGTCGGCGGCGGCCGACGCCGCCGCGGCGGACCTGGGGCGGGCTCACGTCACTCTAGCCAAGCTGGCCGGGGCGGCCGTGCACACCGACGCTTTGTCGGGGCGCCTCTACTTTTCGGCGTCGGGCTGGCTGCTGATGTCGGTGCCCAACGCCCTCGGGCGCGGGGCGTTCGACGCCCTGGACGAGGCCGGGGTCGAGCTGCCCGTGTCCGGCACGACGGGCCGGTACAACGCGCACGTCACCGTCATGACTCCCGACGAGGTCGCACAGATCGGCGGCCCGGAAAAGATCACCGAACGGGGCCACAGCTACCGGTACAGCCTCGGGGCCGTGAAGGCGGTCGAGCCGGGGTCGTGGAAGGACGTGTCGAAGGTCTGGTACATTACTGTCGACAGCCCGGACCTGAAGGAGCTGCGGCGCAGCTACGGGCTCACAGCCCTGCCGCACGGGGACTGGGACTTCCACATCACGTTCGGGGTGCGCAAGAAGAACGTGCTGAAGGAGAACGACACGTCGAAGGCGGCCGGCAAGTGCTGTTCGAAGTGCGGGGACGGGTGCCCGACCGACGCGATGCCGGAGAAGCCGTTCAAGGGGGGCAAGTGCCCGGAGTGCGGGGCGGGCGGGACAGCCGAAGACGGTCTCGATCCGGAGATCGAGGCCGAGATCGAAGCGGAGATTGAGGCCGAGATCGAGGCGCACCGCAAGGAGAAGCGGTACCTGGGCCGGTACAAGTGCCCGCACTGCGGCGGCACCAACCTGTTTAACGGGATCCCCGGCACCGGGACGGTGTTCCGGGGCAGCGGGCACTGCCGGGACTGCAACCAGGGTTGTTCGATCGTTGGCCTCAAATTGAAACGGATCGGCGACGGCCCGGAGCTCGTGTCAACGCCCGAGCAGGAAGAGAGCTACCGCAAGACGCAGCGGTGGATGAAGCGGCAGAAGCGCGAGCGCGAGAAGGAAAAGGCGGCCGAGCTCCAACGCGGACCGGAGGCCGAATACTGCCCGCACTGCGACGCCCGGCTCGAACGTGACCCGTACTCGGGCGCGTGCAACTCGTGTGGCAAGCCGTGGCCCGAGGAGAAGAGCGCCGCCGAGAACCTGCTGTTGTTGCTCGAAACGGTCCCGCGCCTGCGCCTGCTCGAACTGCTGAAGGTGCCGCTCGCATGACCCCGCTCGAAACGCTGATCGCCGCCAAGACGGAGAGCGACCGCCGCAACTACGCCCGGAAGCACGCACTCATGCGCGAGCTGATCGGGCGCCAGCCCGACACGTTCGCGATCGACTCGGACGACGGCAAGGGGATCCTCGGGATCACGCACCTGCCGACCAAGTTCAAGATGCACCTCCCGATCGGCGTGCCCCCGGTTCCTCTACAGAAGCTGGCGGTCGACGAGCTGCTCGAGTCGGCTTTGTGGGCCGAGACCGCCGCCGAAACCGACCGCCTGGTGAAGGCCGCGGCCCCGTTCGCACTCAGCCTGCCCACTAACGGAGCCCTCGTCTGGCACGACCCCGATGCTGGGGCCGAGCACCGCGGGCCGGGACTTCCGGACGGGTTCGGCACGCGCCCGTGGGTGCCGATCAAATGCGCCGGAGACGGGGCCCTGCGCCCCTTGTTCAGCGCCATGCAGATGGTGCCCAACCAGTTCAACGAACTGATCGGCGGGCCCACCCCGCTGGCCGCCATGGGGGCCGGCGGGCTGCTCGGGGCCGGGCTCGGGTACGGCGGGGCCAAGTTGATCGAGAAGATCCTCGGTCCGCGGGTCCTGGAGCCCGGGCGCTTGAGCCGGGTCGGGGCGCTGCTGGGCGGCGCGCTCGGGACGGTTCCGGGGGCGTACCTGGGCTCGGTCGGGGCCCGGCTCAACGTCGAGGACGGAAAGCCGGCCCTGTCGGCGTTCGTCGAACCCAACGCGCTGTTCGGGAAAGAGGGGGTCGAGAAGGCGGCGGACGCGGGCGGGCTGTTCGACCAGACGATTCCGGTGGATGCGTTCAACCGTGTGGTGTGGTCGGACCCGAACACCCCGGGCCCGATCCGGGCGGCTACGACCGGTCTCCTGGACGGGGCCCGTCAGTTCCAGGGTGGGGCCCAGTGGGTCTCGCCGTTCGACGTGGGGCGGATCGCCGTCGGCATGGGGTCCGGGCTCCTGTCCGGACTGCTGGTCGGAAAAACGCTCGGGGCACTGGCCGGACTGAAGCCCGAGGCCCAGAACGTATTGAAGCAGACCGGCATGTGGGCCGGGGCTCTGCTGAACGTGGTTCCGAAAGCGTTTGGGTTCTGACCCGGCGGCGCGACGCCGTGGCTCTCGATTCGCGACGGAGACAGAGCTGATCTTTTCGCGACAGCACGAAGTCGGACACGGTCCGTTTCGAGCGCACCATACCGGTGACACCTATGCGTCTCGTCGACTGGCTGCGGATTATGTTCGGTTCCGGCGGCGGCGCACCGGCCCCACCGCCGACAGCACCTCCTCACCCGCCGACCGATTCACCGGTCGGCCCGACGCGCCCGCCCGAGTTCGACCAGGCCGCCCTCGTGGCGGCCCTCCTGGACGCCCACAATCGGCTGCGCGCTACGGCCCTGCGGATCAACTTGGCCCTGAACACGGCGGCTTTCCATCACAGCATCAGTATGGCCCTGTCGGGGCAGTTGAGTCACACCGGGCCGGACGGGAGCACCCTGGGCCAGCGTTTGCACCGAGTAGAGTACTCGTACTCGGCGGCCGGCGAGAACATCGCGGCCCGTTACAAAACGGTGGCGAGCGTGGTGGCCGGTTGGATGAACTCCCCGGGGCACCGAGCGAACATCTTGAACCCCGCTTTCACCGAGGTCGGGTTCGGGGTCGCGATGCGGGCCGACGGCACCACGTACTGGACCGCGTGCTTCGGGCGCCCGGCCGCCGGCGCGTCGACGGCCGAGGTCGCCACGGTCATTCTGGATTTGCCCGGTCCGCTGTTCGGCGAGGACTAGCGTCCGGTTCGGGTTCCGGTTTATAATCACCTTACTCGTCGCAGGGACGCGATCATGCCTCTCGTATCCGAACACAACGGCCGGCGCCTGTACCGGCACAAGCAGCTCCTGTTCGGGGCGCAGCGCGGGTTCATCGTCGTGTTCGACGAGCGCGACGGCACCACGAACAAGGTGGACTGTGCGGAGTTCGAACTCCGGGCCGAGGCCCTGGGTCTCGAAGCGGCCCGGTGCGTGTACGGCCCCGAGCGGGAAGAGTTGATCGACGCGGCCAACTGCATGGAGGCCGCCGTGGCCGACGCGATGGCCCAGGGCAACCCCCTGGACCCGAAGGTGCAGGCGTACCACGCCCGGCACCGGAGCAAGTGCGGCAGTACGATCCTGGTCGGAGCGGGCACGGCCGAGCTCGGGCCGGGCGTCGGCGGCAACAACGCCAAAGCGAGTCGGCTTCCGAAACCCCCGGCCGCCGCGATCAAGGGCGGGGTTCTCCTGCCATCCCTTCTGAACTGATCCGGAGCACACATGACGCCCCGCGAAGCGTTCAAAGTCGGGTTTCTAGCGTACTGTGCCGAACGCGGACTGGGGGCCGACGAGGTCGGGGCTCTGGTCAAGCGGGCGAGCATATTCGGCGAGGTCGTACGGGCCCCTCTCCGGTTGGCATCGTCGGTGGCCCCGACCGCTCTCAACGCGGCCCTGATCGGAGCGATCGGGCTCCCGATCGTGGCCGGGGCCGGCACCGGCTGGGCGGCCGCCAAGCTGACCGACGACGACTCCGACGTGGACGCGGCCCGGTCCGACGAGATTCTGGCCGAGTACCAGCGCCTGACCGACCAGGCCCGGCGGCAGTCGGCCCTGAAGGCCCTGCAGGGGCAGTCGACTCTGGGCCTCAACCGTTCGCTGGCCGGTGCGGCCTAGGAGTTACCGTGGGCTTCCTGAAGTACCTGCAGGGGGAAGGAAACGGGGCGCGCACCCGAGACGGGTTCCCGCTACGTGGGAATCGCGTGCCGTTCTTGAAAGAGGCGGAGCACGACGAGATCGAGTACAGCGTGGACGCCCACGTGAGGGTGTTCGCGACCGACAAACCGGAAGAGATGGCCGAATACACCGAGATTCTCGACCGGATCGCCAACCAGATGTACGTGCGTCTGGCTCCGGACCGCGAGGAGTTCCTCCCGGACCGCAAGTGTTGGCTGATCATGGTGCGGTGGGGCGTGATCAAGGGCGACCTGCCGCCGGGGCTGTTCCGGCGCACCGGAGGGTACACACAGTGAGCATCGGACTAGCGGCCCCGCTGGCGGGCAAAACGGCCGGGGCGTTCGGCGACATGGCTGAGCAGGTCGTGTTAGATTCGCCGACCCTGTCGGCCGAGCACCTGCGGCAGGGCATTCGCAGCGACGCACTTAACGACATCTTGCGCACCGGGGCCATCGCGGCCTCGGTCGGGATCGGTGCCCGCGGTCTGCTCGGCCTGAAGTACATGTTCGGGCGCAAGAAACCGAACCTGAGCCGGGCCATGGGGCCCAGTGTCGTGTCCGTGCCGGCCCCGGTGCTCGTGCCGCAGGAGAAGAGCGCTCTGACGCGCAGCGATATCCCGTGGTTCCTGCCCGGCGTCACGTTCGCCGGCATCGGCGGCTTGGCCGGTGGGTACAAGCTGATGGACGTCCTGATGGACCGAAAGCGCAAGGCCGACCTGCGCGACGAGGTGGACGCCGCCCGGACCGAGTACCAGCAGGCCCTGATGGACCAGTACGACCCGGCCACGTTGGGCCTGGTCGGAAGCGTGCCCGACATGCCGGTCCCGGCCAAGACCCAGTCGGCCGGCACCCCGGTTCCCAAGGCCCCGCTCAAGTTAGCGGCGTTTGAAGCGGATCTCGACGCCCTGTACGACCGGACCGAGAAGGCAGCTGAGGTGGACGTTCCGGCCGCAGTGGAAACCCCGGCCGCAGTGGAAACCCCGAGCGGCGACATGCCCGGGTGGCTCGGCAAGGGGACCGGGATCGCCGCCACGATCGGCGGGCTGCTTGCCTTGGGGTCGGGGCTGGCGGCCTACCGGTTTACGAAGGACCGGTCGACGAGTAAGTTGGTGGAAGACGCCATCAAACAGCGCGAGCGGGACCGGTGGGCCCGGCGCCCGCAGGAGATCTACGCGATCCCGACCCCGGTGCGCGTCACCCGTAAGGACCACGTTACCCCGATCGGCCGGGTACCGACCCTGCTGGGAACACGGAGTTGAGTCATGGCCGGAGTCCTCGACGGACCGGACCCGATCGTGCCGCAGAAGCCGCCGGTTCCGGCGGCTTCCGTCGCTTCCGCCCCGCCGGCGCCGGCGGCGGTGTCGTACCGGTCGTTCGGTGACGCCGGGGCCACCCGCGGGCTCCTGTTTGAGCGGGTGCTCGACGAGGCCCGACGGATCCCGCCGGTGACCAACAAGCTGCACACGCTGGCCCTGGAAGGGGTCGACTACGAGGACCCGGACCGGGTCTCGATCCGGGACCAGAAGAAGGCGATTCTGGAGGGCGGGACCTTGTCCCGGCGCCTGCGGGGCACCTGGGTCCTGCGCGACAACGCCTCCGGGTCCGAGCTGGACCGCTTGAAGGCGACCGTGGCCCGCGTGCCGTACATGACCGACCGCGGCACGTTCATCCTGAACGGCACCGAGTACACCCTGGCCAACCAGATGCGCCTGCGCCCGGGCGTCTTCACCCGGATCCGGGACAACGGCGAAATCGAGAGCCACGTGAACGTGATGCCGGGCAAGGGCCCGAGTTCGCGCGTGTACCTCGACCCGGAGACGTCGGCGTTCACGCTCAAGCTGGACCAGGGCAAACTGCCCCTGGTCACCGTGCTGCGGGCCCTCGGCAAGACCGACGACGAGATGCTGAAGGAGTGGGGCCGTGACGTGTTCGTCGCGAACGCCAAGACGGACGACCCCAAGGCGCTCGACAAGCTGTTCGACCGGCTCGTGCGGGACAAGGACCTGCCGGCCGGGCTGACCCGGTCGCAGAAGGTGCGCGAGGCGTTCGAGCGCATGGAACTCGACCCCGAGGTCACCCGGCGCACGCTCGGCGGCGATTACAAAAATGTCGGCGCCGACACTTTGTTGGCTACGACCCGACGCCTGATCGCGGTCAACGAGGGCCGGGCCGATCCGGACGACCGCGACCACCTCGCGTACCAGACGGTGTTCGGCCCCGAGGACCTGTTCGCCGAGCGCATGCGAGCGGCCCCGGCCGTCCTGCGCAAGGTGCTCTGGAAGGTCACGGCCCGGCGCAACCTGAAGTCGATCCAGCCCGACCTACTGTCCAAGCAGCTGCAGCGGGCGATCACCGGGTCCGGGCTGGGCCAGCCGACCGAAGAGGTGAACACGGCCGACCTGTTGGACCAGATGACCCGCGTGTCCCGGCTCGGCGAGGGCGGCATTCCGTGCTACTCGGCCGATACGGACGTGTTGACCGAACGCGGGTGGAAGCCGTGGCCCTCGGTCACTACTGCCGACCGCTTGGCTTGTCTCGTAAACGGGCGCATGGAGTTCCACGCGCCGGATCGAATCGTGGCCACGCCGTACACGGGGCCGATGTTCGGCGGGTCCACGGAGTCGATCGACTACCTGGTTACCCCGTGCCACCGGTTGTGGGTGAAACCGATCGGTTCCGCCGGCACTTGGAAGTTCCGGACGGCGTCCGAAGCGCACGGTAAGTCGATCAAGGTACTGACGGCTTGTGCGGACCCTTGGGAGTCCGAGCTCTCGGCTCCGGTGTTCGAGCTCGCCCCGGCTCCGGTAGACAAGTCCAACCGGGGTTCGGCGGGTTCCGAGCCGGTGCGGGTGCCGATGACGACCTGGGCTCGGTTTCTAGGGGCGTACCTGGCCGACGGCAGTTTTTCGTATTCGAGTGAGCGCAGCGAGTACCGAATCGAGATCGGTAAACGCGCTTCAGTGAATCCGGAGGAAGCCGACGCGATCCGGAAAATCCTAGCCGACATGCCGTTCGGTTACCGCTACGAGCAGGACCGCCGGTTCGTGGTCTCCGGGAAGGCCCTGGCCCATTACCTGTCAACGTTCGGCAAATCGGCCGACAAGTTCGTCCCGGACTACGTGAAGTACGGGTCGGTCGAAGTGCGACTCGCGTTCTTCGACGTAATCACGACCCACGACTGTTCGGGGCGCAGCTCCCACTCGCGACTGTACGCTTCGGCTTCCGAGCGCTTGCGGGACGATGTGGCCTTCGTGGCCCTGACTTTGGGTTACTCGGTTCGGTACTCGTGTCATCAGAAATCCGGAGAGAAGACTCAGTACAAAGTTCGAATTCAAACCGTCAAAACGGCCTCGCTGGTCCGCCAGCGCGAGCGCTCTCAGCACCGGGTCGAGCCGTACTCCGGCACGGTGTACTGCGCTACCGTGCCGGGCGGCCTTCTGTTCGTGCGCCGCTCGGGCAAGTGCCACTGGTCCGGCAACTCGATAGACTCGGTGCCAGAAGAGGCGAGATCGGTGCAGCCCAGCCACTTCGGGTTCGTGGACAGCCTTCGGACGCCCGAGTGCTACGACGCCGAAACCGAGGTGATGACCTACTCGGGCTGGAAGAAGTGGCCGGATGTAGATCCGCAACACGAGGTCCTGGCCTGCCTGGTCGAAGGCCGGCTGGAATGGCACGCCCACACGGCCCTGCACGTTCACGATTACGCCGGACCCATGTACGGCGTCTCCTCAGCCCTGGTCGAGTACCTGGTCACTCCGGAGCACCGGGTTCGGTGTCGACCCGGCGGATGGGCCGGATCCCAGTACCGCATCGAATCGGCGGCCGAAGCACACGGTCGAGACCGAAAGCTGCAGTGCGGCGGACACCTGCCGTACGTGGGCGACAGTCACAACGGCCAGTTCAACGACTGGTTTTGCGTACCCGAACCGGACTGGAAGTCGAACCACAAGCGCGTCCTGCCGGCCATCCGGGCCGAAGACTGGTACGAGTTCCTGGGGTGGTATCTGGGAGAGGGTAACGTCTCGATCCAGCGGGACCAGGGCCGTTACGTTACCATGGTGTCGCAGTCTCTAGAGGCGAATCCCGAGAATTGCCGGCGGATCGAGGCCCTGCTGGCCCGGATGCCGTTCGCCTGGCATTACAATCGGCACTGTAAAGCGTTCGTCGTCTCCGGGCGGCACCTGGCCGAGTATCTGGAACAGTTCGGGTACAGTTCGGACAAGTTCCTGCCCGACGACGTGTGGGAAGCGCCGGTCGAGCCGCGGCGGCGCCTTTTGGAAGCCCTACTACTGGGCGAAGGCCGCCGCAATCGAAAGGGCGCTCGGAGTCAGTTCTGCTCCACGAGTCGGCGCTTGGCCGAGGAGGTTCAACGCCTGGCGTTCACGCTCGGTCGATCGAGTCGGATTTCGGTCGAGGCGGATCACCGCGAAGAGAGGTACCTCGACAATCACATCGTTCACCTGCACGAACGCCAGGAGCGCCGGGTGCAGAACACGCCGACGTCGTCGCACCACTTCGTGCGTCATTACGTCGGTAAAGTGTACTGCGCCTCGGTACCGGGCGGTCTGCTGTACGTGCGCCGTAGCGGTAAAACCGGTCTGTGGTCGGGCAACAGCTTCAAGGTCGGCGTCGACACGCGCCTGGCGTACATGGCCCAGAAGGGGTCGGACGGGCGGGTGTACACGCCGTTTCGGAACGCGCGCACCGGCGAGACCAAGATGGTCGCTCCGCAGGACCTGGCCGACTCGGTGGTCGCGTTCCCGGGCGAGCTCGCGGCCGCGTCCGATCCGAACGATCCGGCCTCCCGCAAGAAGTTCGTCGCGGCCCTGGTCAAGGGGCGCCTGCGGTACGTTCCCCGCAAGGACGTGGACTACGAGCTCCCGGAAATGGAGCACGGGTTCAACCCTCTGTCGAACCTGATTCCGCTCAAGTCCACGATCAAGGGCCAGCGGGTGGCGATGGGGTCGCGCATGCTGACGCAGGCGCTGCCGCTGACGAAGCCGGAGGCCCCGCTGGTGCAGGGCGGGGTGCCGGGATCGAACGATCAGAGCTTCGAAGAGATGTACGGCAAGAACATGGGGGCGCTGACCTCCGACGCCGACGGCACCGTCGTGTCGGTCGGGCCGGACGAGATCGTCGTGCGCGGGTCCGACGGGAAGGACCGGACCCACGAGCTGTACAACAACTTCCCGTTCAACCGAAAAACCTACTTCCACCAGACAGCGGCGGTGCGCCCGGGCCAACAGATCAAGGCCGGCGACCTGCTGGCCCGGTCGAACTACACGGACGAGAAGGGCGCCACCGCGCTGGGGCTCAACCTGCGCACCGCCTACATCCCGTACAAGGGGCTCAACTTCGAGGACGCGACGGTGATCTCGCGGTCGGCGGCGGAGCGCCTGTCGAGCGAGCACATGTACCAGCACGACACGGAGTGGGGGGAAAATGTCCGCCGCGGTAAAAACGCTTTCGTATCTCTGTTTGCTGGGCGCTATGACCGCAAAACGCTGGACACTCTGGACGACGACGGCGTTGTTCAACCTGGTACGACCGTCGAGGCGGGCGCACCTCTGGTACTTATGGCGAACGAGCGCGAGCGGTCGCACGGTCAGGTGTCCCGTGGCGGTAAGGACAGCTCGTTCAGCGACGGCACCCTCACCTGGGACCACCACGCCCCCGGTGTTGTTACCGATGTGGCCAAAACCAAGAAGGGCGTCGTAGTCACGGTGAAGTCCGTGAACCCGATGCAGGTGGGCGATAAACTCAGTGGGCGCTACGGCGACAAGGGCGTGATCGCCGCGATCGTGGACGACGAGGACATGCCGCAGGGCCCGGACGGGAAACCGTACGAGGTGCTGGTGAACCCGCTCGGCGTGATCACGCGGACGAACCCGGGGCAAATGATCGAGGCCGTGCTCGGCAAGATCGCCGCCGCCACGGGCAAGCCGTACAAGGTGCGCGACTTCAAAGACATCGGCGACATGGTCCAGTTCGCCAAGGACGAACTGGCCAAGAACAAGATGTCCGACCTGGAAGACCTGGTGGACCCGGAGACCGGGCGGAAGATCCCCAAGATCTTCACCGGAAACCGGTTCTTCATGAAGCTGCACCACACCAGCGAGTGCTTCGACGACCAGACCGAGGCGCTCACGGCCCGCGGCTGGGTGCCGTGGCCGGAGGTCCGGGACGACGACGAACTGGCCACGCTCGAAAACGGGCGGCTCGTCTTCGAGCGGCCTCTGGAGTTCGTTCGCCAGGCGTACGACGGGGAGCTGTGCTGCTTCGAGGGCCGGTACGTCGATTACGCTGTGACACCGAACCACCGGTTCTACGTCCGAGGACCGCGGGCGACCGACGAGTTCCGGTTTGATACGGCGGCCCGGTTGCACGGGCGTCGGTTCGTGATCCCTCAGTTCGGCATGCCCCACAACGTCGATTTCGGATGTGACGCCGGAGTTGAAACAGTTCTGCCGGTGGCCCAGGGCGTATCGATGACGGCCGGGGATTACGCCGAACTCGTCGGCTGGTGGGTGACCGAGGGGTATGCCCGAGTCACCCCGCGACGGGCGTACGTCGTCCTCTACCAGAGTCGGGCCGCCAACCCGGACAAGTTCGCCCGGATCGAGGCGCTCGCCAATCGAATCGGTCTGCCTTGGTCGGTGTACCGGGCCGGCGGGGCCGACATGGGCGTGGCGATCTCGAGCCGGCCTCTCGCCGAGTACCTCAAGCGCCACGGCACGCACTCCTACAACAAGCGCTTGCCGCGGGAGCTGTTCGGCCATCACCCCGAGACTTTACGGCGGGCTTACGATGCGATGATGGCCGGAGACGGTTCGGTTCAGGAGACCGCCACGGGGTTGAACGCCAAATACACCACGGTCTCGAAGCGTCTGGCGGACGACTTTCAGGAGCTGTGCATCCGGATGGGGCTCGGCGGAGTGGTCCGGAAGCCGAAGCACCGGGCCGTTATGAACATCAGTCTGCCGGACGGCCGAAACTACACGTCCCACTGTCGACAAGTGTGGGAGTGCGGCGTGGCTCTGGCCCGGACGACGGCTCAGGTGGACGGTGACCGGAACAGCGAAGGATTCTCGCGGCGCCACTACAAAGGCGTCGTCTACTGCGCCAACATGCGGACCGGCCTGCTGTACGTCCGGCGCAACGGCAAGCCGATGCTGTCCGGTAACTCGAAGGGGCAGGGGCGCGGCACCGGGGGGTACACCTCTGAAGAGACGCCCGCTAAGGGCGGCGCGACCGGCTGTTTCGCGCCGAAGCAGCGAATCCGGACGGTGGACGGAGACATCGACATCGCTCGAGTCTGTGAGAAGCGCCTGGGGGTTCACGTCCTGTGCTGGTCGGCCGATCGCGACGAGTGGGTGTACCGCCCGGTCGTAGACTGGTTCACGTTTCGAGCTAAGGTCGCGGACCTGATCTCGATCCGTACGTCGGACGGTCTGGTCATGCACTGCACCAAGAATCACATGGTGTACGTCGCCCGAAACCGGAAGGTCGATGCCGGCTCGCTCCGGGCCGGAGACAGTTTGGTCACCTGGGGGCCCGAGCAGACGATCGACCAGACGTCGTTCATGCTCGGCAGCCTGCTGGGCGACGCCAGTGTTACCGACACCGGCTGGACCTGCGAGCACTCGGTCAAGCAAAGTGCTTACGTCGCGTGGAAACAGTCGGTCTTGTCCGGTCTGGGTGCTTCGGTCGGCGATCGCAACCAGAGGACCAAGTTGTCTCGTATTCACGGGAAAGAGATCAACTCGGCGCCGTCCAAGATCGTGCGTGTCGGCCACCGCCACGTCTACGAGCCGATGCGGCGCCTCTGTTACCCCGACGGCACGAAGACTGTGACGCCGGAATGGCTCTCTCGCGTAGACGGTCTCGGAGTGTCGGTATGGGTCCTCGACGACGGCTCGATCACGAACCGGGCCCGAAGGGCCGGTAAGGTCAACTACAGCGGCAACATCGCCACGATGGGATTCGCTCCCGAGCAGCGGCAGCTGTTGGCCGACTGGCTGACGGACCGTTACCAGGCCGGTTGCACCGTCAACGTCGCCGGAGCGCTGTGCCTGTCGGCCGAGCTGTGCCGTAAGCTGATCGCGGAGATCGCCCGCCACGTGCCGTGGTCGGCCATTCCGCGCAGTAAGAAGTTCTTGGCGGCAAGGGTTCGGGAAGCGCAGGAGGCGGAGCCGACTTTGTTGCGGCGCCTCGACAATTCGTCGGGCCTGACGACCGTGCCGCTCCGAATCGTCGAGGTCCGGCCGTACCGCCACGACAAGCCCGACGTCGAAGAGATCAACGTTTACGACTTTACGGTCCGGGAGTGTCACAACTACGTGGCCGGCTCGGCTCTGGTGTCAAATTCAAAGCGCGTCAGCATGATGGACATCAACGCCTTCCTGTCGCACGGGGCGCACGGACTGCTCCGCGACGCCGGGGCCGTGCGCGGGCAGAAGCACCTGGACTGGTGGGCGGCCTACATGAACGGGCAGACCCCGCCCGAGCCCCGCGTGCCCTACGTGCACCGCAAGTTCTTCGCTCAGCTCACCGGGGCCGGCATCAACCCGATCAGTCGCGGCGGCCAGGTGCGGCTCATGGCGCTGTCCGGCAAGGACGTCGACGCCCTGGCCGGGGACCGCATCATCGAGACCGGGGAAACGGTCGACTGGAAGGGCGGGCTCAAGCCGATCAAGGGCGGGCTGTTCGACCCGACGCTGACGGGCGGGCACGGGGGCAACCGGTGGGCGGCCATCAAGCTGCCCGAGCCGATGCCCAACCCGGTGATGGAGGAACCGATCCGGCGGATCCTCGGGCTCACCAGCAAGCGGTTCGACGACGTGCTCGCCGGGCGCGAGTCGTTCCAGGGGCGCCGCGGCCCGGCGGCGATCAAGGCGGCCCTGGACGACGTGGACCTCGACCGCGACATCGAAGCCGCCCGCGGCGCCGTGGCGAGCTCGCGCAAGAGCACCCGCGACGCGGCCGTCAAGAAGCTGGCGTACCTCAAGGGGGCCAAGGCGGCCGGCCTGCACCCCCGCGACTGGGTGCTCGACAAGGTGCCCGTTCTGCCGCCCGCGTTCCGCCCGGTCAGCGTGATGAGCGGGAACGGGCAGCCGATGATCTCCGACCCGAACTACCTCTACAAGGAGGTGATCGAGGCGGCCGGCAACCTGCGCGACATGACCGGCATGGTGGACGACGTCGGCGAGGAGCGCCTGGCCCTGTACCGGGCGTTCAAGGGCGTCACCGGCCTGGGCGACCCGATCCAGCCGAAGAACCAGGAGCGGCAGGTCAAGGGGCTGTTGAAGTACGTCTTCGGGTCGAGCCCGAAGTTCGGCGTCGTCCAGCGCAAGCTGCTCGGGTCCACGGTGGACCTGGTCGGCCGGGCCGTGATTACGCCGAATCCGGATCTGGACATGGACCAGGTCGGCATTCCCGAGTCCAAGGCGTGGGAGATTTACAAGCCGTTCGTTGTGCGGCGCCTCGCCCGTCACGGGGTGTCGCCCCTGATGGCGGCCCAGATGGTGCGGGACAAGTCGGACCTGGCCCGGAAGACCCTGACCGACGAGATGGACGAGCGCCCGGTCGTGATCACGCGGGCCCCGGTCTTGCACCGCTACGGCACGATGGCCTTCTTCCCGCGCCTGGTACGGGGCGAGACCCTGCAGGTGCCGCCGACGATCGTGAAGGGGTTCGCCGCCGACTTCGACGGCGACGCCATGAACTACCACGTGCCGGTCACCGACGACGCGGTGCGCGACGCGGTCGACAAGATGCTGCCGTCTAAGAACTTGTTCTCGTCGGCCACGTTCGGGGTGCACTACTTGCCCCAGAACGAGTACACCGGCGGGCTGTATTCCGCCACCCGTCCGGGCGACGAAAAGAAGCCGGAGCAGGTGTTCCGGTCCAAGGCCGACGCGATTCGGGCGTACCGACAGGGCCGCATCGGGGCGAACACGCGGGTCGTGATCGTGGACTCGTAGTGCTCGGCCCGAGTTGCGGCGACGTCATTTCGCGATTAGACTGCAGTTGCCAGGAGGGCACCGATGTTCGACGTCGAACTGATGAAGAAGGCCCAAGAGGCGGTCGGAGCCGGCGCGCCGTACCCCGGTGTGGGTCAACTGGCCGTGCAGTCGTTCATGCCCACCGGCGGACGCCGCGAACTGTCCCAACCGGAGCGCGACCTGGTCGACAAGGGTAAGTCGCGGTGGATGCCGAGGATCTTCCCGAGCTACGCCACGCCGGCCCACGAACTGATGGCGAGCCCGCTCAAACAGAGCCTCCTGTGGGGCCTGCCGGCCGCGACCCTCGGCGGCTTGGCGACGGCCGGGTACGCCAGCCAGGCCGGTCTCGGCAACCCAGTCGCCGGCGGGCTCGGGGCCCTTGGCGCTCTCGGAATAGGCGGGCTCACCGCGCTTATCACGGCTAAAATGCAAAACGCCAGCAACGAAGACGTCGAGGAACTGATGCGGCGCCTGCCGCCCGGCGCCACGCGCCGCGATTTGATGTCCGATCCGGTGTACCAAGCGGATATGAATCGCGGGTTTCAGAGCCCGCGAAACCCGAGCGCGGAACTGGCTATGGCCCTCGGGCGCACTGCCGCCGAGTGACCGACCAACAAGGAGCACGAGCGCGATGTCTTTCAACCCGAAACTGCTCGAGACGGCGGCGTACGCTATCGAGATGACCAAGCGCGCGTTCGTGCCGACCGGGCCCGGGGCTCCGGCCGCCGACCCGGCTGCCACGGCCGGTGGCGCGCCGCCCGGCGCCTCACCGCCCGGCGCACCTCCGATGGACCCGGCTGCGGCCGGTATGCCCCCGGGGGCGGCGCCTCCGATGGACCCGGCCGCCGCTCAGATGGGTGCCGCTCCGGCCGCACCTCCGATGGATCCGGCTGCTGCTCAAATGGGCGGAGCCGCTCCGGCCCCGGCTCCGCCGGCCGGCGGGTTCGATCCGGAGATGATCCGCAGTATCATTCGCGAAGAGATGGCCGCTAACGGCGGCGGAGGGCAGAAGCCCAAGGTGCCGAAAATCACCCCGGAGCAAGCCTTCACCGAAGCGATGCGCACGCGCAAGATGCTCACCCACATGATGGGGTTCATGGGCATCGGGCTCCCGCCGGACATCCTGGACGACCCTACCCCCGGCCAGGACGGAGGGGGCGAGGGCGGCGGCAAGTCCGGGGGCGGCGGGTCCGGTGGCGGCAGTAACGGCGGCGGCTCGTCCGGTGGGAGCAGCGGCCAGGCCAAATCGGCCATCGCCCCGATCGGGCCGATGCAGGGGGCGTTCCCTAAAACTGGAGGCGCCTCCACAATTGTGGACTCGGCCGAGGCCCTGATGATGCTGCTGGAGCGGAGCACCCAGTAATGCGGGTCGAAACGCACAACCGTCTGCGGGCCCCGGACTCGCGTCCGGCCACTCGCGTGGTGGTTTACGACGACTTCAATAACCCGATCGCGGTGCTGATTCAGGTCAGCCCGAACAACGTGTACATGAGCTTTAAGGGGCAAAAGGGGTTCGAAGAAGCCCTGCGCAACTTGGGCATCGTGGACACGACGGTGGTCACGGTGGTCGAGCACCTGCCCGACCTGCCGGTACCGCGATGAAGTGCGTTACGTGCGGCAAGGGCGTGTACCGGATCCCGGACCCGCCGCTCCCGACCGGAGCCGAGCGCTGTTCGCGGTGCGTGTTTCGGCGCACGGCCAAGCGCCACCTCGGGTGCGCCGGCCGGTGGAAGGAACTGCGGGACCTGTTCGCGGCTCAGGGCGGACGGTGCGCTTACACCGGAGAGCGGCTGCGCCTCGGGATCGACGCCACGATCGACCATCGCGAGCCGAAGGCTCGGGGCGGGTCCGGGTCGGTGGCCAACTTGCAGTGGGTGTTGGCCGAGATTAACGAATTCAAAGGGAGCCTGTCGCACGCCCGGTTCCTGGACCTGTGTCGGAGGGTGGCACGTGCTCAGGACAACGCTCGGGCAAATCCTGACGAACGAGGCCCTGCCTGAAGACCTGCGCGACTACGAGCGCCAGTTGGACGGCAAGAGTGTGGCCGAGCTGTTGAAGCGGGTCGCGACTCAATATCCGGACCGGTACCGCCAGGTCGTCAAGGCCCTATCGGACGTGGGCCGCGACGTGGCCTACTCGTCCGGAGGTTTCTCGTTCGGTCTGGACGCTCTGAAACCGGCCGCGGCTTACGCGACCGCTCGTAAAGAGATCGAAGCCGAGATCGAACGGATCATGGACGATCCGACCCTCGACGAGGACGCCAAGCAGGCCGCCGTGACGCGGGCCGCCGGGCGCCAGCAGAAGGAGCTCCAAGCGGCGATCTACAAAGAGTCCCTCGACGAGGGCAACCCGTTGGCCGTGCAGGTCCTGTCCGGGTCTCGCGGTAAGCCCATGAATCTCATGTCGCTCCGCGGGGCCGACCTGTTGTACACGGACCACCGCGACCGCACCATTCCGCTACCCGTGCTCCACAGCTACGGGCAGGGACTGACCCCCGCCGAGTACTTCGCCGGTACGTTCGGAGCTCGCAAGGGCACCATCGACACGAAGTTCGCCACTCAGAACGCGGGATTTTTCTGTCTCGACGAGAACACCGAGGTGCGGTCCGCTGACGGGACTCCCGTTCGGCTGAAGGACGTGCGCGTGGGAGACATGATCACCGGAGCCGACGCGACCGGACGCACTTTTCCGGTGCGGGTCTCCGGGGTTTCGATCAACGGACCGAAGGAGGTGTTCGAGTATCGCTTCCGGGTCGGTAAGGCGCGCGAAGGGT
>JACCDR010188735.1_pt1 | contig 27598 bp, 17 predicted proteins | sample 7446431 | NCBI WGS metagenome assembly JACCDR01 (sample SAMN15323443, study PRJNA562643) | freshwater metagenome | isolation source: river surface water | place: USA:Blue River Watershed | collected 2017-08-17 | reverse complement strand
GTCCCATACTTCTCTAAAATAATCAATAATAACTTGGTTATTTTCTTTAGATTGGCAGGTTGCTATTCTGATATACCAACTTTTAATATTTTTATTTTGATTGTAACATATATTTATATGTCCATCATCCATATACCAAATAGCAATTCCTTTAGCATCCAGTCTATTTAAGATACGTCTTGAATTAATTACTTTTTTTGGTTGATACATTACTCGACGAAGAACTCTAAATATAGGTAAAACATTTAACTGAGTATAAACAACCTTGCTACCTTTATTATAACCAATTGAACAGTTATAATATTTAAGTCCGTTATTTCTTACTCCATGATTGTTAAGTTGTTTTATCTTCCATTTAAGATAATCTTCTTGCTCTATTGCGTGGCACATTTTAAAAGAATAATTATTAGAGATTGTACCATCACCTAATAACATAGCAATAATTAAGTTTCTTGAACTTTTATTTAATTTTGATTTCATAATATTATTTGTTATTCATATAGAAAACATAAACTGACTTTTGGCCGTTGAACCTTTATCCACTAAGGATACTTGGCTGCGGGTTATCCAATATTTATCTTTTTTACTATACCGTTGTGATTAGCAACGCCACATTATACATTACTGTTAATGTTTAGTAGATAAATCTTTTAGGAGATTCCCGTCAATTAACCCAATTTTACTCGAACCATGAATCTTAAATCCGAACCCACTTTAACAACAATTTCAGAAGGAACTATTGCGTAGGATTGTATTGTAGGAAGTGTAAACTTCTTTATTCTAAATATATCATTTGATGACAATTGTTGGTTAGGAATCCTTAAACCTTTTACAACAAACCTGTCTTCATTAACTCTTTTATCAATTACTGCTTGTTTGTTTAACCAATCTAAAGCGGTAATTAAATTTTTAGTTTTTGCTGCTTTTAATAAAGACGGTATCCAGTTAGTTGGTAAGGGAATAATGATTTCAGCAGGTTTTATCTGCTCTAAATTACCTTCTTCATCAAACACTGGTTCATAAAAGTCAAGTTCTTGAGAAATATTAAATCCGTCTTCAAATTGTCTTTGACCAAACGGTTCATAACCAGTGCTTGCTGCTTGAGGATAAGATGTGCCGTGACGATTAAAATTAATAACATTTGACGTTACTAAACTGTAAAGTACATTTTCTATCTTTTGTCTTAAAGTCAAAGATTCAAGCCCCACAGTAGAATCTTCAAAAAAGTTTTCTATTGTATTTTTTATGTTATCCGGTGCATTTTGTATTTGACTGGATTTCATAACTACTCTTTTTAAACTTTCTAAAAATTCGGGTTTATCAGCATTTATTTCATCTAAAAATTCAATTTGATTGCGTTCAACTATTTCATCAATAACTTTAGAATAATCTTCAACTATTTGTCTTGCACCGGGAAATCTTTCTTCTCCGTGTATTAATAAATTAGAAACAACAATTTTAAGTGACTGGGTAGAACCCGGTATTACTTCTTTTTCTTTGTTACCTATTTTAACTTGGTCTTTATAATACTCCCAATTAAATAAAGTATTTGCAAACCCAGTATTAAAATCAGAAGCCAAAATAAATTCGTCATAATTAAACTTTCCATCTTTATAAAAACTTAATCCTTTGTTTGATATGTTTTGAACTAAAGGATCATCCTTTCTTAAATCATTCTTTGCCGCGAGTTTAGGATCAACACCACCAACTTTATTAGCAGAACCCATTGCCACAACCTGAACATTATTAACTAACATCGCGGTATTTAAACTCTGAAGGTTAGTTCCTATTATTGCCGAAGGTTGCAATAAATGGTTAGATGTTTTATAAACAGTAAAGAAAGAATAATCTAATTGTTCTTTCCCTTTAGAAAAAATCTCTTGAATAGAAGGCCCAGCATATTGCACTTTTAATGTGTGCATTGCTTCTAAATTTATTGTATTCTTTCCTCCGTTTAATTTTCTTTTTTTAAAAGAGCCTTCTTCAATTTCAAACGGCTTAAATGTTAATCCGGCATATTTGTTGTTACCTGTTATAGTAATTTCTAAATCCTTTGCTTCTTCTAATGTTTTATATTGGAGTAAAGCCATTTCTACTTGGTAACTAACGTCCATTTCATCTGTCCAAGTACCAAAACGAAGCATATAGTTTTTAAATGCGGGTAAAGTCATATAAGATTGACCATCATTTTCATTTATTTCACTATACTTTTTGTTAGCCGCCTCTATCTTTTTTACAATAGCCTCAATTTGGTCTGGCGTAGGATTAGAATTATCTTGCCAAAAACCATATTCAAGCATTGACGATAAAACAGTAGGATTAGAAATACCTAACTTAGAAGGTATACCACTTGGTTTTAGATGTCTTGATTTATAATTCTCTTCTTCCTTTAATGTAATACTTCTTACAAAATTAGAATGTAAATTATCTGCAGTATTAACTGTAATAGTTTCTCCTGTATGAATATTAAAGACAGAATATTCACGATTCAACTCTTCTTTTATAAACTGATTAGTTATTTCATCTGTTACAGGAAGTAAACCGTTAGATGATTGTGTCGCTAAACGCTTATAAAGATCAGAGGATGATTTAAACATTCGATTGTCTCCTGTAAATAATCTTGATTCATACATATGAAACAGATGTTCATTTACATAAGCCAATACCAAATATGTTTTAATATCATTGTCACTATATCCTTCTGTAGGATTTATATTTGGTAAGTTATATGCTTTTATTTTGTCTAACAGTGTTTTACTAAGACCAGCAACATGAACTCCCGGTTCATATATTCTATACTCTTTAACAGTGTTTAAAAAAGTGCTAAAGTCGTTGTATACTAATGTTTTTAACTTAGCATAATCTTCATTCGTTAATTCACCTGTTTCATATAATCTTGAATATGCGTCTGGTATTAATGATGTATATCCTTTCTTTTGATGATCTGGATTACCTAAATACTGAGTGGGTATCTTACCATAAATTGATCTATCAAACTCAACTTCTTTTTTTATTTCAGTAGCCAGTCCTTCAACAATCATATTTAACCCCTTGTCAACAATATTAGTAGGATCAATGATTTGAGACAATTGAACTAACGGTGTAGTCTTAAAACTAAAAAATGTACTTCTGTCTGAATGTTTCATTGACATATAATTGCCTGTTACTGCGCCATTAATATGTAAATCAACTAATTCAGGCTCAGACATCTTTTCTATATAACCTTCATCTCCTTCTTCATTTTTTGTTATATAAGGAATTGCTATATCAAAGTCTTCATTTAATATCCTACTTAACAAAGGTTGTACTTGTATTCCATCAGACGTTTGTGTAATGTTCCAGTTATTAAACATTTCAGGCATAATTTTTCTCATCTCTGAAACTATACTGAATTGATCTAATCCTTGTTCAGTTAAACGTCTTATATGAAATTTTGCTTTATTGAGGGCTGATGTTTGATATGTATTTAATCCAAGAGTATAAATTTTTGTGTCTAATACAGGAACCATTAAATCAACATTTTCACTATAGACACTTTGAAGTTGTGCTATTTTTTTAGCGCTGCTTTCAACCTTTAAACGATCAAACCAGTTTCTACCCTTTTCTTTAAACTTAGATGTTCTTAAAACAATATCTTTCATATTTAATAATAAAGGTGCTGCTTTTTCTATAGTTCTTTCATCTAAAGTTATACCAAAAGCATCAGCAATATTTAATATTTCTTCTGTTCCTTTAGTAGTTACACGACTAAATTTTGAGTTAAAATAGTTTTTAATTAAATCGTCACTATTATCTTGATCATCAATATTTAAGTTAAAGGTTAAAGTATTAGACCACTGACGAATTAAAGCATTGGTTCTACTTTCAGAGTTTAAATTAACAAATCGAATGTCTCTTTTTTTCTTTTCATCAACGCCGTATTGAAAGAAAGTAAAGTTATTTTCAGTCAAGGCTAATTTAGAAATAAACTCATTTCTTAATGACACAAATTTTGTAGACCATCCTTCGCCTGTCTTTCCTAAATGTTTTAGCAAATCAGGAATATAAGTTAAATCGAGCCTTTCCAATTCGCTTAAAAAATAAGAAGTAGGCACCCCTGCCATTCTTGCCGATATTTGTGCAAAGGCAGTAGAAGCAGTTATAACAACAGGTACTCCTACTGAAGTTCTTTTAACAGGATCTTGAAAAGAAGAAAGTAACATTTTTATTTTTGATGATAACCCGTCTTTTGGATTTATCTTTATTGCTTGAGTAAATTCTCTTGTTTTTTCAGAATCACCTAATTGTGTTACTATTTCTTGATCTTCGTTATTTAACTCTGTTTCTATTGAGTTAGTTACTAACTGAACTTCTTCTATTTCTATATTAAAGAAAGAAAACTTATTTAATATTTCAGTCCAGATATTTCCGCTATTATCAAAATCTTCCCCTAATGCTTCAGACAAATCCTCATCTACATATTGATCTATTTGTCCCCAAACATAATCTTTTAAGTCAGATAATAATTCTTGAGAATCTTCTATTTTCTTATTAACCAGTTTATTTACAATCTGTTGAACAGCAAAATTAACTAAATCATTTTTATCACTTACAGATATTTCTACAGGGCCTACAAAAATAGAATCCGCGTCTTTTGAGTATTTAATTCGTGGTTGACCTATAAATTCTTTATTTAATATCCTATCAAAAACAGATCTATAGTCTTGTCGATTAAGCCTTAATACTTTTTTTATAAAGTCAATAATCTTTTGAAAAATACTTTTTAACGGCTGTATATTATAACTATTTGGCTGAATTTGATAATCTTCAAATTCATGTGCAAAGTATTCTTCTATTAACTCTTCTTCAGTTAACTTAGGATAATTCTTTTTATAATTCTCAATTAAATCACGCCAGTTAGATTTATATTTAAACTGGCGTATTACATCAGCCCTTTCTTTTGGGGTTAAATACAAACGCCATACACGGTGAAACGCCTCATGTTTTGCTGTAGTTATATCAGACTTATCAGATAATAAAATACGACCATCACCTTTAAATCGACCTAAAGCCTTATTTTCTATTAACCCTACAATAATTATAATTTCATCTCTACTCATACCCATTGTATTTTGTAAAAATGAAATACTTTCTTCTTGATTATTTGTAGGTAATTCTTTAGATATAACTGATTCTATTCCTTTTTTAGAATATTTTTTTCCTTTGTAAATATAAGTACAATTTAACATTGTTTAATTATTTCTTGTGATTGTATTTTAATTTGCAGCATTTCTTCAACAGAAAATATTTTATCAGCATCAAGTTTAGCCCCTGCTTCTTTTGCTCTTTTTCTTCTTTCAGACAAACTCTTTTGTTTTAAGTTTTGTATTTCTTGATTTACTTGAGGAACTTCATCACCAAAAACAATATACCTCTGTAACCTGTTAGGATAACCGGAAGCAGAAACAACATATGTTGTTAAATCATTTTCAGCAATATGGTCTTGATATTTCTGTTTTGTTTCTTTTAAATCTACAACTGCGTTTTTATTAAACAAATTTCGGTTAATATGCTTTCTTTTTGAGAATAAGAAGGTTCTAAAAGAATCCGAATTACTTAAATCTTCTACTTTAACCTGTTGTTTTTCTTTTCCGTATGGATGAAAAACAACAAACTTTCCCGTAGAGTCAAACCAAAACGAACCTTCCTTATCCTTTTCCATTAAAACTAAATGCTTTAATAAAGGAACTTCTTGCTCATCATAAAATACTCCTATTTGTTTTGGGCCAGTTAAACTGTCAACAGTTAATGCAGTACTTTTAAAAGTAGCCGGATTAAACATTTCTAAATAAGAAATAATAGTATTAACTTCTTGATTATTTAAATTTCTTACTTTTAACGGATAAACACCAGAATTTGTTACAGCAACAACATCTCCTTTTTTAACTTGTACAACCCCTCTTGAAGTATATACTTCACCAGAAACAGAAACACCGATTTCATATTTTTGTTTTAACTGTTTTAATGGATTCCAAATAACTTTTCCGTCTTTATCTCTTCGTACTACAGGATGTCCTTTAGAAATATCATTAATCTCTAAAACCTTTGGAGTATTAAAAGAATAATACCATTTACTATATTGTTCTTTTGCATTATTAAATTTCTCTTGAAAAGTATTTCCTTCAAAAGACTCAATATATTTTTTAGTAACTCTGAGATTATCTTGATTATAAATGGTTTCTGGTCTGGATATAGATTGAATTATAAATTTATCGTCTTTCTTAACCGGCACTCCTTCTTTAAAGACAACAGCATAAAGATCAGTTTCATCAATTTTAATTCCAGCCATATCAATAGATGCCTGTTCAAACATTTCTGTTTGACGTAAATCTTTGATTTGAAACAACTTAACTTGATACGCCGAAAAACCTGATTCAATATTATCTAAGAAATTAAAAAATACTTGTTGATTTTCTGTTCCAAGAACAGGTAATCCTTCAGGGGTTAATTGATCTCTATAATGTTCTATTAATGTATATTGGACATTCTTTCCACCAGTTCTTCTGTCTGTTTCTGGAACTTTACCCAGTTCCTGTGTTAAGAATTGTTCTTGAGAGTCTAACTCCTGATTTAACTCAGATTCTTCTGGTGTAGCAAATAGTTTATTTAAATCTTCTACTTGTTCTTGCGTTTGTTCTTCAAACTGATTTAAACCTTCTGCTTGCCAAGGAGTTAACTCATCTGTTATTTCGCCACTTAAAACTTCTACTGGTTTTATTTCTTCCTGTAAAGAAGGAACATCTATTTTAATTTTATCAGAAGTTAAATCTAAAGGGATATATTCAACACCGTCTTCATCAACAAAAACTCCATTCTCTTTCTTTAGAGTTGTTTTTTTATTGTTAACTACAACAGGTACACCGTCTACATTTTCAGGCTCTTTTAGTTTTTCATCAAGTGTTGTTTCGTTTTTAGATATATCTTTCTGAACATTTTGTGCATTCTTTTTTAATTCTTGGTTATCTTCTTTTATTACATCTTCTGGTAATGACTCATCAATATTATCATATAATTCTTGAACCTTTTCTTTATTAAAGAACATTTCAAATTCTTCTGATAATTGATTTCTTTGTTTTTTAATTTCACCAAGCGTTTTAAAATAATCTTGAACATCTTTTGTTTCAGGAGCACTTAATGACTCTAATATTTTATATCCCTCTTCTGTTCTTTCTATTTTTCCTGCTAAACCCGTCTGATTAAAATAGTTATCTATCTTTTCCTGTATTGTTTTTAAAGACTGAAATTGAAGAAGATTTTGAAATTTACCTTTAAAATAAAGTTCTCTAAACTTGGCATATCTTTTTTGTTCTATACCGGTTTTATTTAAAAAACGTTCAGGGTAATTTGTTCTTTGTGCTTCGTTATGCGCCCTAAAAACATTTAATCCGTTTTCAATAAAATCACGTTGAAAAGAATCAACTTGTTCTTGGGTTGGTGCTGTGTTATAATTTTGTTGGTATCTTGATTTCCAAAGTTCCGTTAAATCAGTTTTAACGTGTTTTTCAAAAACATTTTCAGCATCTTGTTGACCTAAAAACGGCTGAACATAATTTTGGGTTATAATACTATTCCACTTAGCAGCCTCAACTTCATCCCCTCTTACAACAGCAGCATCATATTGAGCATGGGCAAATTCTTCTTTCTTTTGTTGTCTCCATGCTTCTTCTAATTTCTTACTGTCTATTTTACCATCTGTTTGTAAATAACTAAGGTCTGTTTTAAAGTTTTTAATGAAGTTATTTTCTAATGCTTTTATTAATCCTTCACTATCTTGTTTAGATTGTTTAAAACCTGTTCTTTGAAGAAATTTATTTACTAAACTATTAGATTCATTTGCACGATTATAACCATTCAAAAAAGATCTAAGGTTTGCATTTTCTTTCATTTGACCTATAAGACCCACACCTCCACCTAAAACAGAGCCTAAGAAAATAGATTCATGCAGTTCAGTATTTTTCCAAAAATCATCTGATCCGGTGAATATATTTTCTAATAATCTTTTACCGGAGGTTAGACCTCCTAAAAAACCATCCCCTTTTTCACCCTTTGTAGGGTCTATTTTATTTACATCCTGCTCTATTTGTGTCTGTATACCTTCTTCAAAAAAACCTTCTTTTAAAGCATTTTTTGAAAGACCGCTTGAATATTCTTTTGCACTTTGTTTAAACGATTTATTACCTAATGCTTTTAAGTCATCTAAATTAAAATTACCCTCTTTAAACGCTTTATTAATAATTCCGTCTGTATTACCCCCAAAGGCTTTAAATACCCATGCTTGTTCTAACAGGTTAGATACCATTAACAAACTAAGATTAGATTTAAACACAGATGAAGCCTTTTCACCGGCTATTTGCCTTGCGTATTCTTCTGTGATTTCACCTGTTTTAATCTTTTCTTTTAATTGCTTTAAAGTATTATCAAAAGTACCTGCCGCTTCTGCCGCTGCTTCTAAAGCAGTATTAACAGTTGCTGCTGCAACACCATCAGCATTTCTTATCCATGCTTCTCCAACTCTTACTTGTTTAGCAATATCTGCAACTTCAGAAGAAAGACCTAAAAACTTATCAGCAGAAATTAACTTTCCTGCTTTTGTGTTAGCCACAACTTCAGATAATGCGCCTAATGCTTTACCTGTTCCTAATAATTTGGTAGCAGCACCCGGAGCAAACATAGAGAGCATAAAACCTAAACCGTCTGCTCCTTGCGTTGCCCACCAAGCACCTGAAGTCATTTTATCTAATAAATTACCATCTTGTACTTCTTGCTTAATATGAACAGGAATTAATTCTTTTAAAGATTCATCCGCCCCTTCAAGAGCATTTACCCAAGCATTGTCTATCATTAAAGACATAGAATTTTTTCCGTCTCCTAAAACTTCATTACCTATTGCAGCAACTCCACCACCAACATAGCCGGGAACCTTTAATACTTCTGTTCCTGTCTTTGCCAATGTTCTACCTATACCTTTAGTTAAAAGACCAAAAGAACCTTCTTGTTCTGCCTTAAACTCTTCTATTGCTCGTTGTGCATAACGAGAATTGCCCAAAGAAGAATATCCTTCTTCAATGGGCGCTTCCAGATTAAATTCTAAACCCTGATCTACTTTTATATAAGGATCATTATTTTTTATTAGACCCATTCTTTTTTCAAAAGCAAAAGGATCTAATGGGGTATTATCAGGATTTGGTAGTTTATATTTTGACATTTTAATTTTTTGTTTTTGTTACTTCAACAGGATGTTTAGATAATATTTCTTTTTGTTTTAAAAGATGATCTACATCAAATGTATTATTAAATATAAAAGAACCTTTATCGTTAGGAATTAAAAACATGTTTTCCCCGTTAGTTCCAACTAAACCTGTTTTCTTTTGTCCATCTGGTGTTAAAATACCAACTTGAGTAAAGTCCATACCAGCAACTCTTTTAGGTGTTCCTATTCTTGTATATTTCCAACCTATGTCTTCAGAATTTATTACTTTTCCGTTTTGTTCAAAAAGAACCGGTTGACGTTGAGTATTACTTGGACTTAATTTATTTAAAACAACATCTCTACCCGCATTTTTAATTCCCGTATCACCTTCTAAAGAACGAACTATATTTAATATTGCTTCTGCTTCTTTTGCTTCTCCGTTTTTATATTTTGAGACATACGCTCTTTCTAATCCTGTTAATACTTGTTGTGATTCAGGGGAACCTTTCACTAAAGAAACTTCAGTGAAGAATTTTTCTCCTTTCTTACCGTCTTTGGTAGCAGTACCTGACATTTTTATTACAGGCTCTCCTTTAGCATTTTTACCAACAGCATAATTATCAATATCTATGTTATCTCCTTTTACTTCATCTCCTTCTGCGTTTCTAAGTTTTAAACCAATTGAACCAAAAGAACTTATATTTGTTCCGTCAGAGTTTTTAATAAAAGCAGTAAGATTATCTAAAACAGGACGTAAAGTTTTATCGGATTTTCCTGCATAAACTTCAAAAGTAGCAAGATTATTCCAATCATAATTAATACCTTGTTTTTCTTGTTTTTTTACATCTTTAACCATTTGTTCTTTAAACATAGACGCGGGATTAGATTTGTAATTAAAAGAAGAACCCGCACCAAAAGCAGAACCAACTGTAACAGGAACATTTATATTTGAACCAAATTGACTTTCATTTGCTGTAACAGCATTTACTAATTCCTGATCTGATAAATTATTATATTGAGGTAATTCTTTTCTTAAACGATTTAAGTTTTGTTTACCTTCAGGGGTTTGGATATATTGATTAGATATTTGATTAAAACTTTGATCTAAAGCACGAGCCTCTTCTTTTGTGTTATGATAAGTGTCCATTAATGTTTTTATTCCTGATTCTGATTCAGGTAACATCATTTCAGTGTATAAACCATCAATCTGTTCTTTAGAGAATTTATAATCAGAATTTTGTCTTAATAAATTTTCAAATTGAGTTTTATCACCATTAGACTGTTCAAAAAGATTATATGCTTCAGCAATATTTTCAGGCTTCCAACCATTAAAAATGGAACCTTTTAGTGCTTTTGTAAATCTTGTTTCAGCATTTCCTGCTTCTGTTTTTATTTCATTAACATAATTTAAAAAATCAGGCAGCGCTTGTACTTTACCAGTTCCTACAAACACATCTGAATTTTTTGTGTCAGCAAATTCATATTCAAGTCTTTGTTGATTAATGTCATTTGCTCTACGCTTTTCTGCTAAGTCAAGCCTGTCCATTATGGCTTTATTATAAATAAGATCCTTATCTACCTTTCTGTATGCTCCGCGTAAAGCATAGTCAAGATAAGAATTAGTAACGTCATTATAAACATTTTCTTCTAAATTGAAATTATTCTTTTTATTTTGAGTTTGTTGTTTAAGTTTATTTAAGAACTGGTCTGATGCCTGTTTAGTTTTATCTCCAACTACACCATCAACACTAACGTCATATCCATTTTGTCTTAATGTTTCTTGCCATTCTTTTGCCTTCTGTTTATCTGTTTGTGCTTCTTTATATAATTGTTCTAATCCGCTTGTTTGTTGATCTAAACCCTGAGTGAACTCTTTCTGATAAAGGTCTGGATCAGTATTTAATAATTGGTATTGAGTATCTCTTTGTAACTGTGATTGATATTCAGGTTGACTGGCTAATGCTTCAAATGCCGCCTGAATTTTACCTTCACTACGTTGTTCTGTTTTTATTTTCTGAATCCAATAATCTTTATTAAAATCTCCCAAGAAACGAGTATCTCCGTCTGCTTCAATTTCTTTAAGCATTTTATCAATAGAATCTCTTAAATCAGGATCATTAACAAAATCAGCATTAAAATCTGTTTTACCTTGTCTTGTTAAAGGATTATAATTAATTGGACTATTAAGGTCTTGTAACAATTGATTTTGTGCTAATGTTTTATTTACATTGCGTTTATCGTCTTTATAAAACTTTTCGAGTTCTGTTTGCTTTTCTTTATAATTATTATAACGTCGCTGTAACAAATCCGCTTTTCCTCCGGGCAACCATTCATCCTGTATTTGTCTTAAATACTCATTCTGTTTTGATCTACCTTCTCTAATACTTTTTGAGTAAGCCCCTGTTATATCACTTAAACCAGTGTTTACTGTGTTTAAATATTCTTGCAACAAACGATTGTCTTCTTTAGTATTTAAATACTGTGGGATCTTTTTTGAAATTAAAGAACTTTGATCTAACTTATTTTGGACATCCCCTACAATAGCGTCAAGAGCATTCCAATCTAATTGTGGTAGTTGTTCTACTGCCCTAACCATTGAATAGTCATAATTGTTAGGGCGGGTATCAAATCTATTAATAGCCATTTTGTTTCAAATCTTGTTTTATGTTAGAAGGTAAATAAGAAAGAAAATCATCTATTGTAATTACTCCTTTTTGTAATTTATCCATAATATCAGAATTTATACCAAAATTAGGATATTTAGCATTTAAAAAAGAAACCATCTGATTATTATTAAATGCCTGTATATCTTTTTGATTTTGTATCATTCTTTTTGTTTCAGCATAACGATTAAATTCAGAACCTACTTTACTCAAGTCACCAAATAAATCTCTTTGAAAACCCCTTTGATTTGCTTGATTTGCTTGGTTATCAATTCTGTTTTGATATTGTCTGTTTGCTAAATCCACTGCTCTTTGTTGCTCAACCTGTGCTTTTGTTAAATTTAATTGACTGTTAGCATTAGTTTGCGCCTGATTAATATTAGACACCTGATCTCCGAGCGTTCCTATTCTTGCTGCTTCTCTACCCAACATTTGTGCATAACCGCTTGAGTTATTTCTATTTAAATTCCCTGAAATATTTGAAATACCTAAAGCATCCTGTTTAGCCTGAGAATAGTCAATTGTTGCTTCTTTTAAATATCTGTCTGAAGCATTATAATCAGGTTTAATTATCTTTTCTCTTTCAGGACTTTGTACAGCGTCAAATAATGATCTACCTAATGCTAAACCTTTTAAACCTAAAGCAACCCCGTTCATAATATCACTATCACTTAAACCAGTAAATTGAGTAGTTTGTGTTTGTGGAGGTGTATTGGGTATTACAGGATTTGCATATTGTCTTATATCAGGAACTCTATATTTTTGTTCTAATGTTGGCAAAAAAGCAGCAGGGGCATCAGAATAAGTTGAATATGTTCTTGGATTCCCACCACTTGACATTTCTTTTTTATCTGTCTGTAATGTTTGAGGATTATGTAATTTGGCCAACATTTCCATTCCAAGTTTTAACGCTGTTTTTTCATCAGGATTAAATCTCGCGTTTTTATATTTTTTATTTAAATTTTGAGCGTCCACGTTAAAAGTGTTACCTGTTTTTGGATTAGTTAAAGTATCTGACATTACAAAAGGCTGTCCTTTTATAATGACCATATTTTCTTTATTTTGTACTGATCTTTCCCCTGTTAAATCAGGGTTTCCGTTTTGATCAATAGTTAAATCATTTTGAGAAGCATGAGAACCAGTTCTATATTGGTTAAACTTATCGTTAATGAACCCTCCATGTTTCATTCCAAAAGGATTGGTTGTTAGTTTAGCAATAGGTGCTTGATTTTGTTCAAATGGTTGATTTATAGAAGTATCAATTGTCTTTATTAAAGGGGACAGCAATGCTCCATAACCCGGAACTAAACCAGCAAGGGCAGAAAGTATTTGACCTCCTTGAGAATATTCTATAGTATTTTTATTCTTTTTCATCTGATTGAATATTGTTCGTTTGTTTGATTAGAAATAAATAATATTTTACTGTCTGACACAGGTTTAAAAAACAAACGAGTGTTTACATATTTATCCCACATATCTGACCATTTATACTGACTTTTATTTAAGTCTATGTTAAAAGGAATCTGGTCTATATAAGAACCATATAAACTTATTTCAGCCCAGTCTTTTGTCATAACGGGCTGATTAACTGACATGTCATAAATACCCGATATTTTATAGTTTTGGTCTGTTTTTATTACAAACTTTGTACCGGCAGGGAGTTTTCTATTAAAATAAGGATTCGTGTGTTGATCTATTAAAACAAGGTTTTGTAAACCTGTAGACTGGTTATGATTATAACAAATCATTTTATTAAATGTTTCTGGTGATTCTACCCACGTCTCATTCAAACTATCCCACGTTAAAGTATAACCTTGATAATGAACAGCAAAAAGTCTGTCTGTTTGCAAATCAAAATTCTGATACTCTATGATACCATCATACTTTTGTCCATAAAATGTTTGGTAGGAAGTTTTATGAAGATGTTTTTCAAAAACATTATTTATTAAAGTATAATAGAATGAATTATCATTAAGCCCGATATAAGGAATATACGAATGCCAACTAATCCAGCGTTGTGTTCTAAAATCAAAAGATAATGTCCAACTATGGTTTTTAAACTTACTAATATCATTAGGAGAAACATTACTCACAGTAAGTACTCCGTTTGTATAAAAGTCCCATTGCTGAGTTGTTAGATTAAATTGCATACCAGATTGTGTTAAATCATTGTATGTACCAATAGCAACTCGATCTTTATTGGTAATGATAAGCCTTTTATATCTCGGATCAAAGTAAATATGAACTCCGTATCCTTCTTCTGGTATAGTACTTATATAACTTGGTTTTGTGTTATACAAAACATCCAGTTGTAATAAATATTTTGAAGGAAGATTTTCCTTAAACCATTGAGATAAACCTATATCCGATAGTATATTTAGTTTATTATCATAAGACAATATTTGACCATTCTTCTGATCAATCCATACATGAGCAAATTCATTTGTTTGAACTGCTTGTTTTGATTGACAACCACCGAATCCTAAATCAGACTGTAATAATTCACTTGGAGGTAAACTTAAAAAATCACCGGTAGTTAAATAAACCTGACTTTGCTCGGTCTGTAACACTTGAGGATTAGGTTGTAACATAAATGTTCCTTCTTCACAGTGTACAAACAAAATATTATTTCTATATTTGATAGAACGTATTGCTCCTCTATGACCGGGTAATTCTATATAATCATTAATTAAATTAGTTCTATATTTATCGTCATTTTCTTCACTAAAAGAAACAGGAGAAAAAACGACACGATTAGGATAATTATTTAAACATTCACTACAATAATCAAAAGATCGGTTTAATCTTATTTTTAAAGTATCTTTTAGTTGTTTATTATAATCTATGTTTAACTTATAGTATTCTGAAATCCATTGGTCTGAAGGTTTAATTCCTAAAATTATTTTACTTCCTGTTCTTTCAACTACGTCTGTATATTTCTGTACAAAAGTAATATCTTGATCTCCTTCTTTAAAGGAATAAAATTCATCAGTTAAACCTCTGTATCTAAGAGAAGCATTTTTATCTGTTTCAAGCCACAAATGTTTATTATAAATTGTTTCCCATAAATTAGCACTTGCTTCTTCTTCATTATTTAAAAAGAGATAATTAGTGTTACATAAACGTGTAGTTGTATGACGAGTAATTATTTTATCAAAATGATAAGAAGTACCAAACGAATTAGTTTGAGTATTATACGTTATGTAGTTATATTGATGTTGAAAAAAGTTATTAGATATACTATTTTTCTTTTTATAAAAATAAACAGTGTTTGCACTATTAACAAATCCGGGGCCAACAATTAAAAGACTACTTGTTGTTTGACCACCATTAAAAGATGAAAAATCTTCAAAGTTTGTTATAGTTTTTATAATACCAAAGTTTGTCCAAAAATCTCTGTTCTCTACCCTTAAACCTAAAACCGGTACATCTAATCTTGCACCTTCGTCAATTAAAACTTGTTTATCAATTTTATAATTAGTGGTTTGTGGTACACTATGTATTTGAGAAGTAGTACTTATAATAGCATTATTTACCGTATTTCCATTGTCTGTTGGTAAATTAAATGTAGCGGCAAGATTAGGAATTGTTCCTGTATTAATCTTATTTACTGTGTTTACAGCAAGATATTCGCCTGATATTAATGCTTTTTGGTATTGTGATTCAACAGAAGAATAAGTTGCATAATTACTTGAACTAACAGACCCATAAGAACCATTAAAAATTAAATCCCCACTAACTAAATTTCTTGTGTCTAAATAACCGGACTCAGTAACTGTTCCTAAATTACATTGTACTATTTTATATCCTGTTGCGTTTAAAGGTAATGAACCAATTAAAAACTTAACGCCAAGATGCGTTATATAATTATCATTCATTAAAGGAACCAATCTTCTGTTAGGAAATCTATGGTATCTTACAGGAGTGTTTGCTAAATTTCCAAAGACTTCATTATCTTCACAATCTAAGATTGAAGGATAATTTTCGTCTGATTCATAATATCCAAACTCACCTTCATAAGTATAAGGATGTGCCCCTGATACAGTAGTTATTGTTGCTGTATTAAATACTTTCCATTTTTGAATTTGCGAACCTAAATAAGTTCCAGCCCAAACAGAAAAAGATGTTGAGGGTAAATGTTCAACATCTTGAACTCTTACTTGTGTTGATGTGGGAGAAGTTCCATTAGATACTACTGTTAAAATAGTTGTGTCATTTGATACACTACTTCTTCCGGGTATATGAAATACTGGTGTCCATTCTCCTGTGTTTAATAAATATTGTATACCAAAATCATAAACTTCATCTCCTTGTGCTGTTGTTCTATACCAATAGGTTAATGGATTTACAGGATTACCTGTTGTGTTTAAATCCATTTCACTTTCTTGTGCAACCCATTTCATTTGAATGCTGTTAGCATATGCTTGAAACAAACTAAAATCAATGTTAGAACTTTTAATGTTTGCTCTAACCATACGATTCATTACCTGTTCCATAACATAAGAAGAATAGTATGATTGATTTGGAATTATAAGAGATGTAAAATCAATTAAACTATCTCCGTTAGATGGATTAAAGCCCGTATAGTTCCAATAAATAGTATTAGAGTCTACAGGTATGTTATTTCCTGTTGTATGAGCCTGTAAGACAAGATTAGCAGTTACTTGGTATGCTACATTGATTTTTACAAAAGATGCCTTAGAATCCAAATTAGAGAGTTTTAGAGTAATTGACTTATTCGTTAATGGTACTCCACCAGCATCCTGATCAAATTGAGGATAATTAACGGCGCCGTCTATCTGTGTGGGTATGTTAGTTATAGGATCATCAAAAATAACAACTTGAGGAGAAATATCCGATTTGTATATAGTGTTATTATCTTTATCCAGAAGTTCAATTTGAAAATAATAAGAACCTACAGCAAGAGTTCCACCTGTATCATTAACGGATTCCAAATCAATTTTAACAGGGGAAACAACAGGGGAAAAAGAGAATTTTTGAATATCCCAGTTACCTGCTGTTTTAAAGTCTTCTGGTTTTGTTGAATTAAACCATCTGTCAGGATTTAAATGATCACACCAATACCAAACATCTTCACATCCGTTCTTTACACGATACTCTCCTGTAATTGGGTATTTTTGGTTAAAATCAAGATCGGCATTTACTAAAGTTGTATAACGATCTTGTCTAAATAATCCTATTTCAGACATAGTTCCATTAGTAGAAAATATTAAAATCTCATTGTCTTTTCCATTAATAAAACCTACAATTTTATATCCTGTTGGTAAAGCATATGAATTAGATGTTCCGGGTTCTGACTGATAAAAAGGTCTTCCTCCGTCATGTGAATCTTTAATTAAATTTAAAGCAAAAGTAACATTATTTTCATATGCTCCGTCTAAAGATAATCCTTGTAAATCATTAGTATTTTGTTTATCTAAATGTGACATTGTTATATCTTGCTAAAAGATTAAGATAAGAACCAAAAGCAGCAGTTCTAACCGAGTCTGCATTTGTTCTGTGTGCAAACATTTCTCCTCTGGCTCTTCTAAAAAGAATATCTGCTTCAGTTCTGTATAACTGATAAAGGTTTAATGAGTTTTCTTCTTTTGAATACATCTTTACTTCATACGCTTTTTTAAGAACATATTTCTGTAAATATTCAGAAAGAACTTGTGAATCAGGTAATATTATATCACCTTCTGAATTGCATTGTAATCCAGCATAATGTAAACAAATAGCGCCAGATTCAAAAGACGTATAGAGATAATTATCTCTAATTGTAAATTCTTCAGAGCAGGAATTAATGTTAGGGCATCCTGTGCAAAGAAAAGAAAGATCGCCTACATATTTTAAAGGGATGTATGCTTCTTGAAAATATGGTGTGTCTAACAATATCTTAACATATATCTCTATTTTAGAATCTTCGGGATATTCAGTAACAGGTGCTTCAAGTCCTAAGTCAGTACATTCTTCTTGAGTTGGTTCTCTGTCTACTTTAAAAACACCATAAACTTTTTTAAAGTTTGTAGGTAGTTTAACTTTTCCATCTATAATTTCTAAATATTTTATTTGTTCAGTAGTATCAATTTCAGGTAATAAATTAACCCCTGCGGTTATCCATTGCATTATTTCAAACTGTTCAAATTCTTCTAACAATGGATTGGGTAAAGCACCCATAATATTTTTGTATGTCATATTATTTACTTAAAAATTTGTATAAATAAGTATAATCTTGGTCGGCCCTTAAATATATTTCACGTTTTATATCTTTCATAAAATGAAATCTCCATAACCATTTATTAGAAAAAGGGGCTTTTTTACGTTCCCAGTGTTCTACAACCATATAATTATCATAATCGTTTCTAATAAATTTAACGAGTTTCTTTTCTTTTTCGCTTTTAACCCTATCAACAAATGTTCGGCATTTAATCTTTTTTAGACAAAGTGTACCTAAACCAGAGCCTATTTTCCATTCCCTACCATCTTGAATTTGTTCTTTTATCAGAGAAAGAATATCAGTAATAATGTCTACATATTGTCTAAATGTTAAAGTATATTTATGTTTTGACTCTTCAGATTTTTTTACATAGGGTAAAGGAATTGTGTTATTTTCTAACACCGGGTTTTTTCTATAAGGATAGAATGAATAAAAATCAGTTAATGTGCGAGATTTCATATATTTTTATTACTATCATTAGTTACGTCTTGTGGAATTTGAGTTGATAATAGATTTAAAGCAATTCTATAAATATCAAGTTTATATTCTTCTTCTACAGGATAATCTGAAGTATTTACAGAAAAACATGTGGTTGGATTGTTTCCAAAAGAATCACAAGATTTTACGTCTTGTAATAATGAAGGATCTGCAAATAATGCCTCTATCTCAACTACTTTTTTATTTAATGGTAAATTCCAAAAATAAATATACCCGTTTATAAAAGAACCAATTAATTCTTTAGTGTCTTTGTTTAATCTCCACTTAGTTAAAGAAAGGATTGAAATAGGTTTTCCATTTAAAAGAAAAACTTTTAATTGATCTTTGTTTCTGTTAGAAATAACTTGAGGAAGTTTATATTTAGTTCTTAAAACTTTACATGCTATTTCATCTGGAACACAAGAACAATCTTCAGCATTTACTGTTTCAAGTTGCATACAAAATCTTTGATAATAAAGATCAGATACTTTTAATCCTTGGCGTAATTTATTTTTTATTACTGTTGCTCTTGCTCCGTTAATAATCTCATACAAAAATTGATCCGTATAAGATTCGGGGGATCTTGAGTATGATCTCAAAATCCCCCTTATATTAGATATGTGTTGTCCAATATTCATTCTCTGTTGTTGTTTTTATTTGATCACAATAGTCAATGCAATCATAATAATCTATTTTTTCTTCTTTAAGATTAAAATGGATAACTCTTGAGGTTCCTAATTTTAAAGAAGTGTGTTTTTGAATAATAAATTTATAGAAACTTGTTTGTAAACAATATTTAGTGTCCTCACAAACAGGCATATCAAATATTTTAAAGTTTCCGTATTTGCTTTTCTTTTCTATTTTTTTATCAGTTTTAAAATCATGTATTTCAAACTGACCTGTTTGTTTATTCCAATAAAGTCTGTCAAAGGTTCCTGCTAAACCAAGATCAAGATCTACTACCCTAAACTCAATTGCTATAGGTACTAAATGTCTATTTTCATTTAAATATTGAGTACACAATGTCTTACAAAGCCCTATGCTATTAACATAGTCAATTGACTGTAAAGTGGTCATGTTCTGTGGTAATACTATTTTTGGATATTCGTGTAAACCCCTCTCATAGTTTTCTAATGTTTTGTGAACAAAGGTTCCTCTATAAGCACCAACATGTGAAAGTCTTTTCCACTCTTGCTTTAAGTTTTTAATTTCTGTTAAAACTTCTTTTGTATAAAGAGTGGAAATTAATTTCTTTTGTTTGTCAATCTTTAACTGAGTTGTATCTATTTCTCCTTCTTTAGTAAAAACAGGAGAAACTTTTAAACCTTTTGCTTGTAAAACTTTGTAAATTAACCAAAAGTCTTCATTAAATTTTGGTTTAATCTTATCAAGAAACTGAGTTATAGAAGTTAATTTAGTATCACCTACTAAGTAGGTATGTGTTTCATCAATATATTGTAAGTCTCTAAACTTATCAAATAATTCTAAGATACCTTCCATATTAATATTTTTTACCACCAAAAAAGAAGGTGTTGTTATGACAAGTTATTAATTGAGCGTCAGACATATTTTTGTCTACATTTATTACTACAAAACCATTTTGCCAAAGTTCTTTTTCATATCTGGAAGCATAGTTAAAAATAGATGCATTTTTATCTATAAAACAACCTCCGTTAAGACCATGAATATTCTTTTCATAATACTGATCTATTCTGTGTGTATGAAAGAAAACACATGACGTTTTAGATTTAGTGGCGTGGCTTTTAGCAGGATTGGTGTTTGTAAACTGTCCATGAAATACTTGGTATTTACCTATTTCAACATAGTCATTTTTCCAAGAAGTTAATACTTGATATTTTCTTTCGTTTAACCTTAAAGCCTCATGTGGAGAAGCAACTGCATCAAAATGATTAGCGTATAAAGTACTGGTTTTTAATCTAAAATATCTATCTTCGTGATTACCATAAATAAAAGTCTTCTGACAGTTTTGTGGTAATACTTTGTCTAACATATCTAATACCTTATTTCCTTCAGCATATTCTTCCCCTAACTTCAACCCTTGATAAACAGTGTCTTTATTATGTGAAGATAAAGAATTTAAATCAAGAAAGTCCCCTGCAATATGGAACCCGCCTATTTGTTCTTTGTTATCTTGAATAAACAGAAGTAATTTTTCAAATAAGACTTTATTATGAAAAGGAACATGAACACAACCAATCACAATGTGAATTTTATGTTCAGTGTTAATTTTATTATAGAGTCTTCTTACCCTGTCGGATTTTTGTTTGTTGGTTCCTTGTAAACCAAATTGGTTGGCTATATTAAGCCATGTGTCGGCTTTACCGTTTAATCTAAGAAAGTTTTCTAAATTCATAAAATGAAAAATTTCTACAAATCTCTCGGTGTAATATACCTTACCGGTTATTGTAAGGGTTTAATAGATAAGCAGTTATCTCGAATTTAATCTTGTTGTGTCTCTTGTACAAAGAGTTATTGTATATTTATCTAATAACTCTAACACCTTACATTCTAACGATCTACACACAAGAGGAGACATACTTAATAAATCAAGATACTGACATACAAGTTCAATCTCGGCTAAAATAGTAGAAGCGTCACAATCAATACCATAAGCGTCTTTTAAAGAAACTTCGTATATTTTATTGAACAATACACATTGTAAATTAGTCACATCCGCAGGGTTCAGCATTAGTTGTAGTAGTTGTTATGGTTAATAGAGAAAATAATTCACAAAGTTTAGTACAGGTACATGTATCACATGTATTACCGTATTTTAATGATTTATAAATCATTTTTTGGGTATCAGACAAAGTACTATATTTACACTTAGTGTCATAATCAATAAATAAACAAAAAGTGCTATCTTTATTAACTATGTCAGGGGTGTCAGTATAATCAAATTGAAATACAAAATAATAGATACCGTCAGGAATCTTATTTATACCTGTTCCTAATAAAGCACTTGATGTTAGAGTAAATGAATTATTAGTTACATCAGTATTAGAAATAGTAAATGTCTGCTGAGTGCTACTGCACCCAACAGACATCTTCAAGATTATACCTGTACTTACGTTTGTTAACTCTGGATGATAAAAAGTTAAGATTGTAGCATCTGAGTTTGAAGTTACAGTAAACATAAATGTTTTGTTTTTTTTTTGATTAAAGGTTATTTTTTTGGTAACAGTTTTTCAACTATTTTTCTAAGCCATTCCGGTAAGTTTAATTTACTTAACAAGAAAGAAGCATTTTCGATTAACAAGGAAACAAACTTGGGACTTTTTACAAAAGACTTCCAAATTTCTTCTATTTGTTTACCGTCAGGTTTTGTTTTGTCAGTTACTGCTTGAACTGTAGCCACTACTTCAGGGGTAATTGCTGTAAGAACTGATTTAACAGTAACATCATTTACTTCATTAATTGCTTCGCTAAACAAAGACGTTAATGATTCATTAATACGAGGTGTAGTAGAGAACTCACCCCACAATTGAATTAATTGTTCTTTGTTATCTTGATTTTCATCAGCAAGTAATTCTGCCGTTTTAATAAGATTTGCAATTACTTCAGTGACAATTAGTTCAACTGGTTTGTTGTTAATTTGTGGGACAAGTGTATCTTGAACCAATGTAAGATTGACTTCCACAAATTTAGGAAATAATTTTTCCATGTTATGTTTGATTTTGTGACTAATAAGTCTTGTTTAGATTGAATTGTTTGTTCTTTAAGTTTTGAACTTAAATCTACTTTATTATTTTCAACTTTTTCTGTTGATGGTTGTGTTGTAATTATCTCTTCCTTTTTTTCAGAAAGGATTAATTTAGGTTTTTCAACTTCTTTAACCTCTTCTGTTTTATTTATAATCTCTATAAAGACTTTCCCTTTTTTTAAAAATCCTTCTATTAAATTATATACTTTTATATACGCTACAGTTGATTTTAAAAGTCCTTTTTCATTTTTCTCAGCACCAACTAAAATACAACCAGAACTATCTTCTGCTGTATTTCCTTTGTGAATTAATATTCCGCTAAATAAAGGAACATTTATTAATCTTGGCATTTTTAAACCAAATCTCGGACTTGGGGTAATAATAATTTCATATGTTCCGTTAGGTATTGCTGTTTTGTTTTTAATTTTTACTTTTCTAACAGGGTCTTCTAACGTATAACAAATGAATTGATCGTTATGCCATAATTCTCCTCGAGTATGAACTAATCCAGATACTTCTCTTTTTAATATTAACTTTTCCATTTAAACAGTTGTCCGAACATAGACTTTAAAAACTTAAAAGGTGAATAACCAAACGCTAAAATCCAATTTTCATCAATTGATTTTAATTCGCGCATGGAAATCATTAAGCAACCTACTGTAGCAAATGAAATTTTCATTATTGCAATAACAGTATTTTCTTCAAGAACCAAAGATAGAACTTCTTTTAATGCTGTTTTAAAAAGCATAAGGTCTACTACATGTAAACACATAATAAAAGCCGCATAGACTAATATTTTGAAAAACGTAGATTCCATTTTACTTGATTGTACTGCTGCTTTTCCTTCAGTAATTACAATCGTGTATATTTTAATAAACCAGTCTAAAAGAGATAAAACGGCACTTACAACAATAAGGGGGGCAATAGGAACAAAATAACTTCCTAAAAATAAAACCGCTGTTATAAATGAATTTTTAGCAACAGTTAAAACTTTAATAAGCCACTTCATAATGTATAAGGTCATTTGTATTATTTGTTTTTTGTTTGAAACACATTACAGTATTTCTTTTATTATTACTTCACTACCGGCAAGTATTGTTATAGCACTTCCTGCTATTTCACTGGCGGCCTGCATTTGAAAAGTTCCGTTGGCCGTAGGCGTTACCAGAAAGCGCGCCACAGCAAGGTTATTATTCGTCGTTACCCTACTGGCAGTGCTGACGAAAAGAGCGGTTGAATTGAATGCGTTTTGTCCTTGCGTAGTAGTGGCTGCGGTACTTACCTGGTACTCATGCTCTACGTTACCTGTTGGTGCGGTATAAGCAAGTGCAATACCTGTTGTAGTGGCTGCCGCCGAGTAGCGAAGTCTGACTTCTATTTCATATCGTTTACCCGATATGAGACTGGCGTTCAACCCTGTTATATCTGTTTCGGTCACAACGCTGATCGCCTGACTACTGGCAAGCGTAACCCTTGTTTCAGGTTGAAATATCTCCCACGCCGATCCGTTGTAACGAAGCATTTGACCCACAGACGTACCGACAGGTGTTGGAAATTTCCCGTTGATTTGCGTTTGTATAGATGACGTAACGCCGTCTAAGTACCCAAATTCGGTATTATCAACCGATCCTGTCGCTATTTTTGTTGCGTTCAGACCATTGTTGATACTTAGAACTGTTCCAGACGAAGAAGCGGTTATATCGCCATAGTTTCCGTCTGACAATGTTGCTGATACATCATTTCCGGGCTTCCATTGCCCTAATGTATTGTTCCATTTCAAAACCTGTCCATTTGTAGCCCCATCTTGCGCAACCACCAGACCTGAAGTGAAGGAACCAGTAATATTTCCACCAGTAAACTCGCTATTAACAAGCACATCGTCTGTATTATCTGTATCCCACCCGGACAAGAATACATTATCGCCCCCTCCAATTGATAGTGTAGTACCAGTCAATGACAAATCAGGTTTAGGAATCCAGAGTAAAGTATCCCCCGATTTAACGGGATAACTGTTTTGAGACGCCGTTTCGTAGTTTTGTAGTTTAAATTGTGCCCAATTTAGGCCGGACGGTTTGATTACACTTATACCAGATTTGGCGTATAGTAATACGGCAGAAGAACCTGTTGTATTTGAATTAAATGCAACGCGTGTATCTGGATAAACAGGTGAACCACCAACATCTGACACGGTTATTGAACCTTCATTTGAACTACTTGCATCTCCGGTATTGGAAATTATATAACTTGGGCCTCCTGTGATACTTATACCAGTCCCTGAACCATACGTTGGTAAAGTTGAAATACTTCCATTTCCTCTAACATATTGTGATATATTTCCTGTTGGCGTATCATATTTTCCGTCCAAGGCGCTTTGTAGTCCTGTAACGTCAGATACAGCATGATTATGAGATGATGGTAAAAATGTAGACGGTATTCCTGTAAGATTACTATATACACCATTAAAATCATCACCACTGTTTTTATCCCAACTATTAAACACTGACTCAGACCCGTTAAGGATGTTTTGTTTTCCTGCTAATTGAGTGTTAAAATAATCTAACCTTGGAATATTTAATGATATAACTGAAGTATCTATTCTACCGTTTATTAAAATGGGAATGTTAACTAAACTAACATTCCCATTTATTGGCATAATTATAAATCCTTTTGAAAGAACTTGTGAATAAAGACAAGAAAAATTAAAAAGTAGAATAAACAATAAAAAGATTATTGATTTATTTTTACTTTCCATCTTTGCTGTCCTGATATAAATAATACAGTTAAAGTTACACTTTGCATAGCGCTGATACTTGTTATAGTATCAGTAAAAAACTGATTACCGCCAGTACCAGCATCTTGATCTGTAGACCACGCAAATGCTCCTGTGCCAGCAGAAACAGAAACCGCCCCTGTAGAACCAGTTTCAAAAGAAGCGTCAAGTGTTGTTGATGTTCCAATAGGTAATGTTGTTGGGTCAGGTAAAACTAAAGTAAAGCCAGAACCAGAAAAAGAATAAATTGCTTTTCTTGCATCTATACCTCCTGTAGAAGCATTAAAATTGGCTCCTATTGATTGAGTAGTGTGTAACAAAAACGATTTAATGTCTACTTGATTAGACGCATTTACACTCATTGCTCTTTTTACAGTACCTTCAGTAGTCATATTATAAAAATCCAATCGAGTTCCCCCTGTAATACTACCTCCAACAACAGTTGATTCAATAGAACCTGTTTCAGTAGATGAGGCCCCCATTTTAAAGTTCATTCTAATACCTTGATCATCGGCATTTACTGATTCATTAGACAAAGTAATTGCAGTAGCAGGAAATGAACCTGTACTATTTTTAGTAAAGATTTTAGTGTTTGCTCCTAACTTTTGGTTGTCTGTTAAATCAACAGCACCGGGTGCAGTTAAAGAAGCACTATGTAATCTTATATCAGTACCGCTTAAAGATAATCCATTTGCCGTCCCTGTTGTTTGAAATGCACCAACTGTTACTGTATTATCAACAGCAGGTGCCCATGCAGAGCCATCCCATTTTAACACCTGACCCGTAGATGCAGCAGTCGCAGAAAGGTTTGGTCCATCTAATAATTCATCACCTACACCCAAAACGGCAAAACGTCGCGTATTACCAGTTAAATACGGAAACCTAAAATCCGTTGATGTAGCAAGTCCCTTTAAAGAAGGTGTTGCACCTGTAGCAAAACATATATTAGATTGACTATTATTATCTGACCTTGCTTGAAGTACTAATGCGCCTATTGGAACATTAAATGTTTCTGCACTTGTTGAACCTGATCCTGAATAAATAAAGTTTCCTGCCGTTCCTTTAACAAATTTTGTAAAAGACCCCAGTCCCAACCAAAACTCTGCTGATCCTGTTGCTACAGTGTCTGAATTAAATGTAATACCGATGGTTCCGTTATTGAAAAATCTTTTTTTTCCGTTTACGGTTCCTACTGTAACATCCCCTGCTGTATAAGACAAATTATTTCCTGTTTTCGTCCAATAGTTAGCCAGTCCTTGAAAGGTTGTTCCTCCAACAGCAGTGTTAGTCCATGTTGATCCATTCCACATTTGGACGCTGTTTGTAGCACCAGTAAGGGGTAATAATTGTGTAGAAGATGTTGTTGGGACAGTTGCTTTTTGTCCATTATTATAATTCATTACATCGACCGATTGGCCGTGTAACACATTATAAAACAAACATATGATAATAAAATAATTATATTTCATTAGTTTAGTATTGTGTTTTGTTCATCATAAACGAGTTATAAACAGGTTTAGACGGGTTTGTTAATTTTGGTAAAAGTGTACTATTTACCAAGAAGTTATTACCAAATGCAGAACTTGTTGCAAATCCAGCGCCACTGCTAATGGTTCCTTGTATAGTATTATTGCTTCCTATAATATTGGCCTGATACCAGTTATTACCGGGATCTCCCACTCGAAAAGCAATATCGGTTGTATTGCCGGTTATGAGTTGATTATCCGAAACTGTCCATCCAGCATATTTTAAGGCTAAAACCTCACTCCCTGTTGCGTTTTGAAGACCTTGATAAATAAGGGGAATATCGTCTGATTCAGTTGATTGCTTATAAATTCTATTTCCTACTACACTTGTTCCAGATTGGGCATATATACCCCACGTATGTTGTGTCGCAACAGGGGCTTTTGACATAAAAACAGTGTTGTTTTCAATTTTCCAACCTAATGCTATATAACCTTCCCCTAATCCGGCGGCTAATACTCGACCCGGACGAGTAAAGCCACAAATACCATACGGGAAATTTGCAATTGTATTACCTAATATTTCTACGTTTTGCATGTAATAAAAATCAGTGTTTACTCCCGCCGCATCTTTCATGCGAGGCTCTTGTATACCGAACCATTCTGGCGCAACATTAATACCCGTAAGAAGACTATCATTTTGAACTTCAAAACCTTCAATAATATTATTAGTTATTTTCACATTTCTACAGGTTCTAAGCGCAATTGCACTTGCGTTCGTATGAAAATACTGAAGTTGGTAAACAGTCCAATAATCTTTTGTGTCAACCCTATTATTAAATTTATTCCGATGCAGATCGGAATGAAAAACAATATTATTACCATTGACTTGAACATTATCACAGTGGTTAAAATAAAGCCTGCCTCCTATTACAGTGTTGTAATTAAATTGAATAGAGTAGGCGCCGATACCTTTTGGTAATAACTCAAAATCCATCCAAAAATCACCACACTGCAAAAATGTATTATGCTCTAATATAATTGATCGTTGT
>JACCDR012202272.1_pt1 | contig 27604 bp, 18 predicted proteins | sample 7446431 | NCBI WGS metagenome assembly JACCDR01 (sample SAMN15323443, study PRJNA562643) | freshwater metagenome | isolation source: river surface water | place: USA:Blue River Watershed | collected 2017-08-17 | reverse complement strand
TTGACCTTACCAGAATAAGAACCATAAAAATTCGGTTAAAATTTCAATTAAAAATGTCTTTTGCACCAAATCGTTGAAAAAACAGGTAATTTTTTCTGAGAAAAACGCTGATATAAACCTATTTACTCCGCTCAATGGTGTATTCTACCAACCCTGCAAGGGCTTGGCGATACGACGAATTAGGAAATGATTCGAGAATACTGAGGGCTTCTTGCACAATATTTTTCATCACCTGCGTAGCGTATTGCAATCCTCCCGAATTTTTCACAAAATCAATTACTTCGGCTACTTTTTTAGGATTTTCCGACTCGTTTTTTATCATGTTGATAATCTTCCGCTTGGTTGTCCAATTGGCTTGATTGAGGGCATAAATCAAAGGCAAGGTCATTTTCTTTTCTTTGATGTCGATGCCCAATGGTTTGCCAATTTCGGCATCGCCATAGTCGAAGAGGTCGTCTTTGATTTGGAAAGCAATGCCTACTTTTTCGCCAAATAGGCGTGCTTTTTCGGTAGTTTCGGCATCTGCCCCAGCCGACGCTACGCCTGTAGCACAGCAAGAAGCAATCAAAGCGGCTGTTTTTTGTCGGATAATTTCAAAATATACATCCTCGGTAATATCCAATTTTCGAGCTTTTTCAATTTGTAAAAGTTCTCCTTCCGACATTTCTCTTACGGCTGTAGAAACGATTTTTAGCAAATCAAAATCTTCATGCTCAACCGAAAGTAATAAGCCTTTCGAGAGCAAATAATCGCCTACCAATACAGCTATTTTATTTTTCCAGAGTGCATTTACAGAGAAAAAACTACGGCGGTAATTAGAATCATCCACCACGTCGTCGTGGACTAATGAAGCCGTGTGCAACAATTCGATAAGTGCAGCACCTCGGTGTGTTTTTTCGCTAATTGTACCATAAACTCCTGCCGACAAAAACACAAACATAGGTCGAAGCTGCTTGCCTTTGCGTTGCACAATATAGTTCATAATTGTGTCGAGCAGCATGACTTTGGTTTTCATAAATTGCCGAAACTTGCCTTCAAAAGCTTCCATCTCGGCAGCGATAGGAGCTTGGATTTCTTTAATTGATAATGCCATTGGATATACTTAGTGATACTTGGGTATAATCGAGCAAAGGTTTACACAAGAAGTGCTTACATTTGCCAGTAACGAGTCAACACTTTTCTAAAATTCGGGTGCAAATTACTTCATTTACCTAAAATAACAGGTAAGTTGATAAAACTTTATCATACAAAAAAAGTATTTTCGTTTCTAAGACCTACAACAAACAACTGTACCCCGTACAGCGTTATACTATTTAGCAAGCGTTTATAAATTCATATTCAGCTATTTAACTATAAAAATTACCAATAATTGTATGAGTAAAATTTTGGTTTTAGCAGGTGGCTCTGTCAAGGGTGCTTATCAAACAGGTGTGATTAAAGCCGTATTTGAAGCGGGTTTTCGTCCTGATGCCATTTATGGTGTCTCGGCTGGCAGTATGAACGCTTCGTATTTAATAAACCGATTTGGGCAACAAATGTTAGAAATGGGCTTGATTGATTTCCAGCAAACAGCCCTCGATTTATGCGAATTTTGGAAAAGCCATATTGTAAGCCCCGAAAGCCTTGCCTTACGTAGAGGTACGTATGAATTGGGCATGAGTGCTATTCGCCGCAATTTTGAAGGCCTGCTCGATACTACACCCCTCAAAACCCTTTTGACCGATGCCATCGATGTCAGAAACCTACAGGCAAGCCCCATCAATTTGAAAGTAGGGGCTGTTGACATTATCAATGGACACATCGTATATGCCGACCCCACCTACGAGCATTTTCTGGATTATGTGATGGCATCGTCGGCGATTCCGATTTTGATGCCTGTCGTAAATATTGGCGAGCATAAAAAAATGGCGTTTTTAGATGGCGGTATGCGCGACGTTGCCCCCATCAAAAGAGCGATTCAAGACGGAGCAGATGAAGTAATTTGTATTGCTTGTCATACCAAATATCTTGATGGCGGATATTTCCCCTATGGAAATCTCTTGGCTTTGGTTGACAGAGTAATGGATATTGCTGTAAATGAATGCCTTAATTCAGATTTAGAATGGGCAGAGTTTCGGAACGAATGTTTGCCTGAAGATGGCTCGGAAGCTCAAGCGGGTGTACTCAAAGGACAAAAACGCATTAAACTGAAAATCATTCGTCCTCAACAATCTTTAAATATCGACATTCAATCGTTTGATAAAGATGACATCGAAAGACTTATTTTACTAGGCTACCAACAAGGCAGAGAGGAAATGGAAGTGTATGTTTGAATGTATAAGCCGTGTGGTGATTAGATACCTCCACACGGTTAAATTTACTTAATATTGGCATATTTTTGAATGACGCTACTCAATTGAGTAGGCGTAAATGGTTTACTCAGAAAATCCTTCATACCACATTCCAAAGCACGTTCTTTTTGCGAAGTGAGTGCTCCAGCCGTGAGGGCTATGATAGGCGTATTGAAGTTGGGATTGTCGGTATTCATAATCTTGATAGTCGCTTCGTAGCCATCCATTACAGGCATTTGAATGTCCATCAAAATCAGGTCATATACTTTTTGCGAAGCTTTTTCTACAGCCTCTGCCCCATCTACCGCAATATCGTAGGCAATTTGCCATTTGTTCAACAACGTACCAGCATATTTGCGGTTCAGTTCGTTATCTTCTACCAACAACAACTGCAGGGCATCAAATCCTTGGTTGGTCGGATTATTCTCTGTCTTTTGTGGTGCAACAGTAGCAATGGGTTCTACGGGCTTGAGGTCTTTTCGTTCTTTCGACAAGCGAAGCGTAAAGAAAATCTTTGTGCCTTTTCCCTCTACACTTTCAGCCCAAATATTGCCACCTAAAAACTCTACAATTTGTTTACAAATAGATAAGCCTAGTCCTGTGCCAGGAGCTTTGATTTTATTTTTATCATGAATTTGCGTAAACTTATTAAAAATCAAATCAACTTTGTTGGCAGGAATACCCATGCCTGTATCAAAGACCTGAAATTCAAAGACGTGTTCAAAATCGGCTTTTTCTATAAGTTTTACCTTCAAACCAATTTTTCCTGTTTCGGTAAATTTATCAGCATTGCCCAGCAAGTTGAATAATATCTGGTAAATGAGGGTTTCGTCGCCATAATACAGGTGTTCGAGGCGCATATCCACGATAAAATCTACTTGTAAATCTTTGTTTTTCACCTTCATTTGGAACGTCTGCTGAATGGTTTTCAACAAGCCTTTCAAGTCGAAATTTTTGGGATGAGCCGTAATTTTGCCTGCATCCATTTTCGCAAAATCGAGCAAATTGGTAATCAAATTCAGTAAAAACTGCGAAGAGTTTTTAAGAATATCTAAATACTCCAATTGTTGTGGATTGGGCTTGGTATCGTACAACAAATGCGTAATACCAATAATGGCATTGAGTGGCGTGCGAATTTCGTGGCTCATATTTGCCAAGAACTGCTTTTCTGCATTATGTGCCTCTTCGAGCTTCTGTTCCGCAATTTTACGATGCGTAATATCTCTAATAATATCTCTTGAACCTTTATATACGCCCTCATCTATAATAGCCGTAGAATTGACCTCCAAATACCGCACAGCACCATCGTTTTGACGAATAATACGACCAACGTAATTTTTGTAAAAACCTTCTGTAATGAGTTTTTTTAGATATTTATTAGAGTTTTCTTGGTCGTCAGGATGCACAATAGTACCAAGGTCGAAGGTTTGCATCTGTTCTCGTTCAATACCTAAAATATGTAAAAATGTATCGTTGGCTTCTTTGATAAATCCTGTTTCGCTCAAAATACCTACGCCATCGTTTACATTCATAAATAGGTCTTGATAACGTTGCGTAGAGTCGAGCAATTGCTCTTTGTATTCCGCAAATTTCAACAACAAAGCCTTGGTTTGGTAGCCCAAGCTTTCTACGCTATCGTCGTTTATCGAGTCGGTTGAGATACCCAATTCTTTGCACAACACCTCTACTACTTCTTTTTGACTACGGATAGAACGCAACAAATCGTTGTGCTGATTTTCCCAATTTTTTAAAATTTGTTTATTTCTAATATAAATTTCGGCATACCAATGAAAAAACTGTCGCCCAACCAAAAAGAAAAAGATACTGAGGAAGAATGTCACCAAAATCGTATCAGGCAAAATTTGGTCGAAGGCTACATGGTTATAGTGCATCACAGACAAATAGCCAGCAAAAAACAAAAGGATACAAACAATGTTATAGAACAATCGCTCGAAGGTATTAAGAAAAAAGCATAAGTTGAAATACGACATCGCCAATCCTAGGCTCGTGAGTTCGGCACCATACACTTTGGCCGTAAAGGTAGAAACATACTGCACGGTGGTAAGGAAATACACCGTAAACATAATCCAACGTCTGAGTTTTTTACTTACGGTAGCATCTTCAATTTGGTCGATTGGGATTTTCTGGATTTGGTCTAAACAAAAAATCATTCCTACTTCAAACAACCCTAGGGTAAATAAATATACGTACCAAGTTGTAGGAGCAAATTTTTCTTTCAGTATAATAATATCGCCTATCGACAACAACGGCAAAGCAACCATTGCTATTTTCAGTGCAAGCTGAATAGCCCTAGCCTGAAAAGCCAAGCGTTCGGTCTCAAATGCCAAGAAATGAGACTGAGGTAAAGGAGTGGTAAACCAAGTTTTGATAGTAGTAATAGGCACTGTGTATCAAGTTTTAGTTAAGATAATAACTTATCTTAGTCGTTTAAATTTAAAATATAGCAATCGCCTAACGCAATAAATATTTCGCACAACCCACATTTTAGACATTTACTATTATTAACTACGTAAAAGCATGGTAATGAATTTTACTTTTAAAATCAAATATAAAAATATTTCAAAAAATATGTGACAATATAGGCACAATCTCGTAAAAAAGCAAAAAAGCATTTTACAAGGAAGCCCTATGAAAACACCTTATTTCATTGTATTTTTTCTTACAATTGTACTAAATAATACCATTCGTGCACAAATACACCCTAGTATTTCAGCCGAACCCTACACTTTTTGCTGGAAAATCCCGATAGCTCAAACGGGCGTATTTCGCCTTACTTTCGACGACCTCAAAGGTATTCCTCCGCAAGAGCAACTGAATATCAAACAGTTTGCCATGTATCGTTTGGGCCAACCCGTTGGTCTGCATTGCCAAAGTCTTGATTCTCTTTGGAACGAAGGCGATACGCTTTTGTTTTTTGCCCAAATAGCCGATGGCACAAACGATAAAGCCTTGTATGCACAACCGTCGGCACAAGCACAACCGCAGTTGAGCCTATTTTCAGATACGGCTACTTATTTTTTGTACTATCACCCTCATGCCATAGACAACCATCGGATTTTACAGCAAACCCTTTCCACAACCAGGGGGATTGCCACAACGTATTTTTGGCAAAAAACAGCACATCTCTTTCATGATTTTTATTTTTCGGGTCTTACGGCAACAGGTACATTCGATAACGAACAACTCTACGAATCGGCTTATGGCACAGGGGAAGGCTGGATGAGTACGCCTATCAAAGGGCAAAAATCGTTCTCGTTGGTGTATCCTTTGCCCCATAAACAAGGTGATAGCATTGCCGTTACGCTTCGCCTTATTGGACAACTCAACCAAGCACAAAAAGTATGGATTTATTACAATAAAAACCCTGTAGCCGACACCCTTTGGTTGCAAGGCAGTATGCCTGTTCTGCTCCAAAAACACCTTTTATTAGCAAGCGATACCCTCAACATTACCTTGCAAGGAAGTTCGACAGAAGCTTCTTTTGCCCTTGCCTCTGTGGGCTATCAGTACCAAAAGGCCATCGAAGCCCAAACAGGCACGTGGCTTTGGTCAACAAAAGTACCTCGCCAACTGACCTTTCCCCTCAGTTCAGAACCCTTGCATTGCTGGGATATTAGTCAGCCACTCGCTCCGATTATCATTCCAAGTGCTGTGCAGAACGACACCCAAATACTTGTGCATCAAGCCAATGCCTTATTTTGTTTTCGCCAAGCCTTACCGGCTAAAGCAATTTTTTGCCAACCCATCACTTACGACACCTCAGCCAATTTCTATCTCATTACACATGCACAATTATTAGCCGATTCATCGCAAGTTATACAGGACTACAGTGCGTATCGACAATCGGCTCTTGGCGGAGGGCATCGCTGTGCGATAATCAACATGGAGCAAGTGTATCAAACTTTTTCTTTTGGCGACAAATCGCCTTTGGCACTCAAACGATTCATACAAACCATAGCCCGACACAATCCAAACGCTTTTTTCCTACTCATAGGCAAGGGTTTCTACCCTACCCTTAGTCGTTTTAATCCGAAACTATATGCCGAAGACCTTGTTCCACCTTACGGATTTCCTTGTTCCGATACTCCTTATATCCTCGACAGTATAGGCAATCCGATAGGTTCAATTGGCAGAATTGCCAGTAATAATGCCTCAGAAATCAGGCAATACCTTGAAAAAGTACAAGCATTTGAACAAACATCAAACCGAGGACTTTGGCAAAAAAGAGTTTTACATCTTGCTGGCGGTCGTTACCTAAACGAGCAACTGACGTTTAAAAGCTATTTAGATAGTTTAGCCAATATTGTTCAAGCACAAACCAATGCCATGCAAATCAACACCTTGTCTAAAACCAGTGATGCACCCGTTGAGCAAGTCGGCACTACAGCGTACATCAACGAAGGACTAAGCTTGTTGACTTCATTTGGGCATTCGGCGATTGGGCAGTTGGATTTAGATATTGGTTGGGCAAGCAATGCGGCAATGGGCTATAAAAATGCCCCCAAATATCCGTTCATCTTAGTCAATGGATGTGATGCTGGTGATTCTTTTGCAGGTGTAAAAGCCCTTAGCACCGATTGGATTACCAGCGAAAAGCAAGGAGCTATTGGCTTTTTAGCCCATACACATTTGGCGTATCCGCCTTATTTGTATGGATTTTCAGCCGTTTTTTACAAGCATTTTTTTCAAGATTCCATAGGTCTTCCTGTGGGCAAACTACTACAAAAAACCGTGCAAGAACTCCAAAAAAACTTTGCCAATCCGTATTGGAAAACAACAATAGAGCAATTTAGCCTACAAGGCGACCCAGCCATTAGGCTTCGACCAGCCCTAGCCAAACCCGATTTGAGCATCACAAAACTGAGCGTACAAGTACAAGCTGATAGCATTCGGCTTACGCTGTTGATAAGCAATACAGGGAAAGTTCTTACAGAAAAAAGTATTGTACGAGTAGTACATCAGTTTGAGGAAAAAACCGTGTCAAGGCTAGATTATCGGCACAATTCGGTCGTAAATTACTGCGATACCCTACGGCTCTCTCTCCCCTATCAATTGCAAGCCCAAGGCATTCATCGGCTTGTCGTACAACTCGATGCCCAAGAGCAATACGACGAATGGGACGAACAAAACAACCAACAAATCTACACTTGGCTTGAGCAAGACGCAGCCGTAAGTGTCTTTTCTCCTGCCCTTTATAGCATTGTCGATACCACCACTTGCCTCATCAAAGGCATCATTCGTTACTCGTTACCCAAGCTTTCGTTGGTGATACAAGCCAATCCAGATAAGCAAACCTATCAACAAACGTACCCTTTGCCCACACAAGGGTATTTTGCTATTCCTCTTACGCTTTTGACGACTGATAGCCTTACCTATTTTTGGACAATCAGGCAAGAAAATCGCATCTTACAACAAGGCTCTTTTACCTACAGTGCTACGCTTGGACAAGGCTGGACACAACTGACACCCCAAGAATGGCAAAGCCTCACAACCGATAGCCTGACTTATCTTTCAAATGGTCGTTGGCAACGAAAACCCTATACGTTAGTCGGCAAAGCCATCGTTGCAGGTGCCGACGTAAGCAGGGGGAATTACCTCACCGAAGTAAGTATTAATCAAACACCTTACTTAAACAACGGTTTGTGCTATCCTTGGAATAGCCTCAACGCTCTGACTTTTCGCCAAAATTTACAACCCTATAGCTTATTGCCTAGTCTTTCCTGTGGCTGTAGTCCGTATTTTTTCAATAATTTGGAAGAAAGTTTATTGCCCAACCAAAATGCCTTAGAAAAATACCTTGAGCAAGTACCTTGGCAAGAATACGTTTTACTGCTCAGTCATGGACGCATCAATCCTAACAATTGGGGTACGACCATACAGCAACATTTGCAAAACTTTGGCATCAATATCGCTACACTCAAAGCTTTACGCACAGGCACGCCTTTTTTTATTTTGGCACAAAAAGGAGGAAAAGTATTGGTAGAACAATACGGAAAAACGAGCAAAGACACCTTACAAATAAACTTTTCGCACCATGTTTTACCCCGTAGTTCTGCTCTCCAAACACCTTGGATTGGGCCTGCTCGTGCTTGGCATACCCTGAAATCAAGTATTGCATCGGGGGAACATTTCGTGAAAATTTATGGAAAAAATACCCAAGGCGATAGCGTTTTATTAATGGAAAAAGCTTGGTCAAAAACATTGGATTTACACACCATTCAAGCAACAGACTACCCGTATTTGTCGGTGCAATGGTCATTGCAACACAACGATACCAACACGGTACAAAGCCAAGGTTGGGCTGTCATAGCCGAGCCACTCGACCAAGATTTTTTGCAAGTAGTATCTCCTATTCAGCACGTTTTTCAAGACCAAGCACCTTTGCAATGGCAAGCCTTGTATCGTAACGTAGGACAAAAAACAAAGACCGACACGCTACTTTTGCAACAACAAGTGTTAGACCAATACGGTGATTTAGTTCACAGCCAATCAACATACATACCTACCAATCAACAAGATAGTCTTTTGCTTAGGATTCGTAGCACACCTTTAGCCATAGGGAAATATTGGCTACACTTATGGGGTAATCCCAACAAGCCTGCTAGGCATACGCAAGTGCTTGTTCCGTTTCAAATAGAAGCCGACCAGCAAGCCCCCCAACTGAGCGTTACGCTGTACAATCGCCTAGTAGAACAATGGCAAGCTATACCAGCCACCGCCCAATTGAGCATCGCTCTTACCGACGATAATCCTTTCAAGCAAGCATTACGCCTGACAATTGAAGCCAAGGCTTGTGCTACTTGTGCTTGGCAAAGCCAAGAAGGAATATTCCAAAACTTATGGATTGAAGCAAATCGGCAAACAGCCACGTGGCATTACCAGCCCCAGTTTAGTCAGTCAGATACCACGTGGTTGCGGGTACAAGGCTACGATGCCAGTGGCAATCGGGCGGCCTTGCAACCCTATCAAATCGCCTTGGTACGTGCCACCGACATAGCAACAACGGTTTTGACTTATCCTAATCCCTCAACACAATACCTACATTTTCTTGTTTCAAATCCTACATATCCGTTTTTACGCATCGAAATTTTCGATAATTTAGGTACGTTGCAAGATACTTGGCAAGAACCCCTTTATTTGGGCAAAAACGATTTGCTTTGGAATGCCCGTAAAAAAGACGGTTCTTTTTTGCCAAATGGATTGTATTTTTACAAAATATTCTTTTTGTCGGCTTCGTTAGCACAAGAAGAAGTACATACAGGAAAAATTTCTATTTATCGCTAACCTTTACTTTTATGATTACGGTCGATTTATACAGCAAAAATACGTGGTGGAAAATTGCTTTTTTAGGGTTTTGTACCATCATTGGTGGCTTTTCTTTGTATTTCACCGACAGAATCGTTTCTAAACTCGAAGAGCGAGAAAAGCAACAAATTCAGCTTTTTGCCGAATCATTTAAGTATATGATGACCAACGATTTAGAAAAAGATATAAATTTTTTCTTTGAAAAAATTCAAAATATCAACCAAAACATCACCATTCCTGTCATTATGAAAGACGGTAATGGCTACCTACAAGCCGCCAATACCATCGAAATACCCAAGGGGTTGTCGTCGAAAGAAGAACAACTTTTTTTACAAGAAAAACTCAACGAAATTATCCAAGACGACAATACACCTATCGAACTCGACATGGGTTATCACAAAGAATATGTGTATTATGGCAACTCTAAGCTGTTGAATATGCTACGTTATTACCCTATATTTCAGTTATTTGTGGTATTAATTTTTGGTTTGGCAGCATTTTTATTTTTCGATGCTTCTCGTCGAGCCGAACAAAATAGGGTTTGGGTTGGCTTGGCAAAAGAAACAGCCCACCAACTCGGTACGCCTCTGTCGTCGCTGACGGCCTGGGTAGAGTTTTTTAAATCAGACCCCGCCTTTGACCCCGAAATTGTAAAAGAACTCGAAAAAGACGTAGAACGCCTCGACGTAATTACGACCCGCTTCTCGAATATTGGCTCTGTGCCAGTGTTGAAACAAGAGAACATCGTTGAAACCGTCGAAACCTTCATGAACTATTTGAAACGACGCATTTCGTCGAAAGTATCGGTGACAATCGACAACAGGCTCGGAGCAAGCCGTTTGGTATCAATGAACAAATATCTTTTTGAATGGGTCATTGAAAACATCAGTAAAAATGCCGTAGATGCCATGAATGGCATAGGAGCGTTGAAAATTACCTTAGACGAAACCAAGCACGGGCAAATAGCCATCGACATCAGCGATACAGGCAAGGGCATCAGCAAACAAAACATGAAGAAGGTATTTGAAGCAGGCTTTAGTACCAAAAAACGAGGCTGGGGCTTGGGGCTAACGCTCGCCAAACGCATCATCGAAAATTACCATGCAGGTCGATTACTCGTAAAAAGCTCGGAAGTAGGCAAAGGCACAACCTTTAGAATTATCATTCCAACAGGCACAGACACCGTTTAACGGTGCTTCGAGAGTTTTGAAAGGAAAATTAAAACTTTCCTTTCAAAACTTTTCAAACAAGTAATTTAGACAAAACTATTTTTGATTAAAAATCATAAGTCACTGAAAATGAAAAATATAACTCATGTTTTTGCATTATCCCTTCACTATTCTCCGATATGATTTTTTTCGATAAACTCTCTAAAAGTTTTGCGGTAGGTATCGCTGATGGGTAGATAGTGCGTTCCGATTTGAACCTTCTCTTTGTAAATCGCATCTATCGCTTCAATCGACACAATGTACGAATTATGGATTCTGACAAAAATATGAGCAGGCAATTGTTCCTCTAACATTTTGAGGCGTTGCAACGAAACCACTTTTTGGGCTTTGGTATGAATCGTTACATAGTCTTTTAGTCCTTCTACATACAAAATATCTTTCAGGCGAATTTTCACCAATTTTGTACCATCTTTAACAAAAATATACGTCGGCTCGGCTTCTGGCACAACCGTTTTTTCGACCAAGAGTTTTTCAGCTACAGGCTCGTTGCTCCCCAAACGCTGGCTTGCTTTTTCTACGGCTTTCAGAAAGCGTTCAAAGGTAATGGGTTTGAGCAGATAGTCCATTACATCTAATTCGTAGCCTTCTAAGGCATATTCAGAATAAGCCGTTGTGAGAATTACCAAAGGTTTTTTTTGTAAAATCTTCAGCAAGGTAATTCCTGTAATTTCAGGCATTTGTACATCTAAAAAAAGCAAATCAACCGTATTATTTCGTAAAAACTCTATCGCTTCCAAAGGATTTGAACAAGCCTTTATCAACTGTAAATAAGGTATTTTCTTCACATATTCGGTCAACAGATTTCGAGCCAATGGTTCGTCTTCTACAATCAAACAAGAAATATTCATCAGCGAGTCAAGGTTAAGGTTACGGTATATGTTTCTTCATCGTCGAGGATAAGTAAATCATGCTGATTCGGATAGCTCAATTCCAAACGTCTTTTTACATTTTGCAAACCAATGCCAGACTTTTCTTCGTGCTGGGTATTTCTTGGAATTTTACTATTCTCAACCCGATACACAATGCTTTTGGCATCGAGCACAAGGGAAATTTTCACGTATGAATATGGGGCATTATTGCTTACGCCATGTTTGAAGGCATTTTCGAGAAACGTAATAAAAATGAGCGGTACAATCATGATGCCATTGCGTTCGCCCTGAATCTCAAACTGAATCGGAATATCGTTGTTGAGGCGTAGGGTTTCTAAACTAATATAATTTTCCATATACTCTATTTCCTTGGTTAGCGGCACACGAGTATGGTTGGAGTCGTAAATCATATACCGCATCATTTGTGACAACTTGGCGATAACCTCTGTGGTATTAGGCGATTGCGTAAACGCCAAGTAGTATAAATTATTGAGGGTATTGAACAGAAAATGAGGATTTATTTGGGCTTTCAAAAAGCGTAATTCAGCCATAAGTCGTTCATTTTCAAGCTCTTTTTTTTGAGACTCTAATTCAAACCAATCCTCCACAAATTTAAGTAAGGCTACAAAAATCACAATAAACAACGTGATTACCGTCATACTTACCGAAAAACGGGTAGAATACATATAAAACATTTGATGCGTATAACCATCTACAATCCAGCGTTTGCCATGAATCAAGCAAAGCACCACAATGACAAAAGGAATAGCAAACGTAATGACGTATTGCATGATATTTTTATGTACCAAAAATTTAGGCAAAAAATAAAAATAGTTCAAATACGCAATCACCATCATGGAGCTAATTTGGAAAGTAGCATCTAAAAAAGCTTTGCCCCAGTCGGGTTCTTGCCCATGTTTGGGAAAGGTAATTTGGTAATAAAAGAAGGAAAAATACACACACCAAAAGGCAATATGTATGAAGAATATCCGATGTTTTTGTATGTACGCCTGCGTATTCATTATAGTTTTGGTATAAGAGCGGTTCTATCTTTCGTGAGAAAACCCCTGAAATTTATAGGATTAAGCCAGAATATAGGACATACCAAGGCTATTATTCTACCATCAAGGCATTCTGTCCGATAATTTACACGATTTTCTCCATAATTCCGCCCAATCGAGCCAATTCCCCAGTGGTCGAAGCAATTGGCATAATGGTATAATACCTGTATGAAGTTCCGTTTTTCTTCTTTGTTTTGTTGACAGAAAGTAGGAAGCAAATACCTGCGACATAACTCAGACAGCTAACTAACATTGATTTATAGGATGAAAAATATTCTCATACTCTTATTGCTTTTATGGACTGGAACAGTCGCACAAGCACAAATACCCGGCAATCCGCCTGCCGATACAAAGCCACGAGCCAACAACGCTATCGCCGAAACAGCACCCAAAGGCAATGCCAAAATCACGGGGTACGTCATTGATTCAGCAGCCACACAAGCCGTAGAATTTGCCAATATCGTACTCATTAGTAAAGCCACCAACAAAGCTGTAGATGGTACAGTAGCCGACGAAAAAGGCAAATTTACGCTGAAAGGACTAGCCGCAGGCAACTACAAAATACAGATTTCTTTCGTGGGTTTTACAACCAAAACCTTCGATAATGTATCTTTGAAAAAAGGCGAAGACAAAGACTTGGGCGTAGTTCGATTGGCATCGACTACCCAGCAGTTGGCCGAAGTGACCGTTACAGGAACAAAATCGTTGATTGAAGAAAAAGTTGACCGATTGGTTTTCAATGCCGAAAAAGACCTTACCTCAAAAGGTGGCGATGCTGCCGACGTGCTCAAAAAAGTACCCATGCTTACGGTTGATTTAGATGGTAATGTGTCGTTGCGAGGAAGCTCCAATATCAGAGTGCTTATCAACAACAAGCCATCGACTATCATGGCAAGTAGCGTTGCCGATGCCCTCAAGCAAATTCCAGCCGATATGATTAAATCGGTAGAAGTGATTACATCGCCTTCTGCCAAATACGATGCCGAAGGCTCGGGCGGTATTATTAACATTATTACGAAAAAAACAACGCTCGAAGGACTTACCCTCAATATTGATTCAGGGGCAGGCAATCGTTCGTCAAACCTTGGACTCAACGGTAGTTATCGCAAAGGAAAAATGGGATTTAGTTTAAGTGGCTTCGGTCGGGCTTTTTACAACCCTGCTTCTGGTACACTTACGCAATCGACTTTGCAAGACAATGCCGTTAACAAAACAGTACAAAAAACGGATGCTTTCGACAACGGCATGTTTGGACAATATACTTTAGGCTTCGATTACGACATCGCCAAAAACCAGTCGTTGTCGGCAAGTGCCAGATTTGGCGTTCGCAATTTTAGCCGTGACCAGTCGCAGTGGACGAGTCTTTACAAAAACGATATTTTACAAAGCAATACCGACAAAGACATCAGTACATCCGATTTGTCAAACTCAATTGATTTAAACATAGACTATGTACGCACCTTTAAGCCACAACAAGAGTGGTCGGTTTCGACACAGTATAGTCAAAATAATTTAACCAACAACTTTACCTCCGATTTGTTGGGAACAGCCAATGACATTTTGAGTCGTCAAAAAAACATAAACAATAATACCAATAAAGAGTTTACTATTCAGACCGACTACCAAACGCCTATTGGCAAAAATCAATTAGTAGAATTTGGCGGAAAAGGGATTTTCAGACAAGTAAACAGTAACTATCAGTATTTATTTGCCACGGGCAGCAACGCCGATTTTAGCAGCGATGCCACTCGCCCGTCGGGTTTGCTCAATTACAAACAAAGCGTAGCCGCAGCGTATTTATCTTATACTTATACGACAGCCAATAAATACACTTTCAAATTAGGTACACGCTACGAACTGACCGACATCAAGGCAAACGATGCAGAAAAAGCCATCACGATTCCGAGTTATAGCAATTGGGTGCCGAGCATCAATATTTCAAAAAGTGTAGGCGAAGCCACTACTTTAAAATTTGCGTACAACCGACGGATTCAACGCCCGGGCTTACAGCAACTCAACCCCAATTTCAATGCAGCTAATAGCCAAGATATTCGTGTAGGTAATCCGAATCTTAGCCCAGAATTAACAAATAATTTTGAATTAGGATTAAGTACAAATATTAAGAAAACTTACATAAATTTTAGTACTTTTGTACGTCAAACCAATAATTCCATCGCACAGGTACGACAATTGTCTGACACCTTGGCTGGCTCGGTTATTACGACCTTCCAAAATATTGGTAAACAACAAGACTACGGTGCCAACCTTTTTGCCAACGTATTCATTACGCCTAAATGGACACTCAACGGTGGTTTAGACCTATTGCATACCTACTTAGAAGGACAAGCACAAAACGCCAATGGCTTATCTTACACGACAAGCAATAGCGGTTGGATTTTAGGCGGTCGTTTGATGTCACAAATTCAATTACCAAGCAATTGGGCGATTCAAGCTTTTGGGTTTTTCAGAAGCAAACAAGTGCAGTTACAAGGCTCTCAAACGGGTTTTTATATGTATTCGTTGGGGCTACGCCGAGATTTCAATAACAAGAAAGGAAGCGTTGGTTTAGCGGCAGAAAACTTCTTGACAAATGGCTTTGTCATGGGAACAAGTTTGTCGTCGGCATTGTTTCAACAAACAAATGAGAACCGCATATACAATTCTAGCGTAAAAATTACGTTTAGTTATAAGATTGGCAAAATGAGTTTCTCTGCTCCTAAAAAAACCAAGTCGGTAAGCAACGACGACGTAAAAGGAGATGGAGGAAGCGACCAAAGCACTGGCAATAGCGGAGGTAGCAGGCCTCGTTAAATATGTGTGATGAATTGAGAGTGATAAGTTTTGAGTCTAAAGTGTTACTTTTCAGGTACTTACATTTAACTTTTACTAAAGTAAAACATAAGTCCCTAAAAATCAAAACACTAACTCATAATTTTGCACTAATGCTATAAGATATAAAAAAAGAGTATAAAGCAAGTCTTTTTTACTCTTTTTATCTAGGACACACAATATATAATTGTGTTTTTTGGATAATAAACTAGAAAGGCTTATCGCTGATAAGCCTTTTCTTTCCAATCCTTTTTCAACAATCCTTTTTTCCTGAATTATACTAACCTTAGTTATAATGAGATGCGGTTTAATGCTGCATCGCTTTGTAAGTGTATGTTTTCCTAGTAATATTATAGAAATAATAGAATATATTTTTACAGACGGAAAAACGCCACCTGCTTAGTTTTATTTCTTAAATTTTAACCAATAAACAGTAACACAATGAAAAAGATTACCCTTTTGTCGATTGCTTTATTAGCATCTATCGCTTCTTTTGCTCAAAAATGGTCATTAGACAAAGCCCATGCCAATGTAAACTTCACGGTGGTACACATGACGCTTTCAGACGTAGATGGTTCATTCAAAAAATTCAATGCAAGCATTACTTCATCAAAAGACGACTTTTCAGATGCCGTATTTGAGTTTAGTGCCGATGTAAACAGCATCAACACCGACAACGAGATGCGTGATGGTCATTTAAAAGGAGCAGATTTCTTTGACGCAGCCCAATTTGCAACCATTACGTTTAAAAGTACTTCTGTCAAAGTAAATGGCAAAAAGCTTGTCATTGAGGGCGACCTAACGATGAAAGGCGTAACCAAGAAAGTAACGTTTGAAGGCTCTTACAACGGCCCAGTTGAAGACCAAAGAAGCAAAAAAGCGAAAATTGGTTTAAAATTGGTAAGCACCATCAAACGCACCGACTTTGGCGTTGGTAAAGTACCAGCGATGGTTGTTTCTGAAGAAATTCAGTTGAAAGCCACTGGTGAGTTTGTGAAGGAATAATCATAGAAAAGCCCCCATGTTTGGGGGCTTTTTTCTTACCTGCACGTAGTCAAATCGTATTTGGCGGTCAACTTAACTCTTCCTGTAGCGGCATCGTAGATCGTTTGTCCTGAAAGTACACCACCTGTATTACCACTAAGCGTACCTGTTTTGTTTTTACCAAAAATACCCCTATTCCAATAGTAATTACCTGCATAATAGGTATAAATAGAATATTCAGCACCATCCAATAACGTTACTGTTCCTTTTCCATTTTGGAGATATACATAACTCCTTCGATTCCACCAAAGTGAATTAGGCATTTTTTCATAGAAATAAATCCATACAGAAGGTTTGACAGTGACGTTTTTACTTAAACATTTTGCCGTAAAATCAATGTCAACAGGTACATAAACAGGCGGATTAGGCAAATTAATCGTGATAGGCACTTGCGTAACAGAGCAAGGGTTAAATACCGCCGTACTTCCCAATTTAGCCCCTGTACGATAACTATATACTTCAAACTGCATTCGATAATTACCCGCAGGAGAACCTCCCCCAAATCTGTTGATAGCCCCATTAATTACATTAAAGTAGCTAAAGCGACCCCTGTACACTTTTGTTCCATTCGGATAAATTAAATACATCATAGCATAATAATCATAATTATTGAAATAGCCTGTTGTAATATTAGAGCTTACGGTAAGGCTAAAATAATTATAACAATACCTCGAAACATTGAGGCTATAAAACCAATCGCAGTTCCAGTACGACAAGTGAGCTGCTTTGAACGTAGCAACCAATTTTCCATTGTTATCTTTTGTTACTACGGCTTCGCCTTCTTCTGTCCATTTATCCGTTTCGCTATCATAACTCCATGTAGGAATAATATCCCCTTCTTTTACCGTCGTATTGGTTTCGGGGTTCATCAATTCTTCGTTCAAGCCAACCGAAACTTCAATTGGTTTGGAAAAGCTTTTTACTTTTTTTCCGCCTGCTTCCATATCTACAGCAACGAACCCTGCTGTAACGAACGCTCCACTGGTGACTGCACCGCTTTTAACAGTAACATTATTTGGCGTAAAACCACCCGGAAAGCTATTCAAAGCCTCTTCCATTGTCGTTCCGTATTGTATCACTTGAGCCTTCACTGTACTAGCATTGATTACATTGCCATTTACATCTTTCACCTGTGTGCCAGGTTCTATTTTAATCGTAGCAGTTTCAGATTTTTCTGTTGTGGCAGGAATCGTCAAAACCTGCCCTGCTGTCAATGAAAGTTCCTCCGTTTTCGCTCCAGTTCCTACAGGAGGCGTAGCGACGTTTGTAAGATTCATCGTAAAAGCTTGGGGCGTTGTAGCGTCGGTTATGCTAAAAGTCTGGCTTGTTGTGACATAGCCTGGTGCCGTAGCCGTAACCGTAAATACCACAGGATTAAGTGTCGATGGATTCGCATTTTCGGCAAGTACAAGCGTGAGTATATTGCCTGATACTACATAGTTTTTATCACCCAAGTCACTTAATACCAACTCTTTTCCTGCACCGGCAATAGACACCGTAACACCTTCGGGGAGCTTCGTAGCAGCCGAATTGGCATCCATAAACTGAATCGCAATAGGCGATTGATATACATTGGTTTGTACAGTTACTTCTAATCCTTCTAATGGATTAATACTTTCGCAGGCAATAAAGATACCTACAAGACTGAGAAAAAACAGTAATACTTTACCTAATGAAGCATAAGACGTTTTCATAAGACATAAAAGGTTAAAATGATTGTTGGAAATAATAGCAAGAAGAAATACTAGCATCCTTTTCTAAATTAAGGATGTTATACACCTAAAAACAAACACACTACTTTATGAGCAACGAGTAGTAGAATACCAATCTTTTGAAGAACAATATACCATACTTTACTCAGCCAAGGCTTTAGAACAATAACCCTGATTTTTTGTGTAAATACACCAAACAGTAAAAAAAACGATTGGTTACGTTTAATTGTATAATAATGAGCAATTGAAACATTCATCATACAGACAGTAGCAATAAGCATTGTGTTTTTCATTGAAATAAAAATTTTAAATAAAACATTAAACCCTACCAGTATTGCTAACGCAGTAGCAATTGTTGTTCCTTTCGATTCTGAGGAAGAACCTACAAGCTGGTAATTCATAAGATTTCATTTTCAACGCTCAGGAAGATTCAGCTCCCGAGAAACAACACACAAGTACATAACGTATAAAAATATACGCAAGCAACAGTAATTAAAGTATCTAGCGGTGGCTATAGTATATTATTGAAGAGGGTGTGTATTTTTATTTTATCACACAACAACGATACGAAGATGGGTAAAAGAATTTTGATGAAATAAAATTAATCAAAATTAATGATTTGGGCAAGTATTTAGATAAGGAGTTATTAAACGGTCATAAAAGTAAAAACCCTCAGAGGTTCTGAGGGTTTTTACTTAGTATTAAACAAGAGATTAGTTACAAGTTTTTAGTGTATAATTGGATGTTAGTTTGACTTTGCCAGTTGCAGCATCATAAGTAGTATTACCAGACAATACGGCATTAGAACCCGAAGTAGAGTTGCCAGCCATAGCACCAGCTTTATTTTTACCAAATACAGCTTGATTCCAATATACATTTCCTGCGTAGTAAGTATAAACAAAATACTCGGCTCCATCTAACAATGTAACAGTGCCTTTACCATTTTGAAGATACACATAGCTCCATCTACTCCACCAAGGAGAGTTTGGCATTTTTTCGTAAAAATATAACCATGTAGAAGGTTTAACAGATACATTTTTACTGGTACATTTAGCTGTGAAGTCTATGTCAACAGAAACATAGGATGGCACACTTGGTAATGTAATAGTTACAGGAATCTGTGTAGTAGTACAAGGATTAAATACACCTGTACTACCTAACTTAGTATTGGATCTCCAGCTATAAATATCAAACTGCATACGATAATCGCCCGAAGGAGAACCTCCTCCAAAAATATTAGTAGCCCCATTCAATACATTAAAGTACCAGAATGTACCTCTATACACCTTTGTTCCATTAGGGTAAACAAGATACATAACCGAGTAATAATCATAGTTGTTAACAAAACCAGAACTTACGTTTGATGTTACTTTAAGATTGAAGGAACTATAGCAAAATCTTGATACGTTCAGGCCATAAAACCAGTCGCAGTTCCAGTAAGATAAGTGAGCCGCTTTAAAAGTTGCCACTAATTTTCCACTTGAATTTTTTGTTACTACAGCCGTACCTTCTTCTGTCCATTTATCGGTTTCACTATCATAACTCCACGTTGGGATTACATCACCCTCTTTTACAGTAGTATTAGTTTCTGGGTTCATCAATTGGTCATTTAGTCCTACAGATACTTCGATTGGCTTAGTAAAACTTTTTACTTTTTTTCCACCTGCTTCCATATCTACAGCAACAAAACCAGCAGTTACAAAAGCCCCAGTAGTTGTTGACCCGTTTTTAGTTGTAACGCTACTTGGAGTAAAACCACCTGGAAAACTATTCAAAGCTTCTTCCATACCTGTTCCATATTGTACTACTTGTGCTTTTACTGTAGAAGCTGAAATGACATTACCACTTGCGTCTTTTACCTGCGTACCTGGCTCTATTTTGATAGTTGCGACCTCTGGTTTAGCCGTGGTAGCTGGAATTGTCATTGTTTGACCAGCCGTAAGTGATAGGTCTTCGGTTTTAGCACCCGTTCCCGCAGGCGAGGCCGCCACATTTGTTAACGCTACTACAAACACTTGAGGGGTTGTAGCATCGGTAACAGAAATAGTTTTACTGGTTGTAACATACCCTGGTGCAGCTACAGTCACTGTAAAGACCACTGGGGCAGCTACTGTAGGGTTAGCTGTTTCTGACAAAACAAGCGTCAAAATATTACCAGAAACGGTATAACTTTTTTCTCCTAAATCATTTAATACCAAATCTTTGCCCGGCCCAGAAATAGTAACAGTAAGATTCTCAGGTAATTTAGTGGCCGTAGAGCTACCATCAATAAATTGAATAGCCATCGGCGACTTATAGGTATTAGAGTCAACAACAACATCAATACCATCAAGAGGATTAAGTTTTTGACAGGCAAACACCGCACTTACCAGTATTACAGCAAGAGCTAAAAATTTCATTAACGAAGAAAGTTGAGTTTTCATAATTTTTTTACTTTAAGCGTTTTTAATTTATATAAAAAATATAGATGAATTAATTGAGTTTAACCGCCAACCTCAAGTTGAACACAGGGTAATACCGCCAATCGTTCATATTTGCTTGTACTTGAGGCTGTTGATCAGACATAGCAGATAAAAACTTCGTTCCTCCTAACATAACAGCAGGGCTGTTCAAATAATATAAGCCACCTTCAAAACCAAAACCTACACGTCTTTTAGGCACAGCTCTACCAAAACCAAGACCTGCAAACGGAACGGTTGTCTTGCCATAATCAACACTAAAATTTAGCGTACCAAGCTTATCTGGTGTAAAAGACATCGCACCTACAGTGTAGCCTTGCGTTGGCGCAGCACTCAATGAGATACTCGCTTTTTGAATACTTGATACCCCAGCAAAAATTTTGAAGCTGCTTTTCACCGAAGGATAAAAATCTAAGGCAAAACTATAGGCTTCCATCTTGAAGTCCACATTACCTTTCAATGTTGATTCTGAACTTTTGATGTCTAAATCTTTCTGTTCATAGCTAAAGGTGACCCAACTAGCTCTTACGGCAAAATGTTTGGCAAATTGAAATGATAAATCAACGCCTGGCGTTGTCCCTAAACTTCCTCCAATAGCCAATTTGCCTACATTACTTTTAGGCTTTAAATCAATTTTTTTTACGGAGGTTTTCATCGAAGTACCTGCTGTGTCAATTTTTGCAGAGGTACTGTCTTGTGCTTGTACTAATGAGCTTCCGAAGAACATAGTACAGCATAGCAGAAGTAAATTTTTACATATCATACCGATTAGATTTAAGATAAAATTGCGATTAATTTGGATTTACAGAAGTGTCTATTTATGCACACTGGCAAATTTTTATTCAAATAAACAAAAAAGACACGTAGATGGAATTATATTACCGTAAAATTAACAGAGTAAATTATTAAACGGCAATAAAATTAAACTTTTTTTATATAAAATATAAAAAAACAAATCAAGCGATTATTGTATGCTGGCTATAAAGTAATTGATACGTCTATTCTCATTATTTAAAGGCACAAAAATACACCTTACCTCTCTAAGCATACAATAGCCCTTTGTAGTCATTCTCAAGTATCAAATCCAGCCATTCATAAGCCCCTTCTTGACCATTTCGGCAGAAGAAGTGCAATGTAGCTTTTTTAACATATTTTTTCTATGATTTTTGATAGTATGTTCACTTAAAAATAACTCATCGGCAATTTGTTTGCTACTTTTGCCTTCTGCCATTAGTACCAACACTCGTTTCTCGGCAGATGAAATGGGGATAGTTTCTTCAAAAATGCCCTTATCAAAAGGTGTTTTAATCTTCTTTATCTGATGCTCGTCGCTCGTGTCTAAAATGTAGTGCGTAAATTGTCGATTGGTTTTAATCTCGGAGATGTCTGTCAGAATATTCAAATAGTAAATGGCTTCCATGGCTTCGTTAAATACAACGGGAATACTCTGCACTAATACATGAATAGGCTGCGGTGAAGCTAATAAGTCGATGGTATAATTTGCCTTGATGTAAGGTCTTTTATGTGGTTCTTGTTTATATAAGTAATCAAAATAGTAGGTGCCTGCTCTAATCAATTTGAGAATGTCTGGCGTGCGATGGTACTTTAAAACGACATTATACCTTTTCCCCACAATTTCGTCTGGTTGAATGCCAAACATACTTTTAAAAGCTCCTCCAATGCGTTCTATTTTCATGCTCGAAGCATCGGCTAAAACATAACAATAGGTGTCGAAGGCTTGGTATATTCTTAAAAACTCATCAAGTTGAAATGCGTCTATCGAGTGTTTGGTACTCATTTTTCCTCGTCCTTTTTGTGAAAAAAGACTAAAATGCTGAAACGCTCGTACTAATTCTTTGAACACATTGATTTCCATAGCCTATATTTTTGTACTCAAATATAAGCATCTTGGTTTTATTTTTTGTTGGTGTCTATCTTGTATTCTGTGTTTATCCTTTTATTTGCTTGTATATTTTCAAAATTTCTTCAATACTCATTCCTTTTAGGTCTTGGTAAAGGCGTGTGTGATAGTGGTCTATCTTACTTAAAATATGAAATAGTACCTCTCGCTCATCACAAGGTAAATGCCCCAACAAAAGCATATCTACCTTTACCATAGCCGGCAAACAACTCATAATCCATTCAATGCCTGCTTGGGTAATTTTTACTTGCTTTGAACGTGCATCATCTGGGTCGTTAAATTCTTCTATGAGGTTGTTTTTTAACAAACGATTGATAACGTTTGTCCCCGATGTAAACTCTGAAATATTGCGTTGAATCAACTCGCTTTTTCGCATCGAGCCAGCAAGATGTAGTTCAGCTAAATACGCAAAATCTTCAAAATTATCTACCACAGGTAAATTTTGCATGGTTTTTTTTGCATAAAAATGTAAAAATTTATGCACACGCACCAACGCTTTCCCTAAACCGTCGGAAGGCTTGGGCTGAGGTAATTCAGGATGTGAAATGTACCGCTCGTCGGTCTGCTGAAAACGCTTGATTTGTTGTTTCTTTAAATAATCTTGACAAAAACTTTCTATATCTCCTTCAGGATTTTCTTCTTCAAAAATTTCCCAAGCTTTCACCAGTGTTACGACAGGATTGACTTGTTTTTGTGCCATTTGTTACGTGCTTATGGTGCTATTGTTGTATATTTTTACGCATGAATTTAACATTCGGATTGCGGATGTTGGATAAAAATGTTGTTTCACCCAAATATTTTTACCCAAAATCCGCAATCCGATAAAGTGTCATTCTATACCTACCTGAGTCCTTTTTGTGCTTTGGCGGCATCTACGACTGTCTGGCTAACACTAACCGCAGATGTACCAAACCAACCTGCCGCTTTTTTCGTAGAATTGGCATTGGTATTAACAACGTTGGTAGGAATATTGGCCGCAGGACGAGCGAAAAGCCCTCCGTTGTTGATTTCTTGCCTTGCCTGACTCCAAAAATCATAATGTCCTTCGGTTATCGAACGTAGCTCTACTTTGATAACGTCTTTTTCGAGATACAACTCTGGCGAAATCGACGAGCGAACAGGCAAGGTAAATACAATGCCATCGGCGGCGCCACTGCTTTTTTGAATAGCGGCATCATAAGCTATCGAAACGGTGTTGTTCATTTCGAGAGCCTTACCATTTTTGTAAGCAATGATTCGGTAGCAGTCGCCTATGCCATCAAAATCACGGGCATAAAATTGGGCATCGTATCCTTCTTTAGGTTTGCCAGCATCATCGTCCCGTTGGTTGGCACGGGCTTCGTCAAATTGATAGGCAATTGAATCAATCACTGGCACTCGCTTGAGTGGAGAAACGGCCTGATAGGTTTCGCCTTCGGCATTTATTTTCAAAGTGTAAGTTTTGCCTACTACGCCTAACACTGGAACTTGGGCGGTTGGTTGCCACACATATACGCCATCGCCTTTCAAATCTTTGAACTCAAATACTTTTCCATCGTCATCGGTGACAGTCACGCTTGCTCCGAGTACGGGTTGGATGGTTGAGTTGTTGAAATAATTTTGCGACTTTGTAAGTTTAATCACCTGGTTTTCAGAAAGATTTGTCACACTTCCATCTACCACCAACATACTGGTAACAGCAATGCTATCTTCAAGATTAATTACGTCTTCGCAACTCGAAAGGCTTATTACACCTAAAAATAATACGACGATTTTGATATATTTTTTCATGATAAAAATCTAATTTTTAATGATTGTGTGTATCTTATGCCTCAATAAAGACTATACAACTACAAAATAAATAGCTGTTTTACAACTAATTAACAAAATATCTACCTCTTTCCTAAAACGTACAGTTGTAGGTTACGGCTGGTACAAACGAACCAATAATCGACAAGCGTACTGCTTCTGTTTGAATCGGATTGTCTTCGTTCGGACGGGTATAAATAGAAAATGGATTTCTTCTATTATAAAGATTATATACCGAAAATACCCATTCTGATGTTCCTTTGCCAAAAAGTGCTTTTTTGTTTTTCTTCGTAGCCGAAATGTCTAATCTATGATACGCTGGTACACGCAAATTGCCTCTTGTACCTACAGGAATATAAGGATAGGCTGTTCCTTCTATCTCAAATTTCTGCTCTGGAAGGGTGTAAGGCACACCTGTGATATAGGCAAAATTAGCTCCAAACGACCACTTTTTATTTAGTTCGTATTGTGCAATGACGTTCAATGTATGCGTGCGGTCGTAGCGACTTACGTACCAATCGCCATTATTGAGTGGCTCAACTTTTCGTTCAGAGCGTTGCAATGTATAACTTACCCAGCCTGTTAATTTTCCTTTATTCTTTTTAGCAAAAAGCTCCAATCCATACGCTCTTCCTTTGCCAAATAACAAATCTTTTTCAAAAAGCGGATTCAAGAAAAGATTCGAGCGGTCGGCATAGTCAATCTGGTTTTGCATTTCTTTATAATACACTTCTGCCGAGGCTTCGTAGGTATTATCATTGAAGTTTTTGAAATATCCCAACGCCACTTGGTCAACAATCTGCGGCTTGATGTTGTTGGTGCTAGAGGTCCATACATCCAACGGAGTCGATGCAGCCGTATTCGACATCAAGTGAATGTACTGCGTAAGGCGGTTATAACTTGCTTTAAAAGAGCTACTTTCTCCGGTATTAACATTCAAGGCAAAACGTGGCTCAAAGTTGTTATAACTTGCCAATGTTTGTCCTTGGGTATTAGGCAATATTTGTAAGGTATAACCCGAAGGATTTTCGTTAGATACGCCTGCGTATTGGCGTACATAGTACGAGTCTTCTTGGCTCGAATAATCGTATTGCGAGAAACGTAAGCCAATTTGCATCGATACTGCCGACGACAGTTTCAACTCATCACCAATATATGCCGAATACTCAACACTGTTTTTACGTTCTTGCCCAAATTCTCGTTTTTCGCCCTGCGAGGTTGCCGTGGCCGAACCAGGAGTGAAATGATAGGTCAGGATTTGTCCCCCAAACGTGAGTGTATTATTAGGCGAAATATAATACGTAAAATCAGGTTTAAAGCTGTAATTTTCAATGTTAGAAGTCCACTTAAAAGCGTTATTCGGACGCTTATTGTTCAAATCCGAATCTAAAGCATAGTCGTAATTACTGTAAAAAGCCGTGGCGTTCAAAAAGAGTTTATCACTAAACACATGGTTCCATCTTGTCGATAAAGTGCTATTGCCCCAGTTAAAGCCAAATTCCTGTCCGAATACATCACGTCCGAAATAACCTGATAAAAAGACGGTATTTTTGTTATCAATTTTGTAATTGACTTTTGCGGTTAAATCATAAAAATTAAACTGTGCATTGGCATTATTACCCGTCAAAAATGGTTTTGCCAACACGTCGATATACGAACGGCGAGCGGCCACAATAAACGACGCTTTGTCTTTGACGATAGGAGCTTCGATAGACAATCTACTAAATATTGCTCCGATACCTCCATTAATTTCGAGTTTTTTGGCATTTCCTTCTTTCATTTTTACATCTAAAATAGACGAAGCTCTACCGCCGTATTGGGCAGGAATACCGCCTTTGATGAGCTTTACATCTTTCACGGCATCAGGATTGAATACGGAGAAAAAGCCAAATAAATGCGAAGAGTTGTACACGGGGGCATCGTCGAGTAAGATAAGATTTTGGTCCACGCCACCGCCACGCACGTTGAAGCCCGATGCCCCCTCTCCTACGGTGGTTACGCCTGGCAAAAACTGAATGGCTCGTACCAAATCTACTTCGCCAAGTAAGGCAGGAATTTTTTTGATGGTTTTCATTTCTACCTTATTGACCGACATTTCAAGCGACTTTATGTTGTCGTCTTCTTTTTGGGCTTTTACCACCACTTCTTCTAGTTCTTGTCCGTCTTCTTGCAACTCAACATTGATGCTCAACGACTTATCTAACAATTTTATATCTCTGATATTTTTGCGATAGCCAACTGAAGAAATGACCAAGGTGTAATCGCCTTTGGGCAAGGTCAACGAGTAAAAACCGTAGGTATTGGTGGTTGTACCTGTGAGCAATTCTTTTACAAAAATAGAAGCCCCGATAAGCCCTTCTCCGTTTTTGGCATCCTTCACGTAACCACTAATGGTCACTTTTGTACTTTGACCACGCAAGCCTAGAGGAAACAGCAGCAGCACTGCTATCATACTTTTGAAAAATGTTTTCATTATGTAAAAAGTAAAATTGGTTTATATAAAAACTGATTGGTATGTTGCTTTTTTGTCTAACTCATAAACGCCCCTTTTTGTTACCAAAAGGTTTTATTTTTTAAAAAAAAATTTCTTTATAGTAGTTTTTTATAAAATTTCAAGGTCTTTATAAGCTCATAAACCTGACAAACCACTCGGCTATTTCCCCTACGTTTAAAGGAAAAACACGGTATTTTTAATAATCAATTCATATACAAACAAATCGGCAATATATTACACATATATTTTCAACTGTTTTTTTCGAGATTTCAAAAAGTCACCCCAGCCAAGTCTATTCTTCACATTTAGTATTTTTTTTATTTTTATTTTAACTTAAACAATCAACAAGAAGAGCCATTTTTTAAATTTTTAAAAATATTTTGAAAAATTTCCACAAATCGGAAATATATTACTTTTTAAAATTTTTTATTTAATTTTAAATCCATACATTTGTATCATAATAAGCAATATAACTCCAATACAAACGATGAATTTTGAACAATTAGGACATATCATCAGAGAAAGAAGAAACGAACTGGCCT
>JACCDR011805439.1_pt1 | contig 27605 bp, 22 predicted proteins | sample 7446431 | NCBI WGS metagenome assembly JACCDR01 (sample SAMN15323443, study PRJNA562643) | freshwater metagenome | isolation source: river surface water | place: USA:Blue River Watershed | collected 2017-08-17 | reverse complement strand
CAGCATTGATATTTAATAACTAGGCAATAAAATAAGTGGTTCTCGTTCGTCTAAAGCGGTAGGATTTTGTCTTATCGCTTTTTTGCTTGTTGGCATTTCCTTTGTCTTATTCTTGGTATTGTTTGAGTTGGGCTAAAAACTCCATAGATTGAAGAATGGGTTGCCATTCTTTGCCTCTAAATAGTAACTTAAACCATTTTTTATTTCGATTTTCGTATTTGATATTGAAAAACAACCAGCATGCAAGATAGACAAACAACAATGTAACGATGCCTTGTAATATCAATAATAATCCATTGTCGCCAACAAACATTTGCTCATTCCAATAAAAAGTTGTCCAAACAGGCAGTTGCAAAAAGAGCAGTCGGGTTGCGTTAAGTGTAGATATGCTAAGTTTTGAAACTTTCTCCTGAATGGTCAGTACAGGCTCACTAAAATCAATTTTGTTGATAAGGTTTAGTTGATACACATACAGTAGCATAAGGGCTTTATCGAGGTCGTTAAGTTCAGAAATGAACTTATGTAAGAGGCTTATCTGTTCGTTTTTTGTGTTACTTTCTTTTTCTCAGATTGATGATGCCACTTCTTCAACCAAAGGAATGTTTAGCTGTTGCCTGTTGACATTTTTTCTATAAAACGAAATAGCTACATTTAAAGCAATGCGGGTTTATTTATATTTAATCTCACTTGGTAGTCATGTTATAAGTGATAGTCTTTACACAACCAAAGCGAGGGGACTATTTACGGCAATAGTAACATATTAGAAATGCAAGCGAGTATGCTCTCTTGACACTAAAAGACAATTTTTTACAAAGAATTTATATTTTTTACTACAAATGGTTTTAATTTTGTGTGCTATTTTCATTAAAAGCATATCTTTAATATTCTAATATATCTTTCCTTCACATAGACATACAAAGAGCCTCTAAGTATTTGGTAATCTTTTGATAGTGGACTTTCAAATTATATCAGGCTTATTGTACTAATCTTATATTTATTTTAGTTATTTAATCACAGAAATACCGTTTAATAAATTTACAGTGTAAGAGTAGGAGAATTAAAATAATACAACTATCTTTGATAGCATAATCAGAATAATATATGGAATATCATAACATATTATTTATATTATTTGGTATGATGTCTATTTTTATTAGCGTTTTTGGTATTAAAATAAAGAAAAAAACAAGTATTGATTATATGATTTTTTTTAGATATGCCAATGCGTACAAAATAAGAACTCAAAGACCTGTACTATGAAAAAGTGTTATCAAACTAATGTCATAACTGGTTGCTCAAATTGATATTTTGTACAGTCTTTGTAGTCAGCAATCGCTTTGTTAGATAACTTACAAGACATTTTATATTTATTTTGACAATTATTAACCTAAAATTTATTTCTGCTAGTATTGAAAAGTGTTATCTAATCATAATAATGTTATTATTATCTTTTATCATGCGTAAAAATACAAAACACTGTTGTCTTTTTTTCTTATTGGTAGCTTTATGCAGTGCCTGTGTATCAACTAAAAATATTACATATTTTCAAGGCCCAGGTATAGATACAGTAAGGTTTTCTACACTTAAAACGGTTGTGCCTCATGAACCAAAAATACAGCCAGACGATGTCTTAGCTATAATTGTCAACAGTATGAGTGAAGAATCTAACGTACTACTCAATTTTCAAAACATCACTCCTATCAATACGACTAATTTACCAGGTGGATTTGCTGGTGCTAATAGAACACAGCCTCTAGGATACTTGGTAGATGCCAACGGTAATATAGAGCTACCCATGGTTGGTAAAATAAATGTTGTAAACAAAACAACTGATGCTGCTTCTGAAGTGATCAAAACGGAACTCTTGAAAGTGATTAAAACACCCGTTGTTAATGTTAGAATTATGAACCAAAAGTTTACTATTTTAGGAGAAGTAAACAGACCTGGTTCTTACAACTTAGTATCAAACACAATGACGCTTCCAGAAGTATTGGGAGCGGCTGGCGACTTAACGGTTTTCGGAAGGAGAGATAACGTGATGCTCATTAGAACAGACGCTAACAAAGAAAGACATATTGTTCGCTTAGATTTATTATCAAGAAATGTATTAGAGTCGCCGTATTACTTTATACAAAATAATGATGTGATATATGTAGAGGCAACGCAAGGACGTGTAACTTCTTCGGATAGAACTCTACAAATGATTCCGATTGTTACTGGTATTACCACATCTTTTGTGTTATTGTTAAACCTTCTCTTTAAATAAGACGATAGGATAGGCTCTGAATAAAATAAAAGCATTATTGTGAATATATTGCTTGTTTGCTCAAATTGTTAAGATAAATATAATTGATATAAAAAAATGACAGATCAGTTTATAGACTTGGGGGAAAATAGTAAAAGCGAACCATTCAACTTAAGAAAAATTATATTACCCTATTTACGATACTGGTATTGGTTTGTAATAAGTATAACAGCCTTTGGCGTACTAGGGTATCTTTATATACGTCACACACCACCTACATTTCGTGTCAATGCACTTATTTTAATTAAAGATGAGAAAAAAGGTATTGGACAAAGTGAAGCCCTCAAAGAACTAGAGTTGTTTTCAGGCAATAAGTTGGTAGAGAACGAAATGGAAATACTTCGTTCGAGAACACTCATAGAAAAGGTGGTGGACGACCTTAATTTAACAGTAGCTTATTTCAAAGAAGGGGATTTAAGAACGGAAGAAGTTTTTAAAATGGCACCTGTTAAAATTGTAAGAGATGAAACGGAATCTTTTCAGGATTTATACATAAAATTACTCAGCAAGCAAACTTTCGAGCTCCATAACTATAAAGGAAAGACTATTGGTACTTATGCCTATGGGCAACATGTGCGTAGTGATGTTGGAAACTTTAGGGTGTATTTGGTCGATTCTATTCAAACGCAACCCAACGAACAATACAAGGTACAGTTTTATGGAAAAGAATCTTTGATTGAGAATATTCAAAACCAAATTAGAGTAGAGTTATTGAATAACAAGAGTTCTGTGTTGAAACTCTCCATAGAGATGGCTCAAGTGAATAAAGGTAAGGCTATCCTTGCAAAATTGCTTGATGCCTACGCTTTGTCCGCCTTAGAAGATAAAAACCAAGAAGTGACTAATACCCTCAAATTTATTGATGGGCGACTAGGGCTTATTTCTCAAGAATTAGGAACCATTGAAAATGACATGGAACGCTACAAAAGTTCTAAAGGAATAACCGACTTGAGTGTGGAAGGAAATCTCTTTTTAGATAAAGCCAAAGAAAATGATACCAAACTAAATCAAACGGATATACAGTTAAGGGTTTTAGATGGAGTTGATAAATATTTGAAAGGGAGTCATTATGGTGCAGCCCCATCTGTACTCATGATAGAAGACCCTATTTTAATCTCACTTCTTACCAAGCTCAATGAATTACAATTGCAGAAAGAAAAATATGCAAAATCAACACAGACTAAAAACCCTATTTTTGAAACAATCAATGAGCAAATTGCCAACCTCAAAGAGTCTATTCTGGAAAGTATAGAAAACCAACGTAAAGGATTGACTATCAAAAAGAACAGCCTTGTGCAGGTGAATAACAGCCTTGAGGCTTCTATCAAATCTATTCCATACAAGGAAAGAGAGTTTGTCAGTATCAAAAGACAGCAGGAAATCAAAGAAAACCTTTATTTGATGCTCTTAGAAAAGAAAGAAGAAACAGCGATCTCTTCTGCTTCTACGGTTACTGATAGTAGAGTGGTTGATAAACCTTATATGGATTTAAAACCTATTAGCCCGAAGAAAAATATAATCATGTTATTTGCTATATTTTTAGGGACTGCCTTACCTTTAGTAATTATCACATTGAAAGAGTCCTTTAATGACACCATTCGCTCGAAAAGTGAAGTGGAACAGCAAGCAGGATTACCTATTTTTGCAGAAGTTGCAAAAAAACCTAAATTGATGAAAGATAACCTGATTGATTTGCAAGGGATTAGCTTTATTGCAGAGCAAATGAGAGGGTTTCGTACCAATCTTCAATATGTTCTGAGTAATAAGACACAACATAAGGGTGGTAAAGTGCTATTGTTTACGTCGTCGATGAGTGGAGAGGGGAAATCTTTTGTCAGCTTAAACTTGGCTCATAGCATTTCTTTTTTAGGTAAAAAGGTTATCGTTCTTGAACTAGATTTAAGAAAGCCTAAAATCTCGGAATACTTAGGCGTTTCTCGTGACTTTGGTATTTCTAACTATCTTATTGGAGAAGTAGATATTGATAAGGTGATAAAAACAACCAATTTGAATTCTAACTTGTATGTGTTGTCTAGTGGACCTATTCCTCCCAACCCATCAGAGCTTCTCTCAGGGGAAATGACTAAGAAAATGATAGAGGAATTAAGGGAACGTTTTGATTATGTCGTATTGGATACGCCACCTGTAGGATTAGTAACAGACGCTTCAATTCTGGCAAACTATACGGATGCTTCGTTCTATGTTGTCAGATACGGCTATACACCAAAATCGTATTTAACATCAGTGAAAAATCTTAAAGCATCAGGTAATTTTAAATCGCTGAATATTGTGTTTAATGGCGTAGATTATCGTGATAGTAGAGATTATGGCTACGGCTATGGTTATGGTTATGGTTATGGTTACGGCTATGGCTATGGCTATCATGAAGAGGCGACCAAACAAGGTCTATGGACTAAAATAAAGAGTGTTTTTCAAAAATAAGTATTTAGTGATTAAAACGGCCTTTATTCCAGATGTTTTAACCCTAAAAACATAGCTCAGTTCTTGGTGCAATACCAAAGGATGACCAAAACGATTTCTATTTGCATAACAACGTATCAACATTAAAAATACTCAATTACGATGGCAAAAATATTAGATTGTACGCTCCGAGATGGGGGCTATTACACGAACTGGGATTTTGATAAGGGTTTAGTGAATCAGTACATAGAGTCAACAAATAAACTACCGATAGACTACCTAGAGATAGGCTATCGTAGCTATCCAATGAAAGGTTATTTAGGAAAATACTTCTATAGCCCTATTTATGAATTGGAGGATTTGCGTGCTCGTTCGTCGAAGAAATTGGTAATTATATTGAATGAAAAAGATATACGAGTAGAGCATTTAGACGATGTATTAGCTCCTATCAAAGGCCTGGTAGATATGGTACGTATCGCTATAGACCCAGAGCATTTAGGTAGAGCATTGGTTTTGGCCGAAGGAATAAAGAAAATGGGCTTTGAGGTAGGCTTCAACGTGATGTATATGTCGAAGTGGAAGCAGTATGGCGATTTCATTAAAGAACTTAAAAATGTAGATGGTATCGCAGATTATTTCTATATGGTGGATTCTTATGGAGGGGTATATCCACAGGATGTCAAGGATACAATGGATTTGGTTAAATCTAATACTTCTTGTAAACTTGGATTCCACGGACATAATAACTTAGAGTTAGCCCTCATCAACTCTTTGACTGCCCTTGAACAAGGGGTAGATATGATTGATGCTACTATCTGGGGAATGGGTAGAGGGGCTGGTAATTTGAAAACGGAATTGCTTTTGACAGCTCTTAATGCAAAAGAAGGCTTAGAAGTTGATTTCAATGCTTTGGGTAATGTGGTTAACTCGTTTGAAGGATTATTGGCTAAATATCAATGGGGAACCAATTTACCATACATGATTTCTGGTTCAAATTCATTACCACAAAAAGATGTAATGGATTGGGTAACGACACGCTTCTATTCGTTCAATAGTATCATTCAAGCCCTTCAAAATCAGAAGGACAAAGTTAAAGATAACGAAAGACTACCCGTTTTACAAACAGCAGAACAAGTTGAGGAAGTGTTGATTATTGGTGGTGGAAAAGCCTCGGTTGAGCATTCGCAAGGTATCCTAGAATTCATCAAATCAAAACCTGAGTTAACCGTTATTCATGCAAGCTCGAAAAACTCTTCGGTTTATAAAGATATAGCAAACAAGCAGATATTCTGTTTGGTAGGTAGCGAAGGCCATCGCATGGAGCAGGTTTTTGAAGACTTGGGTTCGTTTGAGGGCGTATGTGTATTACCTCCATTCCCAAGAAAAATGGGTACTTATGTACCAAGCAGTGTGAGAGAAAAGAGCTTTGAGCTATCATCAGTTGATTTTACTGATAAATATAAAGATTCACATACGGCTTTGGCTCTGCAAACGGCACTTACGTTGAAGGCTTCGAATGTCTATTTAGCAGGTTATGATGGCTACCAAGATGTAGTAATGACACAAAAGGAGCGAGATTTGACGGATGAAAACGAATATTTATTCAGCTTGTTTACCGAAAATGTCACAAGTCTAATCTCCTTAACGCCTAGTGTTTACAAGAAATTAAAGTACAATTCTGTTTATTCGTTTATTTATGGGAAATAGTGTGTCGTTTTTTTTGCCCACACGCAAGGGAAGTCAGCGCGTTATTAATAAAAATACTAAACGCTTTGCTTGGTATGAAGGGGGGTTATTGGAAAATAAATTACTCCAATTATCCACAGCTAAATTGATTGATAAGATTATTTTATCAACTAATGACGAGGTTTGTATTGAAATCGCAGAGAAGCTTTTAGATAAAATACCCAACTTGGTCATAGATGTGCGTCCAGAAGAACTGTGTTTAGATACAACAAATCTCAAAGATTTGATAAAATACGTGCCTACTATTACTGATAGTAGCCATATTCTGTGGGGACACGTAACCACTCCTTTGTTCGGAGGAGCGGATTACGATAATGCTATACAAGCTTATCACAAGGCACTTACAGAAGGGTATGACTCTTTAATTACTGTCAATGAGTTACGCAACTTTCTATTAAATAAAGAAGGCAGAGTTGTCAACAACACTACCAGTCTTCCATGGCCACGCACCCAAGATTTAGAGACTTTATACGAAATAAACCATGCGGTATTTATGACAAGCCGTGAGATTTATGAAGAACAATCGAATCGGGTAGGAAGCAAACCTCATCTGTTATCGACAGACAAAATCAAGTCGTTTGATGTGGATTGGGAGGAAGACTTTAAAATAGCAGAAATTCTATATGAAAAATATTACGGATTATAAAGTGCTTTTGTGGGACTACGATGGTGTAATCATGGACTCCATGCCCATTCGAGGGCGTGGTTTTGAAGAAGTATTGAAAGAATATCCCAAAGAACAAGTGGACGAATTGATGGCTTTTCATGAATTAAATGGAGGCTTATCTCGTTATGTAAAATTCAGGTATTTTTTTGAGAAAATACGAGGCGAATCAATCACTGAAGCACAGGTTTTAGATTTGGCTGAACAGTTTTCAAAAATAATGTTTGAGTTATTATTAGACGAAAAATTATTAATAACAGACAGCGTATCGTTCATAAAAGCTAATTATCAAAATTATGAAATGCACATTGTTTCTGGTTCTGATGGAAACGAGCTACGGGCTATCTGTGCAGGGCTAGGATTGGATGGTTATTTTAAGACGATAAACGGCTCGCCTACGCCCAAAAAGCAATTGGTAAAAGATGTGCTTTCGTCTAATGGTTATGCACCAGAAGAGGTAGTGTTAATAGGTGATTCTATCAATGATTTTGAGGCATCTCAGGTAAATGGAATAGATTTCATTGGCTATAACAACGAAGATCTCAAATCACTTTCACCAAACTATTTGTCGTCTTTTGCAAGCATCAGTGGTAAGTAGTATTCATAACTAGAACTTAATTTAATGTCTGTTACTAAATTTACCCTTGGGGCAAAAATAAATACATCACAGTTGTGGAATTCCCCTACCTTGATGACGTGGCTTAGTTATTCAACCAAAGCACTTACTATCATGGGGATTTTGCCACTCATTCTGCGTAAGTTTACTCCAGAAGAAGTGGTATTGTGGTCATTGTTTGCTACTGTTATTACCTTGAGTTATTTAGCAGATTTTGGATTTAGACAAACGTTTTCCAGAATTATATCTTTTGCATTTGGGGGAGCTGAAAACTTAGATGGAGTATCGCAAGCTACTTCGGAGATAGATGAGGAGAAGGCATGCAATAAGCCTCTCATGACTTCTGTAGTAGCAACCATGATGTACATTTACGTTCGTCTAACAGTCGTATGTTTGTTTTTAATGGCAACATTGGGGTCTTGGTCTATGATAAAGCCTATTTCGCAGGTCAATGATACTTTGGGTGCATGGACTGCTTGGGCTATTATTGTAGTGGTAACAACGATAAGTTTTTTTACTAAAGTATATCTAAATTTTTTGGAAGGACTAAATAAGATAGCTTTAGTTAGGAGGGTAGAAACATTAACTTCTTTAGGTTCGATATTATCTAGTATTGCTGTTTTGGTTTGGGCACCTACCTTACTGAATGTCATTTTTGTAAATCAGTTTTGGATATTAGTAGCCTCATTTAGAGATTACTACCTTTGTAAGAAAGTAGAGGATGGATTATTTGGAGATGTAAATAAGCACTTACCTGTAGAGAAAAACATATTAAAAAAAATATGGACACCAGCTTGGCGAAGCGGTATTGGAGGATTGATGTCTGCGGGTGTAACCAATGTCGTGTCTATATTGTATGCACAAGTCGGTGATACCGAAAGTGTAGCAGCTTATCTGCTTGCTGTCAGAATTATTACTCAGATTCGAGAAATTGCTATGGCTCCATTTTACAGCAAACTCCCGCTTATGGCTGTTTACAGGGTTCAAAATAATATGCCGGCACTTATCAATCTAATAAAAAAAGGTATGAAAGTTAGTCATGCTGTATTTTTTCTAGGTTTTGCCTTGACTGCATTCTGTGCAGATATGCTACTGAACCTTATTCATTCTACTACTCCATTTGTGTCATTAGACCTTTGGGCTTTGATAGGACTTGCTTTTTTCTTTCATCGTTTTGGTGCAATGCACATACAAGTATATATATCTACCAACCACGTGATTACGCATATAGCTGATGGAGTTTCGGGTGTAATATTTATTATATCATCATTTTTATTAACTTCTTATATAGGCATATATGCCGTTCCTGTTGGAATGCTTTTAGGATATGGAGGTTTTTATTGTTGGTATGCAACAAGTTATTCTTATCGCTCTATTGGCGTAAGCTCATTTTGGCAGTTTGAAAAAAGTGTAGGTATTCCTTCAATTATAGGTTTTGTTGTATTCACAGTAGTTTGTTTTTGGCTTAAATATCATCATTCATAATAAAAAATGACAGTACTATTCTTTCAGAAAAACTTTCAGTATGCCTCAAATTTTGTGCATAACAATCAAAATGCGGTTGCCTTTTGGTATGCAGCAGGGTTGTCGTCATATTTGATGTTAAAAGATATAGTAGCAGTTGAAAAAATAATTATTGAGCGTTCTATCTATGATGCTTTTCATATAGACTACGCCCATCTGCTAACAAATGTATCTGTTGATATATTCGATGAGCCTACCTCAAACAATACTGTATCGACAAAAAAGCCTGTATTTCTACCTTCCAACGACACACATGTGTATTTATTTAAAAGTCTGTTAGAAGAACTAGGGAAAGAAAAAGCCTTACTGTATTGTAAAGAAGGAGAAAATGCTCTTGCCACAGCAACAAAATTAGGGCTAATCAATGTAGGTAATGAGCAAGATGTTTTACAAGTGCCTAACGATGCTGGCGTTTTAGTATTAGGCAACGATTGGGGGTTAGTAGAGCGAAGTATATCTAATCATTATCTTGATAAAGGCATCAATACGGTATGTATCCAAGAGTCCATACTAGACTTAAATCCTCGTGATAGGCGCTTGATGAATTGTTCTTTTCCTATTTATCAAGGGCTAAATTCTCTCAAAAGTATTGATTTGAAAGGCAAAGTATGTGCTGTGATTGGCAATCCTCGCTTTGAGACGCTAAAACCTGTTGCTTTTCCTCAAAAGCTAAAAGCGTTTATTAATGTAAATTTCACGTATGGAATATTTGAGGAGGTGCGTATGGGGTGGATTCAAGATATATTAGATACACTTGTAACTATAGATGTTGACTATATTATATCGCAGCATCCAAGAGACAATGGTGATTTAAAAAACTTTAAAGTATTAAAATCGAATGCAGGTATAGTGCATGATACCATCAAAGAATCTACAGTAGTAATTTCTCGTTTTAGTGCTCTTTTGCTAGAAGCTGTTAGCCTAGGAAGACCGGCTATTTACTATAATCCTCACGGAGAACAAATGAGCTATAAGCTGGAGCCAGATAATAAAGCTCTTTTTTATGCCTCAACAAAAGAAGAATTATTGGCTATTCTTATAAAAATATGTTCATCCAATTATGTCTTTTCAGGAAGTTCTATGCTGAATTTGCATTTAGGTAACACGGCAGAAAGCAAGGCTTCAATGTATATCAATCGTGCAATAAATGATTTAATGGATCAACCAGCCATTAGAAAGGTTTCATTGGTTGAAAAAGCGACTGTAAAGTTAAAAACAATCAAAAGAAAGCTCTTATAACCCCCTTACACATAAAAGTTATGTCATTGATTAGCACAATAAAAGCAGATCTTCAAGCAAATAAAGGCAATAGTAAAGGTAAGTTTATTGTTGTATTTTTCCGAGTGGCTCATGCTATTACACAAAATTCTAATATCATTATTAGAATCTTAGGGTTTCCCTTAGTGAAAATATATCATTGGCTTTTGATATGGCTGATGGGAGTAGAAATACCTACCAGTACTATGGTAGGGGCAGGTTTACAAGTGTGGCATGGTGTAGGTCTTGTTATAAACCCAGCGGTGGTAATAGGTAGCAATGTATTATTAAGACAAAGTACGACTATTGGTAATAAGTATATGGGATCGCCCTGCCCACGCATAGGTAATAATGTACATATTGGGGCACACACTATTATTATTGGAGATATTGAAGTAGGAGATAATTGTGTGATAGGAGCAGGTACGGTTGTTACCAAATCTATTCCAGCTAATTCAATTGCTTATGGAAATCCTATGATTGTTAAGCCTATCAAAAGTAGTTCTGAATAAGATAAATAATCAATTCAACTATATTCCTCTAATTCTTATGAAAAAGTTTAGTTTGTATATGTTCTTACTAAGTACAATCCTACTGGTAAGCTGCAAAAAAAATACAGGTATCAATATAGACCCTGATACGCTTGTTAAAGATGACATCTATGAACAATTGTATGAAGATTCTGCCCTAAATGTGTTGTTTACACATTATGCCACAGAGAATCCTAACAAAAAAGCACGGGGCTTTCAGGGCTGTCCTACTGTTGGCTATAAAGATGGGGTGTATTTTGTAGCTTGGATGTGTGGCGTAAAAGGGGAAGAACCAGGTACATATATGTGTGTATCATCTAGTCTTGATTCTGGAAAAACATGGTCTAAAAATGAATTATTGATTGTTCCTAAAGTAGATAGCTGTCGCCAAATGGATCCTTGCTTTTGGCTAGATAAAGGTGGGGATTTACATCTATCTTGGACTTATGTTAAAAAAGGCATGTGGGATGGTGGTGATGGTGGTCTTTGGCATGTAAAAATAAAATCAGAGGCAGGAAAAATATTGATGACTAAGCCTCAACAGTTAGGTGTAGGTATCATGAATGTAAAGCCTAGTAATGCTTTAGAAGATACCACAGCGATGTATTTTCCTATTAATAATTGGAATTTTAGTAATGCTGTTTATGGAGGATACAACTATTATGCTACGCCTCCTGATAGAAACGCTCCTTTTTTATATAAAAGTATATATGATTTTAAAACGAAAAGATTTGGAAAACCCCAAATAGTGGCTAAAATCCCAACTCAATTCTCAAGAACCTTTGATGAGCAAGCTTTTTTAGATTTGGGTAATGGTTATCTAAAATGCTTTTTTAGAACCAATAAGAACGGTATCGCCTATGCTGAAAGCAAAGATGCGGGTAAGACTTGGAGTAAGCAAATGGAGTTCAAAGCTTTAGGAGAAACAACAGATACACGCTTTGTTGTGACAAGACTGAAATCAGGTAATATACTTTTCGTTTTAAATAATAGTACAACAAGAAAAAATATCGTAGCATATTTATCCAAAGATGAAGGTAACACATGGCCCTACAAACTTGTGATTGAGCCTTATGACTGCTCATATCCAGACATCATCGAAAATGAAAAAAATGAAATCGCCTTGGTATATGATAGAAAGCGGGTAGGTGTAGGGATGATTCTATTTACGAAGTTTACAGAAAATGATATAGTTCAAGGTAATGCTAAGGCAATAAAGTTAGTAATGGTAAGTCAATTACAATAAGTTTATTTTATAATCTTGATTAGTTAAATTTTATGACAAAAATCTCATTACAAAATAGAGATATATACGTGTTACTTTTTTTATTGCCTATAGCAAGGTGTTTACTCTTTTGGTCAAACGCTCTATTGAATGTAAATCTGTGGAATTTTTTCTCTTATTTCGATTTCATTCTAGCACTTTATACCTATTTTGTTATTTTACAGAGAAAATTAATTATCGCCTTCTCTAGTATTACACTTATTGTGGGTATTGCTTTGGGTTATAATTTGATACTTGGCACAAAAATAAATGAGAGTCTATCTTACTTATATTCTTTAAACAACATTTTAATTTGTTTACTAGTATTTCCTGGAGTTGATCTCAGAAATGTTAATATAACTAAATTAAAGAAAGCCTTGATTATCTTTGGAATAGGGTTTTTACTTCTATATGAGTTGTCATCTTATTTTGCTGTACAAAAAATAACCAACTCCGAGTATTATGGAGTTGAAAGAACTTACAAAGAAGGTTTTGTTTTATCGCACTCTGCTTGCTACTATTTAATTGTACTAGGGTATTTCTTATTTTTATTAAAAGAGTATAGGTTAACTATTGTTTTTTGGGTTTATGCTTTGACTTTGGGAGCTAGGATTGGGTATGCATATGTGGGAGTATCTATTATAATGATAATGATTAATACAAACGTCGTAATTGTAGAGTCTTTGTATAAATTGAGGTATGTTGTTTTTGCTTTAATCGCAGTAATATTGTACTCAGTTATACAAATAACAATACAATCTGTTGGGCTTGAAGGACTGATGGTAATAACCTCTGGAAGAAGTATATTCTGGATGAATGCTTTCAATCAAATGTCGTCGGATTGGCTAGGCTTAATCAACTTTTTTGGTCGAGGTCCAAAATATTCTTTTACCTTCAATGAAATGACCTTTGGTATGAAAATCTGGATGCATAATGATTTTGTAGATATTTTATTCAATATTGGGTACATTGGTTTGGTTGTATATCTCATTAGTTTTTTTATATTTTGGAATAGAGTACCAGCAATGTATTTGTTTTTTATTTTTATCTCTAGTGCTGTACTAAATGGATTCCTTTACTATGATCCACTTTTTGTGATGGTATTAAGTTTAGTGTTTGCTAAAAAGAAACTAGGATACTAACCACTTTTATTGGTTTGATGATTTTCGGGTATAACAAGATGTTAAATACCAAACTAAATATAGATTCTAGGACAATATACGCACTAGAACATAACTCAAATATTAATTTAACCCAATGCTGAAATGAATTTACAAATTACAGATACTCCGCTAATTTCAGTCTTAATGCCAACTTATAATGTTGCTGAATATGTTGAGGAAGCTGTCGAAAGTATCTTAAATCAGACTTATACAAATTTTGAGTTGATTGTAGTTGATGACGGGTCAGCGGATGATACATACCAAAAACTTCTTGCCATTGCGGCAAGAGACCAACGTGTTAGGGTATTCAAAAATCCTGTTAACTCAAAAATTGTTAAGACCTTAAACTTTGCGTTGGCTCAAGCAAAAGGCGAGTACATTGCTCGGATGGATGGTGACGACGTGAGTGTTCCGGAGCGTTTTGAAAAACAAATGCAGTTTTTGCTCAATAACCCAGAGGTGGATTTGGTAGGACTAAATGTAATTGTTATTAACGAACTAGGAGAAGAGGTAAAAAGAGTTAAATATAGCGGTAACCCAACTAATGCCAATACATTGGTTCAGTATTTTTCTCCTGTACCACATTTTTGGATTGCCAAAAAATCTACTTACGAAAAAGTAGGAGATTATCGTATTGCTACCTCCGAAGACTACGATTTTCTGCTGAGAATGTCTTCTATGAATATGAAGTTTTGTAACCTTCAGGAGTTTTTAATAAAACAGCGTATTCGCCAAGGTAATACGGTTAGTGCCAGTGGTTTAGTTCAAAGAAAATTAATAGACTATTGTCGAGAATTGTATTTTGAACGGTTGCGTACAGGAAAAAAAGAAGATTCTTACAGTGATGAAGCATTAGAACAGAAAAAGAAAGTCGGAAATATTGAAAAATATTTTTTCAATATTTCTAATAAGTTTTTTTATCAGTTCACTTTGTATGTACAGAGCAATAAATTAAAGGCCGCCTTTTATATAGGACTAGCTATTTTGTTCAGCCCAATTCATCAGGGAAAATTCTTTTATAGAAAGTTTAAATATAACAGTCTTTTACAAACGACATAACTATTTCCAATAGCAAACAATCAAATGAATATACTTCAAATTCATAATTACTATCAGTACAAGGGAGGAGAGGATGGCGTTGTGGAGGCTGAGAAGAAAATGCTTGAAGATAATGGGCATAAGGTATTTAGCCTATGTGCTCACAATAATAAAGTGCGTAAACTTTTTTCTGCACGTAAGCAATTTTATGAAGAGTTAGAGCATATTTTATCTGAAAATCAAATAGATGTTGCCCACATTCATAATGTGTATCAAATCATCGGAAATGACATTTATCAAAAACTTGCAGATAAAAATATTCCTATTGTTCAGACACTCCATAATTTTCGCTTTTTATGTCCAGCAGGTCTTATGATGGACAATGAGCATAAAATATGTGAACTATGTAGCCAAGGCTCTTTTACTAACTGTGTAACAAAAAAATGCTATCAACGGAGTTATGCGAAATCTTTCTTCATGCAAATGCTGGTTAAAAAGGGTCGTAAGAGCGTACAACAATATGTAACAAAGTTTTTGGCACTGAATCCTTTTTATCTAAAAAAATATGCGGAAGCTGGTTTTGATCAATCTAAATTATGTATCAAACCCAATTTTTTATTCGACCAAGAAGCGGAACAATACGCATCAGATACAGATGAAAACTACGCTCTTTTTATAGGTAGAATTTCACCTGAAAAAGGAATTGAAATAGTGATTGATGCTTTCAAAAACTTACCATTTAAAGTAAAAATCGCAGGAACAGGAGATGATGCTTATGTAGCCTCACTTAAAGAAAGGAGTAGTGGATTTTCAAATATTGAATTTTGTGGCTTTGCTTCTGGAGATAAGAAACATAACTTGCTTAAATCTGCTAGTTTTTTGATTGTTCCTTCTATTTGGTACGAAAATTTTCCAATGACAATTTTGGAAGGATATGCTTATCAAAAGCCTGTAATAGCATCGAATATAGCAGGATTACCTCACATTGTTAAAGACCAATCTACAGGATATTTGTTTGAACCTGAGAATAGTAAGAGCCTTCAATCTGCGGTGATCAATATGATTAAGGATTACAATTACAAGATATTAGGACTACAGGCATACGAATATTTCAAAAATAATTTTACAGATAAACAAAATTATACCCAATTGATGAGCATTTATCAAGAGGCGATTGCCGAAAAAAGTAAAAAACTATGACGCAGCAAAAACTCATAAGTATCAACATATCTTTAGGCTCGTACCAACATATCGTTTCTGATATTATCGCACTGGCTCGAAAACGGGTGTCTTCTTATGTCTGCGTAGCAAATGTACATATGTGTATTGAGGCGTTTCAGTCGAATGACTTTGCTCATGTGGTTAATTCTGCTGACATCGTAACCGCCGACGGTAAACCGCTTTGTATAGGGTTGAAATGGATTTATGGAATAGCTCAAGATAGAGTAGCAGGAATGGATTTAACGCCGTCGCTGTTTGAAGAAGCAGCCAACAATGGTGTAAAAGTATTCCTATATGGCTCTACCGACGAAGTATTACAGAAGATTCAACAAATTGCTCAAGAGAAATACCCACAACTCTCAATCGTAGGGGCTATCTCTCCTCCCTTTAGGCTCTTGTCGGAGGCGGAAGTTCAACACGACATTGATACTATCAACAATAGTGGAGCTGGATTGGTACTGGTGGCTTTGGGATGTCCTAAGCAAGAGAAATGGATGTTCAGCATGAAAGGAAAAATAGATGCCGTGATGGTAGGGGTAGGAGGAGCATTCCCTGTTTTTGCAGGACTACAGCCTCGTGCACCCAAATGGATGCAAGATTATAGCCTTGAATGGTTGCATAGATTATTACAAGACCCTAAGCGCTTGTTTAAGCGATATTTGCATACAAATACACTTTTTGTATGGCTTCTTTTAAAAGCAAAATGTCGTGCCCTATTCTCAAAGAATAACGTTAGTGTACAATAAGATAATATGGAAAAAAATGCCAAAATTTATATAGCTGGCCATAGAGGAATGGTAGGGTCGGCTATATTACGCAAATTAGAAAAGGAGGGCTTTAGTAATTTTTTATTAAAAACGTCTAAAGAACTTGACCTAAGAAATCAAGCTGCTGTACAAGCTTTTTTTGAGCAAGAACGCCCTGATTATGTTTTTTTAGCGGCTGCCAAAGTGGGTGGAATTATCGCTAATAATACCTACCGTGCCGATTTTATTTACGAAAACTTGGCTATCCAAAACAACATCATTCATAATGCTTATGTATATGGCGTGAAAAAATTGATGTTTTTGGGTTCGTCTTGTATCTATCCGAAGCTGGCTCCTCAACCTTTAAAAGAAGAATACTTGCTAACAGGTCTGTTGGAATACACTAACGAGCCTTATGCTATAGCCAAAATTGCAGGTATCAAAATGTGCGAGGCCTATAGAGCTCAGTACGGCTGTGATTTTATCTCTGCCATGCCTACAAACTTGTATGGTCCTAACGATAACTATGACCTTGAAAAGTCACACGTGTTGCCAGCTATGATTCGTAAGTTTCATGAGGCAAAAGAACAAGGTTTACCTCATGTTACACTTTGGGGTACAGGGTCGCCTATGAGAGAGTTCTTACACGCTGATGACTTAGCGGCAGCATGTTTGTATTTGATGGAAAATTATAGCGAACCTGAGCTTGTGAATGTAGGTACAGGGGTGGATGTAACCATCAAAGAATTGGCCGAAACTGTCAAAGAAATCGTAGGATTTGAAGGAGAAATCATTTGGGATACAGCCAAACCCGACGGTACGCCTCGTAAATTGATGGATGTATCGAAACTACATGGCGTAGGCTGGAAACATACCATTGATTTGAAAGAAGGTATCGGATTAGCTTACAGCGACTTTTTAGAAAATCACGCATCATTGCGATTATAACATAGAAGTAAAACAAAAACTGACAAACGTCGAAATAACTTAATTGATATGAAAAAAGCCCTAATTACAGGTATTACAGGACAAGATGGCGCCTACTTGGCGGAATTATTATTGGAAAAAGGCTACCAAGTACATGGTATCAAACGTCGTAGCTCATTAATCAATACTGCTCGTATTGACCATTTGTACGAAGATTTACACGAGGAAGGTGTAAACTTTATCATGCACTACGGAGATTTGTCAGACTCTACAAACATCATCCGTATCATTCAAGAAGTACAACCTGATGAAATTTATAACTTGGGTGCGATGTCACACGTAAAGGTGTCATTCGACGAGCCAGAATATACAGCACAAGTAGATGGTATCGGTACGCTTCGTATTTTAGAAGCTGTACGCTTGTTAGGGTTGATAGAAAAAACAAAAATCTATCAAGCTTCGACTTCTGAGTTGTATGGTTTGGTGCAGGCCGTTCCTCAATCAGAAACAACGCCATTCTATCCTCGTTCGCCTTATGCTGTAGCTAAATTATATGGTTACTGGATTACGGTGAACTACCGTGAAGCGTACAATATGTTTGCTGTAAATGGTATTTTGTTCAACCACGAATCACCAAGAAGAGGTGAAACTTTTGTGACTCGTAAAATTACAAGAGCTGTAGCACAAATAGCATTGGGACAACAAGAGCGTTTGTATCTAGGAAACTTAGATGCTCAACGTGACTGGGGTCATGCGAAAGACTATGTAGAAGCGATGTGGTTGATATTACAACAAGATGTAGCAGAAGATTATGTAATTGCCACAGGTATCACTACACGTGTACGTGACTTTGTACGCATGGCATTTGCAGAAGTAGGTATCGAAGTTGAATTTACAGGTGAAGGTGTTGACGAAATCGGTACTGTAGTTGCTTGCACGAATCCTTTATACCAAGTAGAAATCGGTAAAGTAGTGGTATTGGTTGACCCACGTTACTTCCGTCCTACAGAGGTTGAGTTGTTGATTGGAGACCCAACAAAATCGAAAACTAAATTGGGTTGGGAGCCTAAGTATGACCTTCCTGCATTGGTTAAAGATATGATGCAAGCTGACGTGAAGTTGTTTACGAAGTAGTTTGTAAAATATTTATATTAGGTAGTCTATTGAACATTGTTTTATAGACTGCCTGATATAAAACTGTGCTAAATAAAAAATACTAGAGAATAGCTTTCTATAAATATATTTTATGATAAGATTCTATGCTCTAATTGTTTTATTCTTTGTATCGTACTTTCCTAAAACTGCATTTAATTGGTTTCATAGTTATCTTATAATAGAACTATACAGGAAATAAATTTATTTTAGTTAATATTAGCCATAAATAAAAAAGACTCTCAAAATCGAAAAGCATCCTTGAACTTTCATAAAACATTATTGACATACCGAATACTTGTTTAATTTTTATTGGCTAAAATATCGTAAGAACTACTCTGAAAATAAAAATAGATACTGTATGTGAGCTTTAGAATACGATTGATTCAATTTAGATTAGTTGTGTAGATAGCTAATGTAAGCAGATTGTATAATCATTGCTTACAATGATATGAAGCTTTTGGCATAATTTATTGTATAGATTTAGTTTTTCTAGTGTAAATGTCAAAAGTGAAAAGTAAAATAGATATTATCATGAATATCAATTAGGAACAGGAGAATACTTTTATTGTAACTATAAAAAGCTTATAATTTAATTTGAAATATTATGCTATTCAATTCAATAAGTTACGCTATTTTTTTGCCAATTATCTTCATCTTCTACTGGTTTGTAGCTGGCAAAAATACTAGGCTTCAAAACATACTTATCCTTGTTGCGAGTTACTATTTTTATGCTTGTTGGGATTGGAGATTCTTATTTTTGTTGGTTTTTTCTACTTTGCTAGATTTTTATACCGGCTTAAAAATGGATGACTCATCTAGTGAACCACAGCGAAAATTCTGGTTTTGGTTAAGCATTAGCGTAAACTTAGGGTTTTTAGGCGTATTCAAATACTACAATTTTTTTGCTACTTCTTTGGCTGAATCGTTAAGCTATGCTGGTATTGTTATACAGCCCTGGACACTTAATGTAATTCTTCCTGTAGGTATATCATTTTACACATTTCATGGACTTTCCTATGTTGTCGATATATATTTTAGAAGAATAAAAGCTGAACGAAACTTTGTGGACTACTCTGTTTTTGTTAGCTTTTTTCCCCTCCTTGTGGCTGGTCCCATCGAACGTGCTACACACTTACTTCCTCAAATTAAGGTAGATAGACACTTCAATTATAATAAGTCTATAGATGGTTTACGTCAGATTCTTTGGGGACTTTTTAAGAAAGTTGTAATTGCAGATCAAGCAGCGGGCTATGCTAACATGATTTTTAATAATCATACTGACCAGTCTGGAAGCAATTTAGTTGTAGGAGCTTTGTTATTTACATTTCAAATTTATGGTGATTTCTCAGGTTATTCAGATATTGCACTAGGAACAGCTCGCCTTTTTGGTTTTGAATTACTGAGAAATTTTGCATATCCGTATTTCTCAAGAGATATTGCTGAGTTTTGGAGACGTTGGCATATCTCTCTATCTACTTGGTTTAGAGATTATTTGTACATCCCACTTGGAGGAAGTAAGGGAGGGACTTGGATGAGAGTAAGGAACACTTTTATTATATTTTTAGTGAGTGGTTTTTGGCATGGGGCTAACTGGACGTTTATCATTTGGGGAGGCTTGAATGCTCTTTTCATTATGCCCTCAATCATATTTAAAACTAATAGGAACAACATTGAAATTGTAGCACAGGGACGAATGCTGCCTTCAATTAGAGAGTTTGCGTCAATGATCATGACTTTTTTCCTAACCGTTTTAGCTTGGATATTCTTTCGAGCCGAAACAGTTGGGCAAGCAGTAAGCTATATTCAAGGTATATGCTCTTCGTCTTTGTTTACGTTACCTACGCTCAATCCTAAAATTTTAGTTGTATCATTCTTTATTTTTATACTTATTGTTGTTGAGTGGATAGGCAGAGAACAAAAATATGCTCTTGAAAATATAGATAAGAAGTTGCCATTAGTAGCTCGCTGGCTTTTTTATATCTTGATTGTTGGTTTTATACTATCTTCTGTTTCAAAAGAACAGCAACAATTTATTTATTTTCAATTCTAAAAATAGTTTGAAATGGAAAAGTTTTTAAAAAGATTAACGGTATTTTCGCTGATTGTTGCAGCTTTACTGCTTGTGGGAGGCTTTCTTCCCGTCACTCCAAGAGCTGCTAAAACATTGCTGTTCGCAAAAATAAAAAAAGATTCTCTACTAATCCATACCCAAAGCCCTCGTGTGATATTTGTAGGAGGGTCTAATTTAAGTTTTGGCTTGAATAGCCAAATGATAAAAGATTCTTTAGCTTTAGACCCTGTTAATACAAGTATTCATGCCAGCTTAGGGCTAGAATTTATGTTGAACTCGGCAGTGCAATTCCTTAAAAAAGGAGATATTGTTGTGTTATCAGCAGAGTACGACCAGTTTTTTGGGAATTTTGCTTATGGCGACGAAGAATTATTGAGGTTGGTTATGGATATAGAACCTAAGTCTTTAGCACAATTTAGTAAAGACCAATGGTTGAGCATTTACCCATTTTTTCCAAAATACCTGTTCTCAAAATATAACCCTGTTGAGTATTTATTAGCCAAAGAGAATCTTGTGTACGGGGTTAATTCTTTTAATCAATATGGCGATGCCTCCGCTCATTGGAAACTAAATAAAGAGAGTTTTGCCCCTTATGGTGAAATTCAGGGAGAAATGAATAATGATATACTAGAAAAATTGAAACTATTTGAGGAGAAAATTAAAAAGGTTGGAGCCAAAATGTATGTCACTTTTCCGTCGTATCAACAAACGTCTTTTGATTTTTCTCAAAAACAAATAGCTTCTGTTGATAGTGTTCTAAAAAAAGAAGGTTTTAATGTCATCTCAGTACCAGATAAGTATAGACTACCAGATTCGCTATTTTTTAATTCTCCTTATCACTTAACTAAAACAGGTGTAGATTTGAGAACAAGCATGCTAATAGCTGATATAAAAAATATTAAGCAATAAGTTTGCTGTACGAGTACTCTCTCTCTAATGCGGAATTGTGAGCATATCGCTCATGGTTTCGCATTATGCAATTATATCCAATGCTTATCGTTAAACTTTCTAAAAACAATCATACTCACTCGACTACTTATACGAAAGTAGCTGGGTCTAGCAAAACCTAATCCAAAAATATGTATAAATATTATCGGATATGGGGGATAGTTATTTGCCTATGGCAAATGACGCACAACTCTCATGCTCAAACCTCTGTTCTTATAGGATTTTCCGTTGAGCGACTCCGCCAGATGGAGTTGACCAGTAAAGATACAACTACGCTTTTTCAAGTGAGTAGGTCGATGGATGTAGCTGATTGGAAACTCGACCCTAACGACGCTATTACGCCCGACGATGGCTTTTTGACAATTGTTACTCGCAATAAAAAACGTTTAAAGCGTATTATTACTGGAAGCTTGTACCCCGAAATGTTCGGAGCAATAGGCGATGGTAAAACTGATGATACAGAAGCTTGGAAGCGCTTACTCAAGGCAATGGCTTATTTTGTTAAGGCAGACCAACCTTCAGCCTATTCAAGTGCAGAACTGGGCTTTCCATGTATAGACCTACGAGGAAAGGCGTATCTGATTAATGATGAATTGGTGTTAACAAAAGTTCAAGGAAAAACAATCGGGCAGTTTACAATTAAGAATGGCACTTTTTATATTGGCGACCAACTCAAATCCGCAGGAAAATTTTTATTTAAGTTGGTAAATGCCGAAAACATCGACTTTGAATCAATCTTGATTTATGGTAAAGCCAATGATATTAAAGGACGAAAGGCTTTTTATGTAGATAATGTAGGGGTATCTATTAAGTTTAATAAAGTGCGGGCCTTTGAAATAGAAACCTTCCTTAAAACAGAAGAAAATACTTACGATATTACTGTAAGTGATTGTTATATAAGAAACTATGGAAAACAGGAAAGCCCCTGTTTTGTCGAAATTTTTGGCGATACTTTCATCAATAATAACTATTTTATAAATGCCAAAACACCTTTACGATTGTACGGAGGAAATAACCTTATTCGAGGAAATCACTTTTATGACGTGAAAGGTTTTTATGGTATCGACATTGTAAATACCAGCATTGGAGATATTATCTCGCACAACTATTTCGATGGATGCAGCATCAAAGCAAATAGATTTGCGACCGGTATAAATTTGTGTAATAATTTCTTTCAAAATATGAGTTTATACACGGCTATTCATTTATACAAAGCTGACGGAGCTTATGAATTAGCTAACGTAATTATTAAAGATAACACTGTTCATTTCTACAATGAACGAACTCCTGTAATAGCTTTTAGTGCTAAATATGACGCTTCAAACAAAACGATTGCTGTCAAAGATAATGTTGTTATTTTAGCCGACTATGTGGGAGGAATTTTAGAAGATGCTACTACAGGTGTTCGTTTGCAATTATGCGAGGTAATAGATACCAAACGAGCGAAAGTAAGAGAAATCGCCGCTCCCAAAAGTGGAATAACAAATCTGTCACTCAAGCTTTATCCGAGCAATATATTGGTTCAATCATATCAAAGTGTGAGCCAATTGCAAGCACGACCTAATATTTTTATTTATGATAATACACTTAGTAATAATACCGCATTGGGCTTGCAAATGTTACCCATAACTTTGGTGTCAGGTCAGAATCCACATTAATATGTCTAAAACCAACGCAAGCCTAGCTATTAAACTAGGCTTGCGTTGGTATTTACACCTCTGCAACTCCTGCTAAATAAGCCAAATTTGCTAAGGCTTTCTGGTATTTTCCCCTGAGCGATTCGGTCTTGATTTTCATGTCAATATATTTACTTTCTCTCGAATTGACCAAAAACAGGGTGCTTTCTCCGATGTCAAATTTGCGTTGCTCGGCTTGTAACAACAAGGCTTGGTTTTGGGTTGCTTGTTGTTGGATATTCAACTGGCGTTCTAGGTTTTTTACCTCGTTATAAGCCGCATAAATGTCGTTGATTATTTCTCGTTTGGCTAAATCTAATTCAAAGCCTGTGGACAATTGCTTGATGCGTACTTGCTGTAACTTGCCTCTTTCTTTTCGTAAAAATAAAGGAAAAGAAAAATCAAAGCCTAACTTGTGATTATCGAACGACAATGGTGTGCCGCCATACGCCGAACTGCCCAAACTTTTGTTGATAAAATTAAAGTTTACATTCAATTGAGGCTTGAGCATCTCTTTCCTGAGCTTTTCTTCCCATGTTAATTGCTGTATTTTAAACTGTAATTTTGCCAATTCTGGGTGTTGCGTTTTGGCTTGCAAAACCAATTGTTGCAAGGTCGTTTCGTCTAATTTACGAAATAACAATTGCGGTGGCTGGGCGTTTTCTGGCAACTCTAAAGGCGTTTCTTGGGCATCCCACAAGAAATTTGATAAAATCAAACGGGCGTTTTGTAAATCAACGTTGGCTTGTTCTAAAAGCACTTGGCGGTCTTGGAACAAAATTTTTGCCTCTACAGAATCAATAGCGGCTTGCTCACCAATGGTAGCCCTTTGTTTGGTAGCGACATAACGCTTTTGTGCCAAGTCGAAACCTTCTTGTGCCATTTGCTTTTGTTGAAAAGTAAACCACCATTCCCAATAAGCTTTGGCTGCCGAAAAAATGGCTTTGTTGACGAGCTTAGTACGCTCGGCTTCTGCCATGCTCTGGGCCAACTGTGCTTGTCGCAAGGTGGCACGTCGGGCATCTATCAACAATCCTTGTCCAATAGGCACAGAAAGCCCTGCCACAAATAGTTCGGGCGATTCTTCGGGAAGTAATTTTTTTCCTACCCGATTATCGTAGCCTACTTTGAAATCAACGCCATACCATGTAGGTACTTTTAAGGCATTTTCCCAACGGTCGTAATAGGTTGCGCCATCTAATGCTTTACGCTCGTAAGTAGAGCTTAGTTTGGGGTCGAAGGCTCCTTTAGCCTGCATCAATTCTGCGGCGGCATCTTGCGGATAAAGCTGTGCTTGCTTGACGGTCGGATGATTTTTTACGACTAAATTTTTAAAATCTTCAAAACTAAACACCTGTGCCGAAACCCCAGCGATACATCCGAGCCAACATATTGTACTTAAAAATAGTTTTCTCATTTTTTCGCTTCTTTTTTGGCTGGTTCTTTTTCTTCTGGTTCACTCTTCAAATTGGCAGGGAAGGCGTTGAGTTGTCGCCAGATTTCGTACCATACTGGCACGTTGTCGAGCATTACCCAACCTGCTACGCCAGAACCCATCCGCAATTGCTTGGGCCAGGGGTCGTCGTCTGTCTTGGGTACAACTAAAATCCGGTATTGCCCATCTTTGCTATCTACTCGGTCTATTACCTTCACCGTACCGCCGAATGTTCCGACAGACGTAGCGGGCCATCCCGAGAAAACCAATGCTGGCCAGCCTTCAAATTGTAAGCGGACTTCTCTGCCTTCTTGGATAAGTGGCACGTCCATGGCTTTTACATACAATTCCACAGCCATATCGGGCATATAAGGTTGTAGGGTACAAATAGACTCGCCTTCTTTGATGGTTTCGCCGATACCTGCTTTGAAAGCCTTTACTACATAGCCATCCTGTGGGGCTCTGACGATGTATTGACCTTGGCGAAAACTGACGTTAGCTACTTTGTTTTGTAATTGAGCCAATTCGTATTCGCCCGTTGCCAACGACGACAAAGCCGAACTTTTGTCTGATTCTGCTTTAGAAATTTTCTCGGCGTATTCGGCTTCAATGGCACTCAATTCGATGCGGGCATTGATTAATTCTTGTTTAGAAACCAGCCATTTATTTTGTACCGAAACCAATTTGGCTCTTGTTTCTTGTACTTTCAATTTACGAGATTCTAGCTCTGTCAACGAAATAATACCACTATTTTTGTACTGGTCTTCACCACGGTCATAGCGGGTTTGGGCAATGGTCACTTGTACTTGTTCGGCGATTACATCGGTACTGTCAGATACCACTTTTGCCTGACTTTGCTTGACCTTGTTGCGGGCTTTTTGTAAGCTGAAAGCCTGATTTTGTCGTAAAGCACTGATTTGATTATCAAGGGCTTGTGTTTTAGTTTTGTAGCTTTCGATAGCCGCTTTTTTGGCGTTTAATTGTTCTTGTAAACGCAAGTTGAGGTTGGCATCAAAATAATCGTCTTTTATTTCTGAAATAATCAGTAACGTATCGCCTTTTCCTACAAAATCACCTTCTTTTACAAGCCATTTTTCGATTCTTCCTGCAATGATATTTTGAATATTTTGTGGACGGTCGGCTGGTGTTAAAGCCGTAATGTCACCTTTGCCATTGATGTTTTGTTGCCAAGGCACAAACAAAACAATAAACAAAACCAATCCTATAGCCATCAGCCAGCGTTTTAGGATAATGGCAGAGCGAGGCGTATGCAGGGTATTGAGCGAATGTAGCTCAAACTGTGCATGAACTTTATCGTGAATTTTTTGCTTCGATATATTTAACATAGTACAATAGCCGATTTGGGGTTAGTCAATTAAATCTTGAAAAGTGTGTTCTTTAATCAAGTTTTCAAACTTGCCATCTAAAACAATTTCACCTTCGTTCATCACCAAAACCCTGTCGCAGGCTGCCATAATCATGGGGTCATTGGAGATGGTAATGAGCGTCCAAGGGTTTGCTTTGTTTGTCAAAAAGGCAATACAATTCATTCGTTCTGACTTATGTAGCTCTCGGTAGATGTCTGTAATCATCAACAATTTGGGGCGTTCTACTACGCATCGAGCTACCGACAGCTTGGCAATAAAGCTTTCTGAAAAACGCTTGCCCCCAGCAATCATTTGGGTATCTAGCCCCATGGGTAGTTGAGCAATGGTATCTTGCATATTGAGGCTTCTAATGGCCCACTGTACATCTTCAAAACTAACGCCTTTGCGACCCATCACAATGTTGTCGAGTAAACTTCCATCAAAAATCAAATCAATGGCAAGGTTGCGTTCAATAGCATCACGCACGGCGTTGAGGTTGAGGTCTCTAATAGAAATGCCGTTGTAAGAAATCGCTCCTTCGTAATCGGTAAAAATGGCTGAAAGAATCTTGAGCAAAGTTTCTTTGCCCGAACCATTCGTGCCTGTAATACAGATGCTTTCGTTGGGAGCAATCGCTACATTGAGCTTCTTTAATACATATTTGCTTTCTTCAGGGTATTTATAGCTCAATTCTTTAAGTTGAATCGACAAGCCCTTATTTTCTTGGTGAAAATCGTAGTTGATACCGTTTTGGCGTTCGAGTGGCAGGTCGGTTACATGACCCATTTTTTCTACGGCAGTGAGTAGGTCAAAAATAGTTTCGATGCTGGCAATAAGCTTTTCTACCGAGTTGACAACCAGTACGATAATGATTTCGGAAGCGACAAATTGCCCCAGTGTAATTTGGCGGTCTATTACCAAGGCTGTACCCATTACCAACAAAATACCTGTAATAAATGCCTTGAAAAATAGGGCATTTCCAAATAAAATAATCAACACACTGAAATGTTTTTTACGATATTTGAGGTAATTGTTCACCAAATAATCCATGCGTTGCATAGGCAAGTTGGTCGAGCCAGCCGACTTAAAGGCATACAATGTGCGGGCTATATCTTCAAGCCATTGTGCTACTTTATATTTGTATTTAGATTCTATTAGACTGGTTTCTAGTCCTTTAGGAGCGTTTAGATACACAACGATAGACACAATCAGAATGGTGATAGCACCAAAAGCAATAAAATAAGGATGGTAAAGTGAAAGTAATATAATGCCAAATAAAATTTGAATGACGGCCGCCGTGACATCTATCAATACTTTTGGTAACGCTTTTTGCACATTCAAAATGTCGAAAAAACGGTTCATCAGTTCGGGGGCATACACGCCTAATAATGACTCTGATTTGACACGTGGAATACGATAAGTAAACTCAAAGGCAGCCTTGGCAAATACTCGTCTTTGCAAGACTTCTACCAACGTTTGTTGGTAAATCTGCAAAATGCCTGAGAAGATAATCCCAATGATGACCACCGTT
>JACCDR011345872.1_pt1 | contig 27631 bp, 18 predicted proteins | sample 7446431 | NCBI WGS metagenome assembly JACCDR01 (sample SAMN15323443, study PRJNA562643) | freshwater metagenome | isolation source: river surface water | place: USA:Blue River Watershed | collected 2017-08-17 | reverse complement strand
GGCGGGGGCTCCGCGCTCGGTTTTGTACTGTGGCTTGTGCTACTACGTAGCACTGCGCCGGCCCTGCGGGCGGGGGCTCCGCGCTCGGTTTTGTCTTGAGTAAATTTTATTCTATTTAAATCATTCAAAAGATATATGAGTGAATCCGCCGGTCTTGTCCCTTATGACTCCTCGTCAGTAGACGAAAAGCTTGATAAGATCATTGCTATTCTTGAAGAAAAAGACAATAGCAAGGCTGATATCATCAAGAAGAAGATCATTGAGTACATGCTCAAAAACTACAACATGTCTTGGATTGACGACAAGACGGAAGCTGAAATGTACGAGGCTATGTTTGCTGGACTGTCCTTGATCGTTGATCATTTCTTGTAATTTAAGCGCCGCGTCATGTATTTTTTTTGGATATTTGAGAGTCTTGCGCGCGCTGACGGACGTCCATTGGCCGCTTAAAGGCGCTTTTTTAGGGCCGCAAAAAAAAGAAGATCTTGGTTAGACGTTGGCGGCTGTACGCTCGTAGTGCTCCTTGGCCCTTAAGTACTCTTCGCCGCCCGGCATCAGCGACATTTCCAAAACTTGCTCTTTGAGGACCTCAATTTGCTTGTTAGCTGCGTACAGCTGCGCGTACACTGAATTACAGCTTTTGTAGTCAGCGCCGGCTTCAAGCAAAATCTGACTTACGTGTTTGCTGCGGCTGGCGAGTTGTAAAGCATTGACTCCGCCGTTAGCTATTGCGTTCAGGTTTACTCCTTTTTGGATCATCAGCTCAACCAAACATATAGCGTCAAAGTTTGACAATGATTTCATTACGGCGTGCATAAGAGGAGTATATCCATCGCCGTCCGCGGCTTCAAGATTGACACCTAATCGGATCAGCAACTCGGCTTCCTCCAGCTTATTCAGCATAATGTTGCTTATTAAGACCGTACGGCCTTGTACATCGCGGATTTCCGCATTAGCGCCCGCTTCAATAAGAATCTTTATGCTGTTCAAATCAGCATACATTAATGCGGTTCTACTATGGATATCCTGTAGATCTAATTGGACTTCTTCATCTATGAGCGCATTTAAGCATCCATGGTGTCTGGATAAGGTAGCCGCCATCAACGCGCTAAATCCTAAAGTATTCTGAATATTCAGGTATTCCTGGTGAGAATTGACTTCCTCAATAATAAGCTTCAGACATTCTAAACTACCAACAGTCGCCGCCGTAATCGCCGCGGTACTTCCAAACTCATCCAATGTAGTTGGATTTATACCCATTTTAAAAAGCTCCTTCATGAGCTCATGACGTTTGTTTGCTGCGGCTATATTGATAGCATTGCCGTCCAATGAGTATGCTCGGATCCATGCGCCGTTTTTGATCGTTAGGTTGACGCAATCTAATCGGCCGCTTGCTACAGCAAGTAAGAATGTGGATCGGTCTAAATTATCCAAAAGTCGCATATTTGCGCCTCGGCTGATTAAGAGCTCCAAGCACTCGCAGCTACCGTTTTCGGCGGCTAACATGATCGCCGTTTGACCTATGTGATCGCGGTGATTTAGCTTTGCGCCGTTATCAATGAGTAGTGATAAACATCTGGTATGGTTGTGACAGGCCGCGTACATCAATGCGTTTCGGCTGCGGGAATCCTTGAGGTTTAGCTTAGCTCCAGCTTGTATAAGCATACGTACATGCGATTCGCGGCCTAAACAACACGCCCACATCAGCGCGGTTTTGCCTTCTTGCTTATAATCTATGCTTTTTTTGCGCAATATGATAGCAGCAAAGCCGCTAAGGCTAACGTCGTCTTTTACGGCACGAATGAGCTCCATATATACAATTTAGCTTTATAATAAAGCTAAATAATCCTCGTCGGCCATTGAGCCGCCATACTTGCTCATTACATACTTTGGAAGCGCCGGCTCCAAAGACGCGACCAGCCCCGGCACCCGCTCCACGAGGAGCCGCTTTAGAAAATTGACTTTATTGATTGATTCAATTTCGTCCAACGAATTGCTATAGTATAGCTTCACGTAGCTCATTAAGCACTTAAATGAGTTAAAGCAGCCCTCCGCGAGGAATTTATCATTATCAATGACCTTTGGGAAGAAGATTTCAACTCCGGTGTACTCGTGATCACAGCTCCAGCAGCGCGCGGTGATAGTCCGGCCAAGCTCATTGTACTTGATTAAGCGCGACGGAATGTTAGCGTATGTGACGTTATTCTTGAGGTCCTCAAACACGGTCGTGTCTTTTTTTTGCCGGTTTAGAAGATCGGACTTGCGGACTCCGGTAATAAATAGTACTTTAGGCGTAGCGCTCACCATATGTCCAAAAGTACTTTTATATAGTGATTCTTTTTTGCTAAGATATAGGATGAACGACTATTACGACGACATGTACTCATACAACGGATCTTCCGCATTCAGTACTTTTGAAGATATTCCGTTTACTGAGCGACGGGCCGCCGCTACTAAGCCGGTTTACCAAGCGGCGCCTCCTCGTAGCCGGGCCGCTTACTCCGGATTTGACTCTATTGGAAATATAGTCAATAGAATGAACCGCAACGTTGCGACCAGCAATATTGAGGACTACTATAGAGGCGGCGACGAGGTGCGCGATTATGCGGCGCCGTCGCGGGCGTATACTTATGGTGACTGTAGCTGCGGACGGAAGTTGCGACATGAAATCAACGAGCTCAAGCACCAGCAGCAAATGTTTATCATGTTTTTGGTGTTTGTTACTATTATCATACTGATCTTGCGGAATGGTGAGCGGCCGGCGGCTGACTTATTGAGGACTTTCGTCGGCGATCAAAAGTAAGGTATATTATGAATAAGGCTGAGCTCGGCCAATTCTTTACTACGCGGGCTAACTATATTCTTCAAGGTATGCGGCCGCCGCCCACTGGATCACATATTGTTGAGCCGTTTGCGGGCGATTGCGACTTGCTGCGATTCCTTAAGGACGAGTATCAGTTGAGCCTATATGATATAGATCCGCGGCTACCTGAGATCATACGGCGCGACACGCTGCTGGATCCGCCGGATTACTCAAAATCGTACGTCATAACCAATCCACCTTTTCTTGCGCGCAACAAATCCGCCTCAAAGGTACATTTTGACGCGTTTCAGCAAAACGATTTATACAAGTGCTTTATTGAGACTATTATACGCGATCCGCCGCTTGGAGGGATCCTCGTGTTGCCGCTAAACTTTTGGAGCACTATTCGTGCCAGAGATATAGATTTGCGGCGGCGATTTCTACATGAGTTTGCGGTACTTCAGGTAAATGTGTTTGAGGAGCAGGTCTTTGAAGACACCGGCTATGCGATATGCTCGTTTCAGTTTGAGCGCGGAGCTGACATCCAAGAACCAATTCCATTTTGGATATATCCTCGAGGTGAGCGGTACCTATTTTCACTAAAGACATATTCAATCGGCGGCGATATCTATTTTTTGAAGCAAAGTCCGCTCATCAAAGTAGACCGGCTGACGCGGCTCAATGAGGGGTCCGCCGCCGCAACTAACATTAAGTTGTATGCTCTTGATATGAATTCAAAAAATCGTATTCGGCTTGAAATTGCGGATAAGTATGTGGATCGGTCGGCTAAGTTGTCGGACAGGACGTTTGCGACACTCGTGATTGAGCCAGTGCTGACTACGGAGCAGCAGGCCTTGTTGGTTTTGAAATTCAACCGCGGCTTGGAACGCCGTCGGCAGCGGTACAACTCACTATTCCTTTCAAATTACCGCGAAGGCAACCGCAAGCGGATTTCATTTGGACTCGTCTACAAGATCGTCAATTTCATTCTTCAGCTTGTGCTGCGGGGCAGCACTGCGCTGCCGCTACGCGGGAACTAATGCGCTTAATGAGCTTTGTTGTTGGAGTATATTTTTTTGCTGGATTTTTGGATTGAGTAAGGCGGGTATTGTGTGATTAGGCGCGCAAAGAAGAGCGGACAATACCAATGTGCTACTCCTGACGGACAAAAAAAGCGCGCAAAGAAGAGCGGACAAGACCAATGTGCTACTCCTGACGGACAAAAAAAGCGCGCAAAGAAGAGCGGACCGTGTCAGCGCGCTACACCTAACGGACAAAAATGAGGAATTGAATCGGATCGTATATCAGAATAGGAAGCCTTGTTAGAATATTGACGAATAGATTTGCTTGCTATTAATCCGTTAGGTGTAGCGCGCTGACACGGTCCGCTCTTCTTTGCGCGCTGACCTCTTAGCGCGCTGACCTCTTAGCGCGCTGACATAGTCCGCTCTTCTTTGCGCGCTCTTTTTGTCCGCCTGAATCAGGTATTCATCCTTGCTCAATCCAAAAATCCAGCAAAAAAAATATAAGAATAGCAATGTTTGCTGGCCGGAGGCCAGCCCAAGTCGTAGTTGTGCCGGAGGCGCAACAAGACTTAAGTAGTATATCTAAGAACAGCGGATCCGTCGGACACCAACATAAAGTTGAGGGAGCTGGTCTCCATAATGAACTTTCCTTGGAATGAGTTATCAAAGATCGTTCCAAAGACACTCAGTTGGATCTCTCTGCATCTGGAAAAGTTGAAGTGTCCGGAAGGCTGGTACAAACCGGGGTGCAGGGAAAAGTTCAGGAACATGAGTCCGGGATCCTGAGGAGCAACAATCTTCTCCTGACCAAACTGAAGAGGAATATACTTGGAAAGTACGGACTGAGGATAGTCGTCCAAAATAGTGACTCCGGCGGCGGTCAGCTTAATGGAGGAAATGGTAGGGCTCATCTTCTTGACAGTGGAGGACTGCTCGGCGCTGACAAGTGCGTAGACGACCATAGTCATTGCTCCGGTGTAGGTCAAGTTGGCAACTGCTCCAGAGGCACCAACCAAGCTGAGGAGCTGGTCAGTTGACTCAACAAAGGTGATAGTCAAGCTGGTAGCATAGTCAACCTCGGCGACGTGTAGGGTGACGGAAGACTCAACAAGCGTCATACCGGCGAATAGCGAGATAGGTACAACAACTTCATCACCGGGTGAGAGTACTTCAATGTTGGCCTGAGCTGAGGCAAACGTAAGGACGGCGGCGGTGTTAGGTGTAGCGGTGTTGAAGGTTGAGAGGACTGAGGCGGACAAAGACAAGACTCCGTTAGCACTGGCGGGCAACACGGATCCGGACACCTTATGAGACTTCTTGCTGGAGACCCATCCACTTGGCTTGGCGGAGTAGGGCGTCACCAAAGAGTACTTGTCCCAGTTAGACAAGTTGGCTCTACGGAGGCTGTCCTGAGCTCCGGAGTAGTCGCTTGGCTGGAATCCAATCCAACCAAACTCAACGGGCCACTTAATACCGTTGAGCAAGACAGTGTATGACTCAAGGTTGACAGCGGCGGATTGCTGCTGATGCACTCTGATCAGGGTGAATCCAATTCTCTTAATGAAGATATCGTGGATCTCCTTGTTGACGAAGATGTTGTTGATGTATAGTGTCACCTCCTGTACGCAACCGGTGTAGTTGAGCGATCCACCGGGTGAGCTGAAGTTTCCGGCATAAGATCCACGAGGAACCAGGTCAACCAAGTAGTTTCCGGGGTTGATAGAGCACTCAATGAATCGCTGTCCGTAAGGAATAGCAATAGAGGCAATAGCAAGACGGGGGTCCAAGTTGAACCAAAAGAGCAAAGGAATGAGCAGCTCAACAACTCCGGACTTCTGACCGGAAGGAGTCTGCAATCCGGAAAATGCGGCAGTTTGGATTCTGGTGGAAATCGCGGAAGGAGCAACTCCGGAAGAGGCCCAGTTAGGCTGATCAACGAATCCAACCTCGGCTTCTTCTTGTCCCATGCATCTGTCCCAGGCGGCTCTCTTGTCGGCCTTGACTCTGGTGTTGCGGAAGATATTGTAGGACCAGGTGTTGTAAGTGTCCATAGGGTTTCCGTTAACGGTAAACTTGACGGTGTTGAAGAATCTCTCACCGGGGTAGTCGCACCACTGCATCAAGGGCTGGTTGGAAGGTGAGGTGTTTCCGGAGTCGGGGCTCATGATTGGCTGAGCAATTCTGACGTAGACAAACATATCATAAATGAAGTCTCCGTATTGAGGAATGGAAAACTGAATGGTGGATCCAAAGTCGGGGTTTCCGGAGTTAGCGCGTACCTTGACGTACTCAAATCCAATTGCGCAAAATGGCTTGAAGTGAGCGTTCATGAATAGGATATGAGTCTTCTCAATGTCCTGGAGCGTAGGTGTGGTGTCAGCGTACTGGTATCTTGCACGCGCCATCTGAATGGCGTTGAGTCTATGCTGCAAAAACTCGGAAGCTTGAAGCAGCTTATCCTGCTTACCGTCGTTGGTGATTATGACAAACATACCCGCGTTACTCATGATCGGCTAATATACATTGGACGAAAAAAAAAAATATTATAATTGCTTATCGTTCAATAAAACAAATAATTTAAATTACCAGTAGGCACACTTAATACGCCGGCTCATTTAACTCATGCGCGGATTCCGCGGCCGCACGAGCCGCACATTCTTAAATTGCTCAGGATCGTGTTTTACAACTTTTGGCCGCACGGTCTTGACTTGCACAGGGCCTCTTGTAATCCGCACTCCTTGTATTTCGGAAAGCTGCTGGCTTAAGGACGTCGTTTTGTCAAACTCGTTAAGGACGCTCTGACGGTGCGCGGTCTCTTGTTGCTCAATCGCGGATCGCTTCCGGCACTCTGAATCAACGAGGACCGTACGAGCATCCGGCACCTCGCGCCTCATTGAAGACATCTTAGCCTGGATCTTTGGATCAAGACTGCGTCCTTCAGTAACCATGTCTTGCATTTCGCGCGCGCACATCAGGGTCGTAAAATCTGTTTGCATCTTGAAGTCAACGTTGCTGGAGCGCCGCTCATCGTTACCTTGAGTCCGGCACGTACAGTAGTGCGCGCAATTTTTACAGTTTCCAACTTTTGAAAAGGCTTTGCGGAGGAATGCGTCGTCGTCGTCCATATATACTTTTGAATTTTCTAAAGCCTCCCTCTTCGTATCTCAATAAAAATTTAGTATGCTCAATATATCATGAATGTGTGGATAGGCGTTGCTGCCGTAATGACTGTTATAGCTATAGTTATATACGTTATATACTCAAACCAAATCAGCGTTTTGAATGCGAATGCTGTTAAGGCGGCTGAAGCTGCTCTGGTAGCGCAAGAAGAAGCGATTGCTGCGCAAAAAAAAGCAAATCAAAGCGCCGCCGAATTGACTAACACAGCCGCCTCTCAGTTGAAAGCTGCGGAGGACGCGGCCGCCTCAAAGTTAGCTTCTGCATTGGCGGCTCAAAAACAAGCCGATGCAGCCGCATGCTCCAAACAAGTAGCGGATGCTGTAGCTAAGCAATATCAAACGGACTTAGATAACTCAGCTCAGCTTCAGCAAACGGCAATAACCGCAGCACTGGCGGCTGCTCAAAGCGTGGCCGCTGCGGCTCAGGCTCAAGCTGTAGCTACCGCTATTAAGAATGCTGAAAACACAGCAATAACTGATAAACAACAGGCACTCTCTGCGCAAGCTTCTCAGCTGGCTACCGAATGGCAAAAGAAAGTAGACGACGCGGTAGCCGCCGAAAAACAAAGGTGTCTTCTGACGACTACTAAACCATACGATAAATTCTTATTACAAAATGTTGCTGCGAGTAATAAATGTCTAACTTTTAACGGCAATGCGGTATCATATGTGGATTGCGACAGTAGCGGTGCGAATGTGAATCAGTTGTTTTACTATGATTTAGCGACCGGCACCCTTAGAAACACCAACGGACATTGTTTGGACGACGGCGGAGTACCTAACTCAAATGGAGCCGGCAATTTTTACTGGAATCCAAGTTGCTCCAAGACTAACCAACACCAGGCATTTATATATACGCCTGAAGGAACAAGGTTGTCAAATAGACACAAACGGTGTTTGGATTCTGACGGAGGACGAAAAATACATTATTGGGAATGCTCCGGCAACGCAAATCAGCAATGGAACATTTTGAGTCTAACTCGGTAATAATAGTATATTTTTTTTTCCAAATTACGGGTACAACAACCGCGCGGCTCCAGTAGCGTCTACTATAAAGAAGTTGATCGCGGTCGCGCTAATGTATGCTGTTGCTGGAGTATCCGTACTAATGTAGGTTGAAGTATAGTTGAAGTACGACTCAGCATCTGAAAATGGATAGTAGCCGCGGAGCTGATCGTGCTTCTCAAGCTGAAAGTAGACCTCAACGCAACCGGGCGAGGCCGCCGCTACGATTCCATTTGTCCTATACGGACCATAGCTGTCGTGTAGCATTACATCGCTTTTCTCAATATATTGTACGTTGCTGTTGAGGCTGACCTCAACAGTCTGTATAGGTGAGCTCTCTGTATAGAATATAGATTGACCCGCCTGGAGCTGCGGCAAGTACATCTCGTACGTTGTAGTAGAATCCGGCACCACTGACCAAGGCCGGTTTACGCGGACTGTGTTAGTTGCTCCGGTGTATTGAAGTATGTAATATCTATTCAGCTGAATATCGTCAGTATTGTAGCCGGTACCGCCCGTGATATTGAAGTAGTAGCCGTTGTAATATGAATTCGTAATTGAAAGCGCCCCTTGGAGGAAGGCGGTGTCCGCGGCGGCTGAGCTCACTGAATTCGCAATCACTGAGGCCGCATTTCGCGCGAGTACCGGCTCAACTATATGATTCGGCGTCAGTACGCTGTTTCGGTACCAATATTCGGACTTGGACTCGTTTTCCTGAGGCCGGAAGCTCACAGTCAGCCGCTCAACAGGCCACTTAATGCGATCAAACAAACGAATGCGACCATCGGAGTCCGTCAAAAGGTGCGTGCTTTGACGGTGCGTGCGGATCATAAACATACGAATCTTGAGCATAAACATGCGGTACACCAATTCATCGGTGTATATGTTGTTGCTGTATAGCTCAAAGGTTGTGATTTTCGGCGTTTCAAACGCGCCGCCACCACCAAAGTCGCAATATGACACTAAGTTGGAAGGATCCGTCAACTTGAATACTATCTCAATCTGACCCCAATTGAGCATGTAGAGCGGCAATGCGGTCTTGAAGTCCTTAAACCAAAACAATAGAGGAACCCACATATCAAGCGTGTCATGACGCTGTTTGAAGGTCTGCGCGCCGTTGCTATATGTCCGCCGCGTACTGTAGAAATCGTTGAGTGGATCCGGCACCATATTCACCGGGTACTCGTCTTGCTGACCCATCATACGCGACCACGCCCGGCGCTTGTCCATCTGTACCTCTCGGTCATAATGCTGGTTATATGTTTCAAAGTTGTACTCGTCTATGACTGTCCTGTTGATCTGGAACTGGACGCGGTCAAATATCCGCGCACCCGGCCGGTCAATGTACTTTACGCGATCCAATGGACTCTTTGTGCGGAGCCCGGTGAGCTGTACGTGTACTACGCAATCTGTCAAGAATTGACCATACTTGTTGAGGTTGACACGGACCTCTCCATTCCAACTTGGAGCCAGCGGCCGGACGACATTGTATTCTTGTGCGACCATGACAAACGGCTTATAAGAGTAGTTTAGGAATAGTGCGACTGAGTTGTCCAGGTACGCCATTGACGGAATATAGTCTTTGTAATTCTTCAAAAAGTCATAGTTTTGCGATTTAAAGTCGTATTTTTGATTAGAGTCCGCAATGACATAATCATTAATTTGCGCCCCATTTGCGATCATCTTCCGGATAAGCACGTTTTTGAGCACATCCATTGCGTCCAAATACTGATCATCAATAGTTTGCCGGACGATTATGCTGTAGATTGCTCCTCTTGACATATACTCAGTAGATCATTTGTGATAAAAAAAAGACGGGGTGGTCCGCGCCGCCGCTTATTCAAAAATAATAAGGTTGAGTTAATTTTACAACTCAAGGAAATCGTTAGCGATCTTCTGATATTCCTCGGTTCTTGCGGTCTCTCGGGCGGCCGCTTTGTCTTCCTCAGTCTCTTCTTCGTCGTCATCAAAGAGGCCAGCGTACTTCTTGCAGTCCTCAGCATCATCAACCGCGACCGCAGTCATTTTGCGTCTAATGATATTAGCTCTTGTGAGGTACACGCGGAGCGAAGTGTCTCCGGAAGGACAGGTACAAATGTCCGCGACTTCAATCTTAGCGCTGAGTACAATGGAGCGCGCAGGAATCGCTTCCATAATGTTGTTCACGGTGATCGGTTCCTCGTTATGAAGGAGCTCGGTATTCGCATCTCCGCGGGCTACAGCAATGCCGTCATGGAGGAGCGGTACGAATAGGTCCTTCTTCTTGTTAGGCCCCCAGGTCGCGCGCTTGATAAGAGGTACCGGACTTTCGGCGGTAGCTGGAGTGGTAGTGATCCTTACCTTGTAGGTCGGGGTGTCAAGCGCAACCAAACTACCGGCGTCATCTCCGGAGGTAGCCATGTAGTTTGAAATCTTGATAGAAATGTGATCATTCTCGGCTTCCATAGGCGGCACCCACTCCTTCTTACCAAAGTTGCACTTGGACCACGCCTTGCTGTTGCGGAGCTCAAATCCTAACTCCTTCGGGGAGGTCTTGGACAGCCGCTCAGTCAGCTCATTTGCGGATTCATGTAAGATATCCAAGACCTCAATCAAAAGGTCGTTGTTTTCTTTGAGCAACCTGATCTTAGCCGAGTATTTGGAGGCGGATTCGCGCTCTGTTTGAGGGACCGCCTGCATGATATCCTTTTCTTCAAAGCTGCGGAATCGCATCTCGGGCTTGTCCATCATGAGCTCACCGTTCTTGATCAGCTCAGGTACCTTTTCATATGGTACCTTACCACGGAGCGCAAATGGAATGCTTGCTCTGACGTTGCCCAAGATCTGTAGTCCGGTATCAATTTCCGGCTTCTTGACCACTCTTCCGTCGGCCAACTTGAATACGATATTCAGGTATGTACCTCCGGGCTTGTTGTTCTTGAGGGTCTTGCCTCCAATCTTTGCGTCGTCATAAGACATGAATGCGGGTCCATGCTTCTTAAATGCGGCCTTAACCTCAGCAAGCTCAACTACGTTCGTCATTACTCTAATTAGTATTTAACATAAATAAAAATTCACTTTTTATCGGGGGCGGTTGCCCCCGGGCCCCCACGGATTACTCATTTGCGGACCGGTTCCTGAATTGCTCATTTGCGGACCGGTTGAATTCCGGTTCCTGAATTGCTCATCTGTGGATCGGTTGAATTACGCAAGACCACCATTGAGTTCAATTAAAAAAGAAATCGTTGAATCTTGACGAAATCCATTTATTAAACATGGTAATTACTCCATTCGGTTTTAATTTGGATATCGAGTAAGTCACTCGTGTGTTGAAAGGTTTGATAATTTCCATCAAACGACTGATAATTCAATTTCCATTTCGCATCTGAAAACATACCAACATAGCCTTCATAGATAGCCGCAGCATTTGAAAACGTACCAATATAACCTTCATATGAGATATTAAATTCAGTTTTTACTGGATATTCGGTATCAAAATCTGACATAAAACATATCAATTGTTTTTCAAAATAGTTAGCGCCATGTTGAAGCTCAATCAAATCATGTATAGAAAAGTTAACATGTCTCAAATACATATCTAAACTTGGATGTACTCTGTTAATATCGCTGATATTAAGCATTTCTTCCACATTGATTAACATTAGATTTTGTTCTCCAAATGAATCTTCCATTGCTACGGTGAAGCGCGATACTCCGGAAAAGCCTTTTATCTGATTATAGATATCCATAATCTTTTTGCGCACATAAGTCAATTTGTATTCTTTAAGCATGTTTTTGTGTAAATCATCATAAGGATGAAATTGATTCCACACAATGTTTGACAAATCGCTTGGAAGCTTCAAATCAATGTAAATACTCATTCTCCTTTATGATAAACTTAATTATCTAATAGCCTGCGAAAATTCACTTTTATCGGCTCGCAGCAAGAGGTAGTTTAAAAAGTGAAAATAGTAATAGTATAAACATGGCGTGTCCAACTCAGTGTACGTGCGGCAAGAATATCGGCGAGCTTCACTCCGCTTTCCGCGATTTGTACGAGGCTCACGTAGACCTATACATGAAGAAGAGTAAAGTACATCCTCTTAAGCAAAGCCTGGTTGACGGCGAAATCCCCGGAATCGTCTATATCTTTGACTTCCTCGGGCTTGACAGCATGTGTTGCCGCAACAAGATCAAGAATTTCCGCGACACGGACCGGATCAACTATAGATATGTGTCATTTGTAGATCCGGTAGAAAAAAAAGAGGCTTGAGTGCTTTTATTTCATATGCTTCTTAAATAGCTTCAAAATATACGAATAGTCTTTATCCGCGGAATGCTGTACGCATTTCAGGAGTATGTCTAAGTCTATTATTTTTGCTTTTAGGTTGTCAAATTCCGGTCCAACAGCACCAATACATTTTTTGTAGTAGTCATAGTCAAGTATAGACATAAGGAACTCTATTAGAGATCTCCTATTAAAAGCTGTTGTTTTTGGTAGATATTTGATAATGGAGTTGTATTCGGGGTGCTTGCTGAATGCCTTGAGGTATTCATCTGCTTTAGGAATTTGCATATTTTTTTTAGCAATTAATTGAACGGCCGGATTAGTGATTGACAATGTGAACAATACATCTATCAAATCAGTACATTTATCAAGCCCTAACTTTACATCATCATAATTCTTATCAAATTTAGGGTGTACAATAAGTCCATAATCTATAATCATTATTGTGTCTCCACTTACCATAACATTACCTTCATGAATATCACGGTGTGAAAAGCCGGCTCTTCGCATTATGTCAACTTGCTCTATTATCTTGTACATAGCGCCGTACCATTTCTTTTTTGAGGAAAATATTTTGTCCCTGGCATCCAACCATGTCTGTTGTAATATAGGTTTATACATCAAATAATAACAAGTAGTGAGCTTATTTTTTTCTTTTAAACTCAATTCTAATTCTTTACTTATATGTTTTGGTATAGGTTGCTTATGCTCGCAATCATATATTACTCCGTGTGAAATTAGTGTCATAAATTTGTCTGGGTGATAACAAGCTACCTTACCATTGAAGTAAACCTGTCTCCAGTAGCGAGTTCCTAATAGGCTCTTTTCAGAAAGCACATATTTTTCAATTTTATATATGAATTTTCGTTTACCACTTTCAGCTAAATAAACCGTACCACTTAGTCCATGACCAAGCTCTTTAATTATTTTGATATCCATATACTTAATAGAGTTATCCAATTTAAAAGAATCATATACTAGATGATACGCATTGAGAGAGTACGTTTATATGATTTACAAAGATATAACACTTGTAACTATCCAAAAGACGCAGTTACTCCGGCAATCCAAAGTTTGTCGTATACCGACGAGCTCCGCAAGACATATCTTCATAATTACGTTAGTGAATTTAACGCTTTATATCTGGATAATCCATGGCTGAGCCTATCTTTGTCGCCTCGTACACTTGCTATAATCAAAAAATATAATGCTAAGTGTTGGAAATCAGGAATGTTATTAGACTCGGATGAGTTGTGGAGCTGCGTGCCGGAGTTGGCTGGTAGTGGAATGTTTATTGGAACACGGTGGTTTTTCAGGTTTTCTAAGAGTAGTCCTAAAGACGGTGTACCTTCATTTCCGGTACTCTCCGAGTACGACGTGCTTAAAAAAATAGCAACTTCAGGTCGTGCTTCATTAGCGCTGGAAGAAGGCGACACTCTTTATTTCAGGCGGTTTGACGACGAAATGGATATTCAAAATGAATTCCGCGTTTTCGTACATTGTGGCGCGATAACCGCGATATCCACATATGTATCTTTCACTGATTTCAGCATGCTGGACGATCGCGAGCTCCAAGATATTGCTCGCAAAATATGCGACTTTCATGGGTCGCTATCGTTTAATTTGCCGGCCTCATACACCATGGACGTCCACGTTTCTGATGCGGGCCGCATTCAGCTCATTGAGTTCAACTCTTTTGGATATTGGTTGGCGGCCGGCTCGTGTCTATTTGACTGGTTAGACGACTATGACATTCTTTATGGTGATGGTTCGGCGGTTGTGTTTAGGTTGGCGGAGCTTGAGTGAATGAGTATATAAAAAAACGTGTGTCTTAATACATAACCTACTTAGAGTATCGCTGGATTAGATCATCAATTGCTGGCGGACTGATGTCAAACCACTCACCGCGGATCGCACTATCCACGAGCTCTTCGTGTATCGCAGCTTCAATAAGCTGGGACTCGGCGAACATGGTTTTATAGATCATAAGATCGCGCCAGTTGGACACCTGGAGCGCTTTCATGCGCATCGGCAAGTCGGTAGTCCAGCCAATTTTAAACTTATTAAGGACACCATTTTCATGTACGAAGTATACCACTCCAATTCTTGAGCTCTTGAGCTCCAAATACTTGATATTCTGAAGTTGAGTATATTCACGAACATGCTGAAGCTGGTAGATCGCCTTGAACTCCTGTTTGGTAAACTCTGCCTGATATTTATAGTACTTAATCATGAGGTCGTGAATGTGGTAGAAGTACTCCGCATATCTGATTGAGGTAGTTGTTTTCGCGCGCATTAACATGACTACAAATGTCTTGTTGCTGACAATATAGAACTTCTTGTTTATACTTGGAATACATTCGTCAGGATGTGCCTTAAAGTATTCAAGTACTAAATGGTGATTTTTTTCAACCTCCTTATAGTCAATACCTTCTATATATTTCTTTTTCATATCATTCACCACATTATTGTGAGAATTTCTACCTACTTTATATCCAATCCAATTATGGATATACAACTTGGAGAAGTATATCCATTCTTCATTAACCATTAAAAGGATCTTGATAAGGACATCTCTATCGATATCAATCTTATGCTCATCAATATACTCAAGTAGCGTCTTCATATTTTTCTAATTTATGAAATTCACTTTTTGACATAAGGCTCATCAGTGAACGATTAAAACCATATAAAGGTTACAAATGGTATATGGAAAAGGATGTACTTGAGCTGGCGCTTGCTCACGAAGGTGAGGTTGATTTCGCAGTATTGGCGCGCCTTGTCGGGTATACTGAGGAAGAGCAAAAGTGGGCTGGCGTCTTTTGGGACGCCGCTTTCAATAGCAGCTGGATCCTTTTAGCTGACTATATAATTCAAGAATGGATGGGGTATGTTGGAGAAAAATGCGTTGCTAATTTTCATCGTGACATGAAGAAAAAATATAGAGATCAGATAGACTACAAAGAGATTGACAAAGAACACGAATTGGTAAAGAAATACTTGGAATTTCATGTGGATATTGATCCACCTGGAAATCGTAAGAAATACTATGCAATTACCGGTCACGCCCTTAAGAAAATGCTCATGAGGGCCGGTACCAAGAATGGAGACAAGATTTGCGACTACTTTATCAAAACGGAGGCACTTGCATCAGTACTTAAAGATTTTGTTCTACAAAAAGCTACTAATGCTGCTATAGCAGAAGCGGCCAAGGCGACTGCTCGTGTAGAAGAGCTTGAGTCCAAAATTGAGACCCGTGATCTATATATTCAGGATCTTGAAGGCTACCGTAAGCTTACAATCCGCGAGGAGACCGTATATATCATGTCTAATCGCAAATACGGAATGTGCGGCATGTTCAAGATTGGTCGTACGGCTGCTCCAACCGGCGGCAAGAAGCGAGCGACGGACCTTAACGCCGGTTGCTTAACGAAAGATAGCTTCGTTGTGCTCCACGAATTCAAGGTCTATAGCGGCAAGCAAGCTGAGAAGCTACTTCACGACAAACTCAACACACTCCGTGTTGAAAAGGACCGCGAGTTCTTCCGCTGCCCGCTTGGTATGCTCATTGAGATATGCGACCGCCTCCTTGACAACGACTATTCGTCGGACGGCGTTGTATACGGCGACTTTGATATTGAAAGCGCTACTGACGAGGAGTTCAAAAATTTCATTCTTGGGTGCGCGACGGTCTACAAGGAGACAATTGGAGATCATATCAGGTGGCGAAATTTCAAAGAAATGGTATTACTACTCCTTAGTGAGGGGTCAAGGCGGCTCACCCTCAACGACATTAAGAAGCGCGTCAAAAGAATAAGCGACAACGAGCGGCTCCAAATAACGTTCCGAGAGATCAAGGTTGTCTAACTTTTCTTATTTTTTTGTCAGCAGCTACTGGGCTCCATTTCAATTAAAAGTGAAATTGTATAATTACAAAAGATTCACCATGCGATTTAGTGAGTTTTACGAGTATCTTTTGGAGAAAAACTACTCCAATGTAGGCGAGTTCCTGAAGGAGAATTGGAAGGGTGCTGAGAAGCAAGAGACGCTGATCCGGCTATTTGCGTTCTTAGGTATTGTAGACGATATCATTGACTACACTCCATGCTCCGGCAATTTCAATTTGAAAACCGTACGAGCTATAAAGACCGCGGCCGACTACCGCAAACTCTTTGACCGGTCCATCAAGGACAAGGGAGACGCATCCGACCTGACTATGATCCGCGGATCCGAGATCCTGGCGACCACCTCCAAGAATCTTAAGGAGTACCATTTGGGAGACCTGGATATTGATCGGATCTATGGTGAGTTCAATAAGTATGAAGGCTACAACCTCATATTATGTATTGTTATTCCGGACAAGAAGGCATTCTACGAAATTGTCAACCGCGCTGAGCTCACAAGCGCTACCTTAGTAGATAAGTGTAGCCGAGCGGTCGTGTTGGATCACGAGGACCTCAACCGCTACCTTATAAAATTCTATAAGGAGTTCCGCGGGGAGCATTTACCCGGAGTATACTCCACGCGACGCTCCATGAAGCTACATTTCCATCAGCAAATGGCGGTTGACAAGTTCATCAATCTTAGAAAGCGTTTCAACGAGATCCTACTGGGTTGTATTCCGCGTTCCGGCAAGAGTTATATTGTGGCCGGCATCATAACCTTTACCAATGCGGACAACTACCTGATCATGACTACTTGTCCTAACGAGACGATTGCTCAGTACGTTGAAATCTTTGCGACCTATAGCGAGTTCAAAGATTTCCACATTCATGTCTTAGAAAATAAGTATGTTCCGAAATTGGGTCCAAAGAATATCATTATATGCTCACAGCAATACATGAAGGTTGGTAAGAATGAGAATATCAAAAGCATCAAGTGGCTGGCTGATTTGAAGATTGATATCGTATTTTCAGACGAAGCGCATAATGGCGGGACTACCAGATCATCAGGTAAGATCATGGAGAAGTATGGTAAAGGGGCAGCCGTTCTTTATATCACCGCTACATACAACAAACCCGTTAATGCGTTTAATATTCATCCTGAGGCGCAGATCTTATGGGATCTTGAGGACGTCCGATTGTGTAAGGTTGGCGCCGTTGACCGCCTCCGCGAAAAGCATAAGGTAAATCCGACAGATTTGAAAGAATACTCTAAGTATCCGGATTTCCATGTAATGTCCATACGATTTGAAAAGGCTATTGAAGAAGAGCTCAAACACCAAACCATATACGGTTGGTCTACTAAGAGCGTGTTCCTATTGAAGCAAAATTATAATAATACGATTGGCGAATTCCAAGACCCGGACGCCGTAAAGGAGTTGTGTTATAGTATCTTTGGTAAGATCAATGATCCAGCGTACCAAGGTTGTATCATGTCCAGAATCCGCAATATTGTCAATAATCCGGAATATAACTCACGGTGGTTCAGCAAAGAGCGGCCTCTTATCGTTATGTGCTTTCTACCAGGCAACGGCAATATTGACCTACTCATGAAGACATTTAAACCGCTTTTGGAAGAGATCGTACCGGACTTTGAGATTGACTATATCAATTCCAAGAGGAGCGCGGATCCGCTGAAGGTTATCAACGACGCATACGCGTTAACGGAGAATAACCGCAAGAAGGGGCTGATCGTCCTTAGTGGTACTCAATGTAGCTTGGGTGTCAGCATTCACAATTGCGATATTGTACTCAACCTTAACAATTCAAAAAGCTTTGATCAGTACATGCAAATGGGTTTCCGCGGCATGACCGAAGCTCCGAATAAACGCTGCGGATTCCTTGTAGATCTAAATATTCAGCGTACGATCAGCCTTATTGTAAATGAAGGCATGCGGATGTATCCGCGCGAGTCAGTAAAAGGTTGTATCAAAAAGATGCTAATGTCAAGAGTGATCCATTTCAATGCGGATGAGCTCTATGATCATTTTGAATCATATAACGCTAATGACAGAATTGAAGAGTTGGCCGGTAAGCTAATGGAATTATACAATAAGGGACCTGATTCGTGTATTGACCGGATATTAGATTCTTTGGTATTGGCGCAAGACATACTACATACCGCCGAATACAAGCTGTTTAGCTCGTTGTTTACGGTTGGGAAGCCCGATGAAATCAAGAAGTTGATAGAGGAAATATACAAGAACGATATCAACGAAGGCGTAGAGCAAAAAACAATCGAATCCTCAGAAAAAGAGACTCAGTCACCTAAAGAAAAAGAAGAACGGAAAATGAACTTTATGAAGGACATTATGCGTCATGTAATACCTCTAATTTCTATACTTACGATTGGAAATGAATCATACACCTTTATTGAGATGTGTAAGTCCATTGGAGATAGCGATTATTTAAGTATGATATTCATAGAGCAACTACAACAGTGGTGGGGAAAGGTAGTACCAAGAGAAGTCATATTTGCATTCATTAAGATATACGAGAAGAGTATGGTGGACAATGAGGATATTAGATTAAAGATCAAACAGATTAAAGAGCTTTTCGTCTTATCCAAGGAGAACAAGCGTAAGCTCAGTCAAGACATAGATAAGTACCTGATTCCGCAAGACATGGAAAAGAAAAAAAATGCTGAGGTGAGTACGCCCTATAAGCTGCGACAAGAGATGCTGGACACCATAACAACTCATGGCGATCCTGACTTTTGGCGGACTCCGAAAAAGGTATTTGAGCCGTGCGCTGGAAAGGGCGGCTTCCTGATTGATATCGTGGACCGCTTCCTGGAGGGCGGCTTGTCGTACAAGACTATTGTAGAGGAGTGTCTTTACTTTGCGGATATCAACCCTACGAATATATTCATATGTAGGCTGCTGCTGGATCCTTATAATACGTACGCGCTCAATTGCTACCAAGGCGACACGTTGAAATTGGATATCCAAAAGGAGTGGGGATTGAAAGGTTTTGAAGCGGTGATTGGAAATCCGCCTTATAATGCGTCTGGTAGTATAGCAACTGGTAATACCATTTGGCAGCATTTTGTCAAGAAATCATTGATGGAGTGGATTGTTGAGGAGGGGTACCTCATTTTCGTTCACCCTCCTGGATGGCGAAAACCATGCTATGCAAAATCACAGCTCAAAGGACTATTTGAGCTGATGACTCACAAGAATAACATGTTATGGCTGTCAATCCATGGGATAAAGGATGGTCAGCAAACATTTAAATGCGGAACCAAATATGATTGGTATATCATATTAATGGGGGACCGGCAACAAGAGACTATAATGATTGACGAACGTAATAGTACTAATTCTATTGATCTACGTTCCTTGGATTGGCTGCCTAATTATGGACTAATACGAATCAAAAGCATATTATCCTTTGGATCTGATGACCGGTTGGACATAGTTATGAATAGCGCTTATCACGCGACGCGATCATATGTGTCAAAATACAAAACTGAAGAGTTTATATATCCATGTGTTCATTCAACTCCAAAGAGCGGAGTGCGGTATATGTTCAGCAAAGTAAATGATAAAGGACATTTTGGAGTACCAAAAATTATATTTGGAGAGGCCGGGATCAATGATGTTATTATTGATCTGGAAGGGAAATACGGAATGACTCAAGGCGCAATGGCAATAGTAGTTAACAACATGGAAGAGGCTGATGGAATGAAAAAAGCTCTATTGTCAGCGGATTTTAAAGATATCCTGGATTCGTGTTCATTTGGAAATTTCAGGATTGATTGGCGGATGTTCACGTATTTCAAGAAAGACTTTTGGAAGGAGTTTAGCTAAGTCTTATTGATTATTTTTTTCCGCAAACTATATGGATCAACTAATGCTAAATCTACGTCAAGACATAGAAAAGAAAAAAAAATGCTGAGGTTAGCATGCCGGTTAGACGCGGCAAGTTCAGCGGGCTCAAAAAAAATACATATAGCAAGCTAATTCAGTTCACTCTTTTTGCGCGGCGTAGTCTTGCTCCAAAGCTCACTTAAACAACATATAGGGCCGCAAATCAACTACTTTACTAATCTATGCGCGGTAGCCCCGCACCGTAGGTGCGTGAGTGGTGTCCGCCGCCGGCGGCGCCACTCAGACGTACTCGCGCAAGACCTCGTCAATCTTAGACTGACGGCTGGATCCGCCTCCAAGATAAATACCGCCGGTTGAGGACAGCCGAGCCATATACTCATTCATAGAAAACAAACTGCGGTCAACGAGTCCGGGCAATTCGCCTTGGACGATCGCAAACCCCTTAGTGTCCACAAAGGGGGTCGCCGCCGCAATTGGACCAGGAGTGAATAGGAGGACGTCAGTTTTGATCAGTCCAACGAAGTCCCTGAAGTCGTCCTGCATATTGGGCGCGCGGCTGGCGCGATCCGCAAAGTCGCCGCACCATTTGACGTAGTTGACAAACGAGTCGTACTCGTCGTTGCTGAGGTGCTCCATTGAGCCGCCCTGGTCCAAGCATTTCTTACGGTCCTTCAACCAAGCATACTTTTGGTAGTTTGTGAAGAGGATAAAGATATCCTTGCCGAGCCGGGCTGCGTCCGTTCCATAGAGGCTGGAGCAAAGGACACGAGCATCAAGGTGGCTCCGGACATCACGGAAGCTGGTGCTTTGCTGATCAACTGAAATAGGCGCCGCGTATCCGGGCTTTGACTCAGCAACTGCCGCGGAGTACTCCGCCGCAAACTCCGCGAATCCAATTGAGCTCATGCGCTCCGGAAGCGGCCCGTCCTCACCAAGCGCGGTCCATAGGATTCCGGCGCAGTGAGCGGAAGTGATCCGATCCAGCAAGTACGAGGTGCTGACCTCCTCGTTTCCGAGGTGTCGCGCGATCTGTCCTGAGGAAAACAAATCAGGGCTGTTCTTCTTAAGAATACGGAGCTGGAGTACGACCTTTTTGAAATAAATGTTCTTGCCGTCGCTGCTAAAAGGCGCGCGGTAGTGCGACTCAACCTTCTTTTGGACGAGCTGGACGTAGGACAGTGGGCCGGACAGCATCATCATGCCGCCCTTCTTAGGCGTCTTTTCTTTTTCCGAAGCCTGCTCACCGGATAGCTTTGCGGTGCCGGAAATGGAGTACGCAATGAAGAATGGGCCGCGAATCTTGTAGTCAAGAGCGGTGATCTTGCATCCGTTATCAAGGACTGCCTCCTTTGCGGCGGCCTTGCTCACGGTGATCTTATCACCCTTCTTGTTGATAAAGCCATCTACAAATTCCGCCAACGAGGCGATCCTTTGAGGAATGAGCAGCGAGTGGACTTCGTCAATCAGCTCTTTGGGGTCAGTAATCTTTTCCATTTGGGCTAATCGCTTGTCATCCGGAATCAAAATTGTAATTTCCTCGCCTCGTTGTGTTTTGAGGCGGTTAGTCATACAATTGGAGCGCAAGAATGCCGCATATTTAGGACTGGCTAATTCAACCAGATTTAAAGGGCTACAAACTCCGGCCGCAGGTGGTTTATTGGACTGAGTTCTTGACATAGTATACATTAGGATATTTTATTTTTTGCGTAAATATCCAACGAACGCTGTCCGGTCAACATTTAGTTTCTTTTTTCGTCAAGATAAATTTTAGAAGTATATATATGAGCTGTGCATTAGGAGGATTTGCAACGACTCACCGTCCTCGCGTAATGGGAGGATCGACGGGCGACTTTGGAGAAGGAAGTGAACTTCCAAGGAATACCATGGCGTTGATCCTTACTTTGCTAACTGCATTGAAAGCAACCCTCAAGTTGAAGACGCCTATCAACGAGGAGAATATTGAAGAGGCAATCGCTGAAGCTCAGCAAAAGCTCAAGGGACACGTCAAGTCAAAGAGCGGCGGAATCGCGGATAAGAAGGTAGACGCCGTGTGCGACGCTCTTATCAAGAGCCTTGACGGCGGCGATAAGTTGGTCAGCAAGGGCGCCTCAACTGAGGTCAAGTGCCGCAAGATCAACGAGGTCCTCAGTACTCTTGGTAAGGGGCTGAAGACTGAATTCGTCAGCATTCATGCCGATTTGAAGCGCGTCCTTACTAACATTAAATTCCTTCTACACCATTTTGAGACTATGCTGGACAACTTTGTTGATTTATATGCCGCACCCTTGATGGCGGAAGAGCAAAAGGGTACCGCAAAGAGTCAGGTCAAGGCTATTGTCATGGAGCTCCGACGACAGGTAGTGATGTTGGAGAATCTCGTTGGAGTAACCGCTCCTTCAAAGTTTGGCGACGCATTCGTTACCGAGATGTTGGACAATCCCGACTTCCACTCGCTAATTCAGGACCTTCAGATTGATCCTGATCTACCAGTTGGACGCAGCACGCTCCTGTTGCTGAACTCAACCGCTAACATGGCGGACGTCGCGGCTCAGGTTTACAAGTATTTGAAGAAGGTTGGCCTGACCCTGGCTGAATTCAAGAAGATTGACTCATTTGCCGATCTACAAGATGAGGTCATTCACAAGCTTAAGAGTAAGAAGGACGACCCGGCCGCCGAAGTCAACATTCTACAGGCCCTCATGTCGCTCAAGAATCAGCTACACTTTTCCAAGGACGATATCGCGGATTACATTGAAAAACACAAGCCTGAGCTTGAGCGTCTTGTGAAGACCGGAGGAGGTGTTGTTACATTTGACGCCCTTGAGAGCAGCTTCTTGGACGAGGCGGTCCGCAAGACAAAGGAAGACGCCGGAGTCTTTAAGGGCCGCACTCAAATGAGACGCGATAGCGTGTCAAAGCAAATAGAGCGACAGGATTCCGCAATAAAGATTTCATTCCGTGCGCTCAAGAAGAAGTACCGCGACCATATGAGCCTCGTAGTCGCCGCAATTACAAAGATAGGCCGCAAGATTGGAAAAGAGATTCCGCCCTCACCCGAGCTCACGAAATTTGTCCGTGCTCTTGCGCGGCTCAATAAGTCCGGCATTGACAAGCGCGACACGTACGTTGCTCTTACGACTTATCGTGAGGACGCACACACCCGAAACCTGCGATTCAAATTCATTGAAGGAATGAGCGAGGTGCTTGCGGCCGCGGAGCCGCTGATGAAGAGCAAGGGCGGTCAATACTTCAAAGATATCAAGCACGCGATTGAGGCGCTGTTGGAGACTTTTGACAGCTTCAATATCGTCTTTGGTAAGATGTTTTCGTCAGTACCTATTGATATGAGCGTCAAGGCCCGCGGCCACTTTACCGGAGGAGAGGATGAGGTCCTCGGAGGCGGCTCCAAAGTTCATGAGTTGGACTACTTCAAGCCGTTGAAGAAGGCGATCCGTGAGATTGAGTACTTCCAGTCAGTAAGCGGCGTTATGGAGAATATTGAGGCGAGCGCCGAGCGCGAAAACGAGTACACCCGCAACTATGAAAACATTCTTGGTGAAGAGGCCGGCCACAAGATTGACGAGGCTATTGAGATCTACAATGAGAATTCAACCAAGATTGACACCCTTTATCCTGAAGGAAATGCGGATCGCGGCAAGATGAAGATCCTGAATACGCTCCGTAAGAGTGCTGTTGTTGGTATGATTGAGGCGGCTCAGTCCATTGATCTTCACCTCAGCAAGTTTACTAAGACCATTCAGAAGAATCCGGATATCGTTAAGGATATCGTAACTTTGGTCAATCAGTTGGAGCTCGCGGCTAAGTTCTTCACGCAGCGATCCGGCGACCTACTTATGAAGGTTGTTGAGCAGTTTGTTCAGAATAAGCCCGATGGAGACGTAACTATTGTTCCAAAGAATGGTACCAAAGACGGTGCTATGAATAGGACACTAAACTCCATTGTACTCACTGAAGACCAAATGAAGAAGCTATTCATTAGTATTGAAAATGCGATCAAGAGCACTCAGGCCTTTTCCAACTTGATTCATATGTTTGAGACGATTGCGCTCAAGGATCTATCAGTTGGAGTACTTCAGCCTGGACAAATCATGGAGAGGCTGGTCAACTTCCAAATTTATCATAGTATTCAGCACAGTTTTGGTAATACAATGAAGCTACGTGTAATTATTCCAACCATAAAGTATGATAAATCAGCAGGACAACCATATTTTGATATCGAGAAAACCCTCACCGAGCTCTACGTTATGTGCGTAAAGGGTGTCGTTGCTAAGATCGCCACCATTGTCACAACATATAGCCTGTTCAACGTACCTCACACTATCCTGCGCAATCCCGCATACTACATGCATGCTAACTTCCTACCCGGTAGCTCTATCCGTCAGATCCTTGGAGGCAACATGGACTCGTACATTTTGGAAACGCCGGAGGTCCACGACAGCGCCGCCGAGCTCTACGTCCGGTTGCTACTGCTCGCCGAATGGTATAGAGGCGTCTTTTCAAAGGCTTCTACCGCGATCAGTACAACCGTTATGATCACGATGTTCCCTCAGATTAACAGCATTTGGACTGACCTGATCAAGGCGGTCTTTATTGATGGCAAGGGCGTTGTAGATGGTCAGTACCCTACCGAGGTATATGCTACTATTATTCGCTCAATCAACAAGATCTACCTCCATTACAAGGGCAAATCGTGCGAGACGATCATGTCCGAGTTCGTCAAGGATGTCAACCAAAGATATGGACTGGCGCTTGCTAAAGAGGTTGATGATTATGAAGCCGAGCTACTCGCGCGTAAGCGACATAAGGAGGATCCCGATATCTATAGCTCCGGTTATGGCGACGACGACAACACCGACTTTGGACTGGTTGAAACCGACCACCTTGGTCGTCAGATCCTGCCGTCAGACCGCTTCCGCAAGGTCGGTGAAAAGCTTGAGAAAATCAATCAGAGTGATATGAGCTCATTCCAACAAGCTGTAAAAGATTTCAGGAGCCGCGTTGAAACTGCCTTAATTATTCAGAATCCTACTGTTGAGACGACCCTTTATGAGCCCCTTGATCTACCTTCGCTTAAGAGTGAGGTTGACCTCCTTAAGGATACCATTCGCGGTATGCCTCATGAAGATAAGTACAGGAGTTTGATTTCATTCTTGTCCGGTCGCCGCGGATACTCCGATGCCGCTACGGAATCGCTGATTAGCTTACACGAGTTCTTCATTTTCCCGATCACTGTGCTTTTCTATGTTCAGGTGGTGATATCCTTGGTGATGAGGGTCGCATACACTATTGATCCTCCGGCTGGTACTGATAGAAAGTACTCAACTTGGCTCGCAAACTACTTTGATGCTCCTGTCCAAGATAAAACATATGATCTACTAAGTTTGCTCAGCGTTTTGCATTCCGGAGTCGGTGGCCTCACTGAAATCTATTTCATTGAAGGTAGCAGCGCCGCATTGAGCTACAATAGACTTGCTGATGTAGTCAAGAGTCTATTCTATAAGCTCAAGGACAACTATACCATTTTGAGGAGCTCATTGCCGGTTAGCATTATTAGCATTGTTGAGCGAACCTTTTTGAATGATAATTTGCTTACGGGTTTACCAGCTGGATCTTATAGACCACCTGCTGTACCAGTCGCCGGAGCAAATCCACATAAGTACCCGACTCTATTTGATCTTGAAAAGGTGCTGATCCGCGATATCCTTAACAACGAGTCCAAGGAAGGACTTGAGCGGGTCAATGATATCTTCAAATCATACATTACTGGAGGACCCGCCGTCGGAGGTTGGGATCGCGCTTTGAAGAGCAAGATTATCTGGGATAATAGGGTAAACTATGCTGACTTAGATTTAGTCAACTCCGCTGGATTTATTGATGAATTTCCTTACTTCTACTCGCCTATTTTCAGTTCCGGAAATGCGCCTTCCAACACGAATGTCAAAGAAGAAAAGACCGAGGTCTACATGAAGATGAAGTACGGCGATAAGACTACCACACACATAAAACTACTCAACAAAAAGATCTTGAGTCGTATGACCGGCGAAACGGGAGACTGGTCCGTTCCTTTTGGAGTTCAAAAATTGTACGATTTTGATCCGGCAGCGGACTTTGCGCAGAAGTCTTTGATATTGAGGCTCAATAACATTATTTACAGGATCATTTGTACATTCCTGGATCCTAACACCCGCAAGATCTATAAGAAGCTGATTTCACCAATGGTTAACGGTCATAATTCACAAGATATTTTGCGAGGACATACAATCAACGATACTCAACGTGGCGGCTTTAATAAGTTTGAGCCGGCTGATGATTCCGTTCTATTTGCTACACTGGCTCTTGGTATTCGCGGACTTGCTACTCTTTCACAGGAAAAGCTGTTAGGTCGTGTTCCTACTCACATTGAGGAAGACTTTGCTTCATTAAATGAGGTCCAAAAGGAGCTTATGCGCGCGTACATTCCTTCGTTTGAAAAGGAGCTGAATGTTTTGATAAACGAGGCTTCAGTATACAAGGATTTGCTTGAGAAGACAAAGATTAATGTAGCTCACAATGCTGAAGTCGCGCCTCCAGTGCCTGCCGATGATGCCATTGAAAATTTCACACTTAAATTGAAATCAGCACAACCCGCGGTCGATACGTCTGAGCGCAAAGGCTACTACTTGCGGTTGCTGACTAACATTATTTCTACTGCCCGGACCGTAGAGCGCGGACTGATTGATACTAAAAGAGATATGAGCGACATTCCATTATACTTTGAAACCTACGCAAACTCAATCGCCGACTACAAGAACCGCAACAATGGACAGCTTCCATTCATGCCTCTTTCACATATCACTATGTTGATGAGGCTGGACGATGTCAATGGTCCGGTCTTCAAGGAGTACCTCATTTCAAGCGGTAAGAGCTCGCTTCCTGGGTCCAAGCAATTCAAGATTGCTTACGGAGTGCGCGGCTTGCTTGACTTCCGTCAGGAGTTTTCGCTACGGCTGGCTCCTGGAGTAGAGGAGCACATTTCAAGAACGAAAAAAATAAAGGGTGGAGGCTCCGCGGACCTGGATTCATTCGTGAAGAGTTGCGTGGTGTTGTCAAAGTACGTGATTGACATGATCAATTTCAACCCTAACTTTGGACTTTTGTATAGAGGAGTCAGTGGAGCTGCAGGAGTACCACCAGCACCGCCGGTAGCACGTGCACCAGTAGCAGGAGTAGATGCAGCAGGTGCACCAGTAGCAGGAGTAGATGTAGCAGGTGCACCAGTAGCAGGAGTAGATGTAGCAGGTGCACCAGTAGCAGGAGTAGATGTAGCAGGAGTAGATGTAGCAGGAGTAGATGTAGCAGGAGTAGATGTAGCAGGTGCACCAGTAGCAGGAGTAGATGTAGCAGGAGTAGATGTAGCAGGTGCACCAGTAGCAGGAGTAGATGTAGCAGGAGTAGAGGCAGCAGGTGCACCAGTAGAAGGAGTAGATGTAGCAGGTGCACCAGTAGCAGGAGTAGATGTAGCAGGAGTAGATGTAGCAGGAGTAGATGTAGCAGGTGCACCAGTAGCAGGAGTAGATG
>JACCDR010473680.1_pt1 | contig 27640 bp, 32 predicted proteins | sample 7446431 | NCBI WGS metagenome assembly JACCDR01 (sample SAMN15323443, study PRJNA562643) | freshwater metagenome | isolation source: river surface water | place: USA:Blue River Watershed | collected 2017-08-17 | reverse complement strand
TCTTTTGAAAAATAGAAGTGTCGACATTGCTCAACAACTCATTAAATCCCTCTCCCTCCCACCAGAAATACTCCATTCACCAGAAATACTTGAGGCAGCGAAGGAAGGATTGATTTCTCTTTTGAAAGAAGGAGATATAGACAGGGCTCAAAAACTCATTAACGCCTACTCCCTCTCACCAGAAATACTCCATTCACCAGAAGCGCTTGAGGCAGCAAAGAAAGGATTGATTTCTCTTTTGAAAGAAGGAGATATAGACAGGGCTCAAAAACTCATTAACGCCTACTCCCTCTCACCAGAAATACTCCATTCACCAGAAATACTTGAGGCTGTGAGGGAGAGATTCACCTTTCTTTTAAAAGGAGGATCTAGTAGAGAACGCTTGCACGAACTCTCATTTCTCAACACAACCTTCCGACTTGAGGAAGAGAGTCGTATAGAACAATATATACAAAGCAAAGGACTTACACTTACCTATGAAGATGCACAACATATCCTCGCACACGATCGCTTTGGAAAAAACCTCTTTCGTCAGTATTTTACATTCGACAAAGTTGCAACGGAAGGCGTAAACTTAATTGTAAACGCCGATAAAAACCTAGATCCAACACTCGATCGTCGTGGCATAGAGTATCGTCTACGTATTCAAGAAGAACTAGAAAACTACAAAAACAATGCCCAAACACGAAAACGACTAGAAGAGCGTGGCGTTTCTGTAGATGCATGGCTTACACATAACGCTGTGACATACTTTGAACTCGGTGAAGCAGAAAAACTTAGTTTTGGACAGAAAATCCATCTTCCTGTTTCTCGCTTTCAAGAATCCTTTGCGCATTACGACAACGTTATGCGAGCTGTTGTCCTTGCTTACAAAGACGAAGTTCTTACGGCGCGCATTCCTACTGGTACAGAGGAAACACAACAAGAATTAGAAAAGATGCGCAGCGCTCTTGCAACACTCACAGATGATAAAAAGAGAAAGGGACTCGAGAATGCAATTCGTAAAGCAGAAGAATCATTACAGAATCCGAAAACTATCTCTGTCTGGGATAAACTGCATCGAAGCTTCTCTCGCCTTACTAAGCTCGCAGAAGAAGTGAGGGTACATAACGACAAACTCATTGCTCTCGAGAATGAAGAAATTGTCATCACAGATGATGAGAGTCAACAACGTTCTCTCGATCGTAAAAAAGAGCTGTGGATTCTTCGTAAAAAGATCATTGAAGATCTGACGGCACTCAATCTTCGTCGTCTGCAACTCACAGAACTCCTTACTCACACTCTCACCCCTGTTATTGGGAAAGATCGTACAGAGGGTGTGATCCAAGAATTTCACGCTCAAACAGCAGAATTGACAGATCATCTTGAATCTGACTTTGCAAGCACAACGGTCTTTATTGAAGAAACAAAAGAGAAGGAAGAAACGGATCCAACGGCACAATTCGTAGATGCGGAAGTTCTTAATGATGATAGTTATCTTTATAGCCCAAAACACGCAGGGATGCTTGAAGGTCGTCCAATGTCTGTGAGACTCGGGAGTCGTTCACGACAAGATCTGTACATTGGAAACTACACAACGTGTTGTATACGTATTGATAGTGATTACCATCAAGCAGAATCTCCTATTGTTGATTATGTCACCGATCTTGGCATGCATAACCTCTTGATTTATGATGAAACAACGAAAACACCTGTTGCGTGTGCCTTTCTCTGGATTGGAGAAGATAAAAGCGGAAACACTGCTCTTGTCATAGACAATGTCGAAGGGTGGCAAATGTATACGGTAAGCTTCAAGAAACAACTTGAAGCTCAAATGCTTGCATATATCAACGATCTTGCACGTCATTGTGGTCTAACAACGATCTCTCAGGGTCCAGACTACAATGATCTTGATGTTCTTCCACGAGAAAAACAAGAAGAAATCTACATAAAGATTGGTACCAATCGTGAAGATGGGTACTATCTTGAAGCGGAGTATGATGATGAAGAGGATGATGAAGCGGAGTATGATGATGAAGAGGATGATGAAGTGGAGTATGATGATGAAGAGGATAAGTGGGAATGGGTAGAAGAGACGATGGGGAAAAAGGATCATTTGAGAGGGTATACGCTTTAATTTATGCTAATGCCAATTTAGTCTCATTATTTGCGTGGCCGAAACAATGAATGATGAAGATGTCAACTAATCCCTAAAATGAACAAAAAAGGTCACCCGCAAGGGTGACCTTTTTTGTTCCGTGTATAATACCGGCATGTGGTTTAGGAAAAAGAGAATACAAAGGAAACGGAAACCGGATCCGAAATATGAGGCAACCCGCGGAGCGGCTCGAGCCTTCATTCTAGAGCGTGTGGCCTTTTGGCAAGAAAGATGCGAAGTGGTGCCAAAGAGAATAACAATCCGCAACCAGCGTCGTCGCTGGGGGAGCTGTTCGAGTAAGGGGAATCTTAACTTCAACTATCGGCTACTGTTTATCCCTCCGGAACTTTCTGACTATGTAATTGTGCATGAACTTTGTCATTTGAAAGAGCTAAATCATAGCCCGGCCTTTTGGCGGGAGGTGGAGAAGGTCCTACCTAATTACCGTGAGCTCGTGATCAAGCTAAGGGGGATGGAGGGAGAGGCTTTCCTAAAACGGATGTCGCTCGATTTGTAAAAGTTCCAAAAGTGTGGTTTCCTAGGAGTTAGGAAAGCAGAGGTTACCATGACGAGAGGAATACTACTACTTCTCATGACTACGCTTTTGATTACTGCTGTGTTCGTGACAGCAATCAAAAAGCAAAAACGGGCAATCGCTTGTGGCTTGCAGTACACCACTTCGACAGTGCTGCCGGTCAGTGCTGGTTCAAGTTACTCCTACGTGGAGTTATCAAAAACTTTCACCGACAAGAACAAATTGTCTGAAGATCTATACTGGGCCTATGTCCGACCAGGTAAGGAAATCCCTATCGGGACTTGGGTTAGGGTGATTCTGGAGGAAGATCGATTGCTTGGATGGATACCGGTCGCTGTTGTCCCGGAGAACTCCGATGCGTGCTAGTCACGCGTCGGGGTTTTTAAAATAGTAATTTGGCTCTAACTTTTATATAATGCGTCGATGTTTAAAACAAATATTTTTTGGTCAGTTTGGCTGGCTTTTGGCGCGGCGCTTTTGGCACTTTCGACTTTTTTGGTCGGTAATGGTAGCGCCTTAGCGGAAACAGAACCAGCTCAAGTGGAAGCCACTATCTATCTTTTTGGTCGGGATGATTGTGGTTTTTGTAAGGAGGCCTTTGCTTTTCTTAAATCCGAAAATCTTCCCTATACTTATTTAAATATCAATGAAGATAAGGCCGCTAACACCCTGTTTGACCAGGTAGCGGAGAAACACGAACTTACCCGGGTGACGCCGATTATGGTGATTGGAGAGCGGGTGTTGGTCGGGTTTGATAGTCCGGAGACTACGGGGGTTGAGATGAGGAAAGCCTTGAAGGAAGCAGAGAGTAGTAGTATTAAAACCGTGGAAGACCATTTGCAGTTTGCTCCTAAACAAGACGTTCTAACTTCCGGTGGTTGTTCCGGAACTTCCTGTTCCTTAGGGGAGGGAAGCTTTACTTTTAACCTACCCTATTTTGGTGTCGTGGATTTACGTTCGTTTTCTTTGTTCTCACTTTCTTTTGTATTGGGGGTGGTAGATGGTTTTAATCCTTGTGCCATGTGGGTCCTTGTTACCTTCTTGATCCTTCTGTCGCAAGCGGGTAGCAAGAAAAAGATGGTTCTTCTTGCCGGGATCTTTATCTCGGCTCAAGGCATAATGTATAACTTGATTCTCAATGTCTGGTACAAGACTTGGGACTTTGTCGCACTTGATCAGATTGTAACGCCAGTGGTGGGACTAATTGCGGTTGGGGGTAGTCTCTTCTTCTTGTGGCGCTGGTATAAGAATCGAGAAGCACAGTTGATTTGTGACATCTCTGATTTAGAAACTCAAGGAAAGACTATTCAAAAGTTCAAAAAAATTGTTGAGCAACCAGTAACGATTATTTCTATCCTGTCAATCTTGGCCATCGCTTTTTCAGTCAACATTATTGAGTTCGCTTGTTCGATCGGAATTCCGCAGGCATACACCAAAATTCTCGAGCTGAACTTTTTAACTTACTTGGAAAGACAGTGGTACATCCTTATCTTTAGTCTCGGCTATATGTTGGATGACGTGATTGTTTTTGCGATGGCGATTTGGGGCTACTCTAGACTCGAAGCGCATGGTGGTAAGTATGCACAGTGGTCACTACTATTTGGTGGAATCTTGATGTTCATTCTTGGTTTTGTCTTAATCCTAAACCCGGAACTGTTAGTTATTTAAATGGAAAAAGAAGTCTCACCATTACCAGAACTTATCTTGATTGATAAACCCAAGGGGATCTCGTCTTTTACCGTTATCAGAAAATTGAGAAGAGAGCTTGGTCCTCTAAAGTTTGGCTATGCTGGGACTTTAGATCCTTTAGCTACCGGATTACTACTGGTGGGGGTGGGTAAGGGGACTAAAAAACTGACGGATCTAATTGGTCTTGATAAAGAGTACGTCACCACCATTATGCTCGGGGAAGCACGCATGACCGATGATATGGCTGGGGCGGTGACGGCTAGTATAGATTACCGACACGATCTCGATGATGAGAAGATAAAAACGGCGCTGGAGGGATTACTGGGAGAGCAACATTTACCGGTTTCGGTTTATAGTGCGATCAAACAAGCAGGAGTGCCATTGTATAAAAAAGCCTACAAGCGCGAAGAAGGGAAAGAGGTGAAGGTAGAAATTCCGGTTCGTAAAATGTCCTTTTACGAAATTGAGTTACTGGAGGTGTGGAAAGGGAATTTCGAAGGAAAGCCAAGATTGTTTATTACCCTAAGAACCAAAGTCAGTAGTGGTACCTACATTCGCTCTTTGGCGGTGGCTTTAGGTAATAAGCTTGGTTACCCGGCAGTGGTTTTTGAACTAAGACGGACTAAGGTAGGGGAGTACCGGGTTGAGGATGCGGTGAGGCTTAAGGATGAGAGTTAGGTTGAGGTCATCACTGACTGGACAAGTTTACAATTTTGCGATAATTTTTAAACGGAAAAGTTGGAGAGATTTGTGACAACAATCTGGACGTATCAAAACGCTAGGGATGTAACCGATTCGTATGGAGAGTTAATCGGGAGGAGAAATACTTTTTGGGGTAATACTGCCAAAAGTAGGGTAGATTCGACTCTGGAATCAATTTACGACATTGAACTGCCGGAAATGAAAACTAGTGTCTTAGGTCACCTTGCAAACAGTGAGTACTTCTCTTTTTTGGTTTACTTTATAACTTCTCGGGACCTCGCTTCGTATGAGGAAAATGTAAGTTACGGAAAGAAGGGGCGGGTTAACTTCTTGTTTACTTCTACAACGGAATTCCGACATCGAACTGGGTATAGCATTGTCTTTGTTAGAGAACGGAAATCTTGTGACAAAAAGTAAATTCTAAACATCAGGTAGGAAAACAATGTCTAGTGTCTTTGCTCGGGGTGGACTAGGAGTCTCAGGTAGGGTTGAGGGTGAGTGGGGGCGAAAGAAGAAAACTGGGAAATCACCCGAGGAGATATGGGCAATTGTCGAAGTTGTAGAGTTTCGACAATCTCGGCTCGTAGCGTTACTTGATGATGATTCGTTTGGCTATTTGGCCAACAACATCATAGGTAAGGGTGTGTGTCCTGGTACGGTTGTTTCTTTTGGTAACGTAAGATCCACAAAGTTTATCCGAGTTGGAAACAAGGAGTTTTGCAACTACGGAAACCAAGGTAAGACTCTTTCCAGGAAAAGGAAAGATGCTATAAACGAGCCGGACCCATAGGTCCGGCTCTAACCATTCTATTAGTTACATTTCTTTCTAAAACAAACTCTCTACTACCACCTTCACATCACCTCCATCGGCTTGGCCTTGGAGTTTTTTCATAATAGCACCAACGAGCATACCGCTTTTGCTCTTATCGGTAATTCCGAGTTCGGCCTTGAGGGATTCGGCAATCGGTCGAATAGTGTCTTGACTCATGAGGGTTGGTAAGTAACTCTCTAGAATTGTTAGTTCGGCCTTTTCTGGCTCAGACAGGTCGGTACGTCCCGCGGCTTCGAATTGAACGATCGATTCCTTTCTCTGCTTGGCGAGACGCTTAATAACACCTAACACTTCCTCATCAGGAAGCTCAGTCTGAGGGGTGCGCCCAGTGGCAACCAGCTCGTTGGTGCAGGCGGTCATAATGCTACGCACGGTTCGTAAACCAGCTTCGTCTTTGTTTTTCATAGCTTCTTTAAGGGAAACTCGTAGATCAGTGTGTAGTGACATATGTATATATTGATTAGTGAAGGGATTATAACACAAATCGGTCCCTCGTGTTAGAATTAAATCATGGAAATTTTGTTAATTTTATTGTTGGTACTTCTAGTTATTGTTATCGGGATTTTGGTTTATGTTTTCTTTCTCAAAGGAGAGAAAAAGGACGACAATAGTTTGCTTCTGATGCAACAACAAATCCAAGAGATGTCCCGTGCAATGCGAGAACAGCTTAGTGAGAGTAACCGTCTGGCGCAAGAGGGAAGTCGAATGCAGTTTCGAGAGAGTAAGGAGTTGATGCAGGAGATTAACAAAGAGGTAAATGAGCAGATTCGACAGATCCAAGAAAGTATTAGTGATAAGCTCTTGGGTGTGCAAAAACATGTTTCGGAGGTAAGTGAAAGTTCAAAGCAAGTCTTCACCCTAGCTGAGCAACTACAAAGTCTCGAGAAAGTTTTGAAACATCAGAAGCAAAGAGGGAACTTAGGTGAAGCGAGTTTGCAGTTAGCTCTTGAAAATATTTTGCCAGCTGGTTCTTATGAACTCCAACATCAGTTTCCGGGGGGAGAGATCGTAGATGCGGTGGTGATGACTAAAGACGGAATGATTCCGGTTGACGCCAAGTTCTCACTAGATAACTACCGACGCTTGGTTGATGAGTCGGATCCAGAAAGGCGGATTGCGCTCGAAAAAGAATTTACCAGCGATCTTAAGAAGCGAATTGATGAGACAGCCAAATACATTCGCCCGAAGGACGGAACTTTACCCTTCGCCTTCATGTTTATTCCCGCAGAAGCTATCTACTATGACCTCTTGGTAAATGAAGTGGGGTCAGTAAAGGTAAATACCCGCTCACTGATTGATTATGCCTATCGTGATAAAAATGTGATCATCGTGTCACCAACGACTTTTGCTGCCTACCTCCAGTCCGTTCTTTATGGTTTTCGGGCTTTTAAGGTGGAGGAAGGAGCTAGGGAGATTCAGAAGAATGTAGAAAAGCTTACCCGTCACCTTAGTGCTTATAATGAATTCTTTGAGAAGGTCGGGAATAGTCTGGGAACCACGGTCAATCACTACAATGCGGCTAGTAAGGAGTTGGCTAAGATTGATAAGGATATTGTGAAGATTGCCGGTGATGGAAGTGGCTACGAGCAGATGGCTTTAGATAAGCCACAGCAGGTGGAGTAGGGAGCTAAAAAATAAAAAGGATCCGGTGGGGCCGGATCCTGGGACGCTTGACGTTAATGAATTTCACAAATTTCATTTCGGAGTTTACGAATCTCTTCCCCTAATCTTCTGAGAATTTCTTGCACGATGATTGAGAAGATTGAGCCCAGAAATCTTTTTCGTGAGATGTCTTCAAAAATAGCTTCACTACGTCCATATGTAGTTATTACCAAGTTACTAACTCGATTGAACAGTTCGTTTAATTCTTCTGTTGGAGCCGCCTGCACGTATTTTAAAAAGCCAGGTAGTAGACTTCTTTGGCGCAGGTAATTGAGATAATATCTCGGGTTCTCTTCACATTTAGATACAAATTCCTGAATATTTGTAATGTTTGGCCCTAGTCCAAAGTACTCTTCCACTCTCTCAGTAACTGTTTTCGACATAAAGTCTCCAAATGTTGCTTAGGGTAGGTGCTACTTGCTGAATAATACATTAAAACCTGTAAAAGTCACGAATCCATTTTTGCCAGACCGGTTTATGGAACCCAGCAAAAAATCCTCCTTATAAACATTTTAATCTTGAAAGTAATGAGGATGTCTTCTGAAAAGTTTGCTTTTTTTGGGGTTTTCTTGTATTATGGCCGGCATTATGGCAACAAAAACAGCTAAAACAGACGCTTTTGCAGTGATTGCAACAGGCGGCAAGCAATACGTAGTCTCACAAGGAGATACCGTTTTGGTGGAGCTTCTTGGTGAATATAAGGCGGGAGATAAGGTGGAATTTGATAATGTTCTAATGACTGACGACGGTTCTAAGGTAAACGTTGGTAAGCCTAATACTGGTACCAAGGTAACAGCCACCTACCTAGGCGAAAAAGCCGGTCCAAAGCTCACTATTGTTAGGTATAAGTCAAAGAGTAACCGTGACCGCCGAATTGGTCACCGCCAGCACTACGCACAGGTGAAGATTGAGACTATCTAGGGGGAGAAAATAAAAGAAGCGAGGACCGCACGGTCCTCGCTTCTTTTATTTTCTCCCCCACAGGGCATTTTTGATAGTTTCCGGATCGGAGTACTCCAGTTCGCTTCCGGTTGATAACCCTCGTCCAAGACGAGAGATTCTATACTTGTTCGGTTCGGAGAGTTTGGCAATGACACTTTCGATATAGCGGGCAGTGTTTTCTCCGTCAGGGTTTGTGGCAAAACCAAGGATTACTTCAAGCTCAGCTGCTTTTACCCGTTCCTCTAGGAGTTGTCTTAGAGCGGGGGTCTTTAGCTTGTTAGTCACCTTCGTGTCGGACATAAGTGGTACTGTCCCGCCGAGGACAAAATACAAGCCATCATAGACTCCGCTTCGCTCTACGGCCGGGATGTCACTATCATGACTAACGACCATAACTTTTTGTCGATCACGATTGGGGTCGGCGCAGATGACACATAGGTTGTCGCCACTTTGGTGTCTGGTGAAATAGCGCATACACTCACGGCAACTGGTGACGTTTTGGTTTAAATTCGCGATTAACTCACTAAGTTCTTTAAGATCGCTAGAAGAAAGGTTTAGAAGGTGGAAGACGAAGCGTTTAGCTTGCCTTGCGCCGATACCAGGGAAGCGTTCAAAGTAGACGACTAGTTTATCAAAAGGATTCATAGATTAAAAATCATCACCACCGCTTGTTGCGCTCGCGTGGTGGGTATCAAGATTAAGGAAGCGGACATGTTTGCCGTCAAAGTATAGTTCAGCGGAACCGACTGGTCCGTTACGGTGTTTTTCTACCAGAATTTCCGCAATGTTTGGTCGATCTGATTCTTTGTTAATCTTATCTTCACGATGAATAAACATCACCACGTCCGCGTCTTGTTCGATAGATCCAGAGTCACGGAGGTCAGACAGGCGAGGCTTACCACCACGTTGCTCTACAGCACGAGAAAGCTGGGAGAGGGCAATGACGGGTACTTCTAGATCACGAGCGAGAATCTTCAGTGACCGGGAAATCTCGGTCACTTGCTGTACCATTGAGTCACTGGCCTTGGTAGCGGTTGGACTCATGAGTTGGAGGTAGTCGACAATTAATAGATCAAGACCATGTTCGTTCTTTAAGCGTCTGGCTGCCGAACGCATCTTAAGGATATTGTTTCCGGCTTGGTCATCAATATGAATCTGTGCCTCGGAAAGTTTGGTCATGGCCTGTTGTACCGCTTCAAATTCTTGATCATTCGAGAGTCTCCCGGTGCGTAACTTCCAGGAATCAACCCCGGCTTCGGCCGCAAGCATACGATCAACCAACTGTTGATCACTCATTTCCAGAGAAAAGATTCCGACTGAGGCTCCATACTTAAGAGCTGAATTTCTAGCAATGTCGAGGGCAAAGGTGGTCTTTCCCATGGATGGACGGGCAGCAAGGATAATTAAGTCTGACTTTTGAAAACCCGATAGAAGATTGTCGAGGGCAGTAAAGCCCGAGGGGATACCACGCCTTTCATCTTTGTTGGCGCTAAGGTATTCAAAACGTTCCCAAGCTTCATGCAAAGAGCTGCCGATAGTTTTAAACTTCTGGGCGGTAGGGGATTGAGTGGCGTGAAAAATCTTCTTTTCAGCTTGATCGAGAGCTTCGTCCACACTTTCTGGGTCGGAGTAGCCGATTTCAGCGATTTCGTCAGCGGCGTAGATGAGGTTACGTAAAGATGACTTGCCCTGGACTAGTTCGGCATAGTAGTGGGCGTTTCCAGCGGCTGGTACGGTCTCGATCAGCTCAGTGATGTAGCTTGCGCCACCAATTCGGTCAAGATCATTGGTGGCCTTTAACTTACTAACCAAAGAAACAACATCGATCGGATCACCTTTAGAAAAAATGGCGAGAATAGCAGCGTAAATAGCACGGTGTTTGTCGGCGTAGAAGTTCTCAGGATAAACCGAAGCGGAGACGTCATGCATTACGTCTGGTTTCAAAATAATTGCTCCTAGTAGGGCGCGCTCAGCGTCGATATTGTGTGGTGGGACTCGTAGTGAGCGATTAGTGCTAGCCATATCTGCATTGTATCACGTATCGGTGCTTGACGGTTTTGACCAGAAGATTGTGAATTGTGTGAATAGGGTGGATAAGTTCTGGTTGATGGACAGAGTGTGTTTCGTGTGGTAATCTCAAAATAGATAACTAAAAGGAGGCCCAAGCAAGATGGCCAGGAAAAGAGACAGGTTTGTACCAAAAGACTCAAAACCAAATCCGAATAATGACACTACGCCAATTGTCTATGGACAATTGAATCATGTCAGGGATGTACGCTATTACTTACCACCAGCCGATCTAAAGTCGTTGTACTGGCGGAATGATCGGAAGCTCTCCGATTCGTTCGTGAACCTACTTAAAAAAGCAGATTCTTTCAAAGGAGGGACGTTCCGAGTATCTGAATATAGTCTGGTGACGGATGGAAGAGATAGAGAGATTATAGAGGAGTTAGAAGAATCATCTGGAGTAGAAAAAAAGATTTTTTCTGTGAGTTCTTTAGAAACAGTTCTTGCTCAACTGTATCATGAGTGTCTCATTGATCCGAATCTGGATGAAAGTTTTGGTTCGGTGTGGAGAACCAAGATTTTCTACGCCTTTGTTTACGAAGGAGAAGAGCCGGTACCGATCTATGCTCTCTCTGGCTACTATCACCACCTCCAAGGCTGGATTTTTGATGCCCAGCTAGTTGATGTGCGGAAAAAGAGGGTTAAAGATGAAGAAGAAATCCTCCTGGAAAGATTACTCCTTGGAGAGAGTGGTTCATCACAGAAGGTTGTCTATAATAATTCGCGTTGGCGTAAAGGCAACCGTTTCTTCTTTGCTCACCTTTTGCCTTAAATAAGTTACCTAGAAAAATTTTTGGGTTAGTCAACGGAAACGTACAAAAGCCACTTTCGGGTGGCTTTTTTTTCTAGCCCTCAAAACGAACTATTTTGGGACCATGTGGGGAGTCGTCCACGGAGAAGCCTTTTAAGTTAATTGCTTCTCTAAGAGTGTCGGCTTCCATCCAGTTGCGGGCGACACGGGCCGCCTCGCGTTTATGTACGAGTTCTATGACTTCTGGCGGGACCTCATCCAAATCAACCACCCCTAAGCTCCTACGCCCATCTTCAAGTTTATCGCTAAGACCGATTTCGAGCAGGCTATCGAAATAGTGGAGGGTGCCACACTTGATTGAGTCAGATAAACTGTTGTCTTTTACTAGTTCCCAAACCAGAGCGATTGCTTCAGGGGTATTTAAATCGTCCGCCAGGAGTTCTAGAAAGCGTTCCTTATACTTTTCATCAGGTAAGTCAGCTTTTTGCTTGTAGTCTTCATAGACAAAGCGCTTAAGACGGAAGAGGGCCTGTTTGGCTCCCTTCAAAGCTTCCCAGGTAAAGTTAATTGGTGAGCGGTAGTGGGCGGTAAGAAGCCAGTAGCGGTAGTCGTCGGCCGAAAAGCCACGATCGATGAGGTGTCCTAAGTTTATAGTGTTCCCAAGTGACTTGCTAACCTTCGTACTATCGATGGTCACAAAAGCACCGTGCATCCAGTACCGCACAAACTGTTTGCCGGTAGCACTTTCGGACTGGGCGATCTCAGCATTGTGGTGGGTATGGATATGATCAATTCCTCCGGTGTGGATGTCGATTTCGCGACCAAGGGTGGCCATAGCCATCGCAGAGCATTCGATGTGCCAGCCAGGGAAACCTTTACCGAAGCGACTATCCCAACCAAGTTCTCCTTTCTTCCAAACAGCAAAATCTGCGGGATGTTTCTTTTCGGTATTGGTTTCGACTCGGGCACCACTTTTTATGTTTTCCAGGTCAATTTTTCCGAGGCGGCCATAGCTAGGAAACTTTGCAATATCAAAATAGACACCGTCACCAGTTTCGTAGGTGTAGCCCTTTTCACTTAAGGTTTCAATTAGACGAATCTGGGCTTCGATATAGTCGCTGGCACGGGTCCAGGCGGTGGGGGGGAGGTTGCGCATCGCATTAAAGTCATCATAGAAGGCGTCGATAAATTTGTCGGAAAGCTCGCGCATGGCTTCAAGAGAAACTGGTAAACCTTCACGGGCTAAGCCACGCATCATCTTGTCTTCACCGTTGTCTCCGTCGTCGGACAGGTGACCAAAATCGGTAAGGTTTATAGTATGTTTAACTCGGTAACCATGAAGCATGAGGGTCCGCTTTAAAATATCGGAAAAGACGTAGGCACGAAGGTTGCCGATATGAACGTAGTCGTAGACGGTAGGTCCGCAGGTATAGATGCTGGCAATTCCTGGTTCTATAGGTTTAAAATCTTCGACCTTACCTGACTCGGTATTAAAAAGACTAATTGCGGGTAGAGAGATCGGCTCAGCTTTAAATAATTTACCAAACATGGCTTCAGTTTAACAAAATCAGACTAAAACATACAGTACCCATAAAAGTTTTGTGTAGATTGGGAGTTTTGTGTAATAATGGGGTATATATGTTAAGAAGAAATTATTTAGGAATCACCCTGGCACTACTACTGGCGATTGGTGCTTTCGGGTCAGGGTTTTTGACGGGGCAGTTATCTGGTCCAAGTGATGAAAAAGCTAACTTTATTACCGCAATAACTAAACCACCAGAAGCAACGGCCAACGAGGGGGCTGATCTTGCTGAATTTTGGAAAGTCTGGAGTCTCCTAGAGGAGAAGTTTATTGCTGGGAAAGATGAAGAGGTAACTAGCGAAAAAAAGATCCATGGAGCTATTGAAGGTATGGTAAAGGCCTATGGCGATCCGTACACTACTTTTATGCCACCAGCTGAAAGTCAGGTTTTTACCCAGGATATCTCAGGTAACTTTAGCGGGGTTGGTATGGAAGTTGGTATTAAAGATAACGTAATTACCGTGATAGCTCCTCTTCCTGATACACCTGCCGCCAAGGCTGGGCTACTAGCAGGCGACTTGATCCTAAAAATCGATGATAAGTCGACTGAAGGGATGAAAATTGATGAGGCAGTTAGCTTGATTCGTGGTGAGAAGGGAACAGAGGTTAAGTTTTCGGTGTATCGTGAAGGGGAAACAGAAATAAGAGAGATTGTTGTTGTTCGCGATACGATAGAAATTCCTACTATTAAAACCGAGATGGTCGGTAAGACTTTAGTTGTTTCTTTGTATAGTTTCAATGCTGTTGCCGAAGAAAAGATGTTGGAAGCATTAAAGGAATATAAGGATAAGAAGGCAACCAGTTTAATTCTAGATCTACGTGGTAATCCGGGTGGGTACCTACAAAGTGCTGTAGCAATTGCCGGATACTTTCTTCCGGCTGGAAAGGTGGTTGTCAAAGAACGTTTTGGAGATGAGGTTGAAGAAAAGCTCTATCGAAGTCAGGGTAGGGTACAAGGAAACTTTAGTCCCAGTAACTTTGTGATTTTGGTAGATAATGGTTCGGCCTCAGCCTCAGAAATCTTGGCGGGAGCTCTTAAAGAACATCAAGCAGCAACTGTAATAGGCGTTGATACTTTTGGTAAAGGGTCAGTGCAAGAGTTGGTTGAACTACCAAGTGGGGCAGCTCTTAAGGTGACCATTGCTCGCTGGCTTACTCCTGAAGGGGTTTCCATCTCCGAAGGCGGACTCAAGCCCAACATAAAGATTAGTCGTACAGCTGAAGATCGTTTGTCTGGAATCGATGCACAAAGGGACGCTGCCCTTAAGTTCCTAAAGGGTGAAAAAGTGGAAGGGGAGGAGGAAAAGGAGTTGCCTAGTTCCTAGGATGTATTGAGGGTTCATTTTCTTCAGTCTTTCTGTTATTATACCCGGGTTAAGTTTTGAATTATGAAGGTTATTTTATTACGTGATGTTGCCAAGATCGGTCGCCGGTCACAGATGGTTGAGGTTCCCGATGGTTATGCTTTAAACAAACTGATTCCCGAGAAAGCAGCGATGTTAGCAACCGAGGCTAGCATCAAACGCTTAGCTAAGGAACAAGAAAGAAAAGAGCATAATGTAGAGGTGATGCATGAGAAAATTGACTCGCTAGAGAAGCAGTTTGCCAACAACCCATTGCTTATTAGAGTTAACGCTAATGAACAAGGACATCTTTTTCAGGCGGTGACAAATGAGCAGATTGTTGAGGCGGCTAAAGAGGTAGCGGTCGAACTCTTGCCAGCGTGGATTAACCAAGAGTCACCGATTAAAACTCTAGGGGACCATAGTGTTCGCCTACGGGCCAATAATCGAGAATGGAAATTATTAGTAAAGGTAGTGGTATAAACATGAATCGAACAAATCTTTATTTAGTGGGAGGGGTGATAGTATTCTGTGGGATCTTAACTTTTGGGCTTAGTGTTTGGTTGGGTGGTGAGTCACAGAAAGTCCCTCTGACCGATGAATATAATCAGGAAGACCTAGGTACTCTAGATGAAACCTTACCAGCCCCCTTAAATCCGGATGAGTTAGAAGCCTACAATACAAAAATGACAAACGAAACAAACCCAGTTGCGGTGATGCAAACCAATAAAGGAACTATAGAAATTGAATTATTTGCCGATACAATGCCAATCACGGCTGGTAACTTTACAAAATTGGCCAAGGAAGGTTTTTACGACGGAATTAAGTTCCATCGTGTTATCGAGAATTTTATGATTCAAGGAGGAGATCCAAACACGAAGACCGCTGATGTTTCGAGTTATGGAGCCGGAGGTCCCGGCTATGTCATAGCTGACGAACATGTGGCTGGGGAATACTTAACAAACGTTCGCGGAACTATCGCAATGGCCAACCGCGGACCGCAGTCAGGTGGTAGTCAGTTCTTTATCAACTTAGTTGATAATACCGGCTTAGATTTTGATAAAGAACCCCTTACCTCCAAGCATCCGGTCTTTGGTCGGGTAATATCTGGTATGGAGGTAGTTGACGCTATTGGACAGGCTCAGACCTTACCAGGAGACCGTCCGGTCGAAGATGTGGTGATTGAGAAACTTACGATAAAAGAATAATCTGAACTTAGGGTCGAGTACTAAAACAGTCTCAGTTGTCTGAGATTGTTTTAGTTTGGCTCTGGTTGAGCAAAATCCAAAATAGCTTTTGGGTAATAAATGCATTCTTTTGTTGACTTTGTTGTGTCAGTTTTATATCCATACAAAATATGATAATCTTTATAAAGTTAGAGTAGGAGATCTTTGATGGAAGAGTTTGGTTTGATCTGGAAAGTGGCAATGTTCGTTGTTGCGATTGCTGGGTTCGTTTTGGGAGTAGTATTTATTTTGATTGGATTCAGACTTCTGCGAGTACCAGATAGCCTATATAATGAAACGAGAAGGGCTGGTCAGCTATGTATAAAAAGTCACAAAGGTACCCTAAATCAAGACGAAGTCCTTGAGCTCCAGTCTTATCGACAGGAAGGTCTTGTCCAAAAACAGCTAGCTTTCAAGGTGCGCAAAGATGGGGAATACGAAGTCTATGCTCCATGCGTGCCAACAAACTATTCTACCGAAAGACTACTGCATGACAGGTAAACAGTCTTAAGGGGTTGAAAAACAGCCGGTACATGCGGCTGTTTTTTCTTTTCTTAATGACAAAAGCGGGGACACCAAACCCCGCTTTCTTCTATCTTCCTTTGACAAAATACCCCAGTACTATAGTATGCGAATAGACAACAGGAGGTCACATGACCAAATCAAATGTTATTTCACAGTTCCTTACATTTCTTGGTTTCACCTTCCACCTCCCGGCGGATCGGGCTAAAGACTTTAATGAGGCTATGGAAATTGTAGAGGGATTTACTCCAGGTAGTCATCGCTGGGTGGTTGCCATGAACAAGACTGTCTCTCTAATTTCTAAAAAAGAAGACTTTTCCTCCTTGTTCAGGAGAATTGATACTTATCCTCTTACCTCCAGATCACGTCTTCTTATGGCGATCCTTAGGGGTAACTGCATGGAGTCATACAACTCGGATGATATTAAGCGAGCGGTACTTCTTTTTGAAGGTATGAGGGAATTCAATGGTGGGCCACTCGAATGGGAAAAATCCGATTATCTCTATGATTTATACAAGGATAAGGTGCAACAAGCGCAGTGTTTCGAAGACCTTAAACCTCTGTATCATAGTGACCTCTATAGAGTGTCCCGGTTTCATGATGATTGGGAAAGAATTGTTGAGCTAGAGATGCAGAATGTTGAAGGAGATAATTCGGAAAAATTTGTCCAGATTCTATCTAAAAGTAGGGTGGGAGGGAGTATGTGGAATAAGATCTTTCTAAAGCTGGTGACTTCATTAGACTTCAAAGATCTTAGGCCCATGCTTGAAAGATATGATTTGGTAGATAAGATTAAATTTATGGACGAAGAAGTCTTTGCTTCTTGGTTATCTTCCATAAAACATCACAGTGAAGTTGTCGGGTTCGATTCAATGTTCAATCCTATTGATTTTGCCAGGCACGGTATGTTTGTGAGGCATGTAGCTAAACTACTCTACCAAGAGAGTCAGCGATCGACTTGAGGAGAATTGTAAAAGCGGAGCCAAGTGCTCCGCTTTCTTTAAATTTTATAGTGATCCTCAATGTCACAACTTGCTCAGTCGCAGTGGAGTTATTGGGACTCCTTCACTTAATGTTTGGTCGATTTACTCCTTTGATTCTGTGAAAAAGATCCGTCAGGATCTTTTTCTGCTTTTCTGGCAGGAAAATTATTGTTTGAATCAGAAACGATACTGGAAATGCAATAATGGATATCACTATTGCGTAGATGAGCATCTCCACAGGCTTCTCCAAAAGAACGTTCAAAATCAGTTTATATTACCGAATAGTCTGAGTCAAACAAAATGGACGAGACCAATTTTTTGCGTTGACAAAAATCCCGCTAGATATAGTATGTTAACAGACAAGTAAGGAGGTCAAAATGACCAAAAGCCGTTTCTGGGAAAATGCCGACCGAGCCGAAAACTTCGAGGAAGCGTTAGCTACATTGAATAGTTATGATGAAGGTTCGTCACATTGGATGATAGCTTTTAAAAGAGCTGTCCAGTTAATGTATAGAAGAGTTCATGCTGTCTTGTTGGCGGCAAAGATTAGTGGGTTATCACATGTTAGACCAAAGTCATCCCAGTTCTTCTCCTTTTCCCCACCAGATCTCACATTTTATCGTTATCCCGATCAACAACATGTTCTTAAGGAGTTACTCATACAAGAGTTACTTTCGGCGATGAGGGTAGGTGATGGGAAAAGGTGTAAGGTGTTGCTCTACGGTATTTTATCGCACGGGCTTCTTGACAGAGTTCCCTTAGAAGCACTTGGTTACTTCTGGCACAAGGATGAAGAGAGTTTTGCACACCCACTTCTCCAGGTACATGAATATCATCTTCCTTTATTCTTGGCTGCGAGATTAGATTTTTTCCCTTCCTGGGACAAGCTCTCAGCGGCAGAGTTAGAAGCTATTGATCAGGATAACAAGAATGAGCTCCTTTCGGTTTTTCTGAAGTCTCGTCACTATAGTGAAGTGTGGAGAAAAGCAACCTTACTCATTTTGAGTAAATCGAGATTCGGGGAGGCAATAGAATTTATCGAAAGATGGATTTTAGACAGAGACATTAAGGCTTCTGAGCGTCCGATTCGTAATCTTTTTTCTTTTGGGGAATATGTAAAGAAACAAGAGCCACTTTATGAAGATTATGGATTGGTAAGATTCTTTGCGGAATCTCCGTTCTTTGAACTACTACTATCTCTAGCCAAAACCCAGAATGATTGTGATACTCTCGCAAATTTTACCCGTCCAGATGAATTATTACGTCGAAGGATAAATGAACATCGAAGAGAGATAGCTCTGGCTGGTAAAGGTAGATAGGGAAGTTAGATGACAAAAAGCGGGACCTTTGGTCCCGCTTTTCTTTTGTTTGCTTAGTTAAGAGTGTTAGGCAGCTACAACGTCAACCACTTTCTTGCTCACCTTGCTTCCGTCAAAGCGTACCTTCCGAGCTTGTCTAAAGGCTACTATACCAGCGACGCTAGCGTAAATAGTGTGATCCTTACCGAGGCGGACATTCTTGCCGGCTTCGATCTTGGTACCGCGCTGACGCACGATAATGTTTCCTTGCTTTACGGCTTCACCGTCAGCCTTCTTTACCCCAAGGTATTTTGGTTGTGAATCACGCAGGTTTTTTGCGGTACCCGCCGCCTTTTTGGTTGCCATATTGTATAATAAATCAGGTTATAATGACCGGCAGTATACGATATATGAAGGAAAAATTCAAGTCCTTAATACTAGACGATCGACTCTTTTATAGCACGGTTATTTTGGTGGTAGCTATTGCTTCTTTTAGCTTAGGTCGTCTTTCGGTGTCGGAATCAGTCTCCCCCAATAATGGGGTTTTTCTAATGCAGTCAGAAACCGAGAAAGGGGACAGTTTTTTGGTTGAACCGCAAGAAACAGAAATGTATACGCAAGGAGAGAGGAGGGAGGTGTTGGACGAAGAGGTTATACTACCTTCTACTCAGACTGCTAATGTGGCCGAGGGAGCGACTCCTACTGGGTCAAAATCAGGAACTAGGTCTGGTACTACCCAGCTCTATGTAGCTTCTAAGTCGGGAACCAAGTATCATTTAGATACCTGTCCCGGAGCCAAGCAAATTAAGGCAGAAAATAAAATCACTTTTGCTAGTCGGGAAGAAGCGGAAGCGGCCGGCTTTGCGCCAGCGGCCAATTGTCCAGGTCTCAAATAATATGTTACTTCTTAAAATTCTTACCGAAGCACTTAAGCTCTTCTTCTTGCGAACTGCGGACTTCTTTGCGGCAGCCTTTTCTTTTTACGCACCTTTAGCGTTAATTCCGCTTATCTATATCTCGATTCAAATCGTCGGACTTTTCTACGGACAAGAGGTGACCGCCAAGATCATTACCGACTGGGGATCGGTCTTTGGTGCTGAGCTACTTCTGGTAATTAAAGCCGCGGTCAGTAACTTAAGTATCGCTAGTGAGACCACCGGGAGTCCAGTCCTGGGTATCGTTCTTTTTTCGGGAGTGTGTATTCTTGCTTTCAATGTCTTGGGGAGTGGCTTCCAAACCCTGTGGGGAGTTAGCCGCTTTGGATTCACTAATTGGCTAAGACGTAGTCTACGCTCCGTCTTTTTCATTTTTATTTTGCAAATCTACCTAACTCTTGTTATTGGGTTTGAAATCTTCCTTTCGGCCTATGAAGTAAAGTTGGACCTCTTGTTTGGTTCTCTCTTCTTGTTCTTGATTACCACGATGTTTTTTGTGATCTTGTATCGTTGGCTTACCGCTACACCACCAAGTTGGGCGGGGTGTATCTATGGTGGGGTGGTAGGGTCACTTCTTCTGGTTGGTGCTCGGTCACTGGTCGACTTTTACCTTTTTACCAACCCCGTCCTTAGTTTTTATGGCGGTGCTGGTCTTATTTTGGTCCTCCTGGTTTGGCTCTATATTCTATCGAGCCTCACGTTCTACGGTGCGACGGTGGCGACCGTTTATGATAAGATGACCAATACTAACTAATTATTTTATGATTGCGATTGATATTGAAAGTTCCGGTTTAGACGCTAAAGTTCACAGTATTGTTTCTTTGGGGGCTTTAGATCTTACCAATCCTCAAAACCAAATATACTTGGAGTGCCGTGTTTGGGATGGGGCTCATATTATGGATGAAGCCCTAGAAGTAAATGGCTTTACTCGTGAAGAGATTACTGACCCAAATAAACTTACGGAAGGTGAAATGATTACCAAATTCATGGCCTGGACTAGAGATATTGCCGACCGTACTCTGCTCGGCCAAAACGTCTCCTTTGATCGTGATATGGCCAAAGCGGCCTGTGATCGGGCAGATATAAACTGGGATATTGCACATCGTACAATTGATACTCATACTCTATGCTACATGCATATGATTAAGCATGGAGTTGTTCCTCCGTTTGATGAGGAGCATAGGCGGACAGCGCTAAATTTGGATGCGGTTCTCAACTACTGTGGTATCCCTGATGAGCCTGAACCGCACAATGCTCTGACTGGTGCTAAGTCTCATGCCGAAGTTGCTTCACGGTTACTCTACGACAAGAAACTTCTCCCCGAATTTGCTCATTACGAGATTCCTTGGTTGTAGGTTAATGGTACAATTAAACCATTATGGTAGGAAAAATATTTGGTTTAAAAAAGAAAGTGAAAATTCATGAGGCACCACACTGTCGTATTGAAGATGAGTTACTAGATCCAAGCAAAGGTCAAGACAGCGCCGTACAATCGTGGCGAGTTTTCCGGATTATGTCCGAGTTCGTTCAAGGTTTTGAGATGTTAAAAAAGTATCGTTTGGCTGCGACTTTCTGGGGAAGTGCGCGAACAAATCCCAAGGATCCTATTTATAAAGCGGCCGAAGAATTAGCGGCTAAGTTGGCTAAAAAAGGCTTCACCATCATCTCTGGTGGTGGAGGAGGAGTCATGGAAGCCTCCAATGTCGGAGCCTTTAAGGTTGGTGGTAATTCGGTCGGTCTTAATATTGAGTTACCTGTAAATGAACCACCAAATCCATACACGACAGACTCATTTTTGTTTCATTTCTTTTTCTCGCGCAAGGTGATGCTCACCTTTGCTTCTGAAGTCTACGTTTATTTCCCAGGTGGCTTCGGGACTCTCGATGAATTTTTTGAAATCGCAACCTTGGTAAAAACAAAAAAAATTTCTAAAATCCCGATTATCCTCTACGACAAAGCTTATTGGGAGCCATTACTGCGTTGGTTTGAGAAAGATCTTTTGAAGAAGTATAAAACTATAAACAAAGAGGACTTGGAACTCTTCTATGTCACTGACGACATAGAAGATGCGTACAAATACATTTTAAAGAACGTTAATTGTAACAACATAAGACAGATATAATATGCTTTTTTCCAACTTTCCGGATGGACGAATAACTGAAAAGACCCTAACTACCACTCTAAAGAAACTCAGTGGTTATCGGCAGATGATCGCGGAAGCCAGCTTAAGTCAAAATCAGGAGGTAAGTGAGTATTCACTATATCATTGTAAGGAATTTGAACTTCATGATGCAATTTACCGCCTCCGCTCGAAATACAAAAGTTTAAAGCATTTAGTACTCATCGGTATTGGCGGTTCCAGTCTCGGTACCGAAGCCGTCCATGAAGCTTTGGGTGAGAATGGGGTAGTACTAGATGTTCTCGACGCTGTCTCGCCATACAAGCTGTATCAAGTAGTTGACCGTGTTACTAAATACAAAAAAGCCAAAGATGTCGCCGTGTGTGTGATTAGTAAGTCGGGAGGGACAGCCGAAACCTTAACCAACGCTTCCGCTCTCCTAGAGATCCTCACGAAACACTTTGGCGAGTCGTTCCACGATCAAGTGATCATGATTGGGGACTCTGATTCCAAGTTAGTTGCCTACGCTAAAAAGAATAAGTATGAGTATGTCAGAATGCCTAAGATAATTGGTGGCCGGTTTTCAGTGGCAACAGCGGTGGGACTCATTCCTCTGGCCCTACTTCGACACGATGTTGATGAATTTATTGAAGGATACCTGGCGGGAAGTGAGACTCACTATGAAGAAGTCGCTGCGCAAAACGCCGTACAATCCTATCACTATCATAAGCTTAAATATCATCATTTGAACTTCTATGCTTTTGATACTCGTCTGTCTGGTCTTGGTCGTTGGTATAGACAACTTATGGCTGAAAGTCTTGGTAAAGAGACAACCAAAGACGGGAAGAAGCAATCCGAAGCCCTTCTACCAACCATCTCGACCCCAGTTGAGCTTCATTCGATCGGACAGCTATACTTTAGTGGAGTCGCCCCTGTTTATACTGACTTTGTGACCTATGACGATGAGGAGAATGACTTAAAGATTCCGAAGAAAGGAGGTCTAGCAGGCACTTTAGCCGGACTATCTATGCAAGAGTTGGCAACGGCGCTTTATGGAGCAGTCCTTAAAGCCTACCAAGAACGCAAGTTACCTTACCGAACAACTGTCTTCGAGGAAGATCTACCATATTCTCTTGGTCTCTTTATGGCGATTAGAATCAGAGAAATTATGTATACTGCTCATCTAATGGGGGTAGACGCCTTTGATCAGCCAAATGTTGAGCTATACAAGATTAAGTTACGAGAAATTCTTTCAAAATGAGCTACATTGTTTTTGACATTGGTGGGACCAAAACTCGAGTCGGACTCTCGGAAGATTTGGAAACAATCGCTGAGTTAAAATCTTTCGCCACTCCCAAGAACTTTGACGAGGGGGTAGCAAAAATGGTGGAGACAGTAAAGTCGTTCAAGTCAAAGTCAAAAGCAAAAATAAGCGCTGGAGCCGGTGGTGTCCGGGGACTTTTGATGGAAGATAAGTCAGGAATGGAAAATGACAATGTTCTCACTGGTTGGGCCAGGAAACCTTTAACTAAAGAATTAAACAAGCACCTCAACGCGCCTTTCTATCTCGAAAATGACACCGCGCTTGCTGGACTCGGGGAAGCGACTTATGGAGCAGGGAAGGGAGTAGATATTGTGGTTTACCACACAATCAGTACTGGGGTGGGTGGGGTGAAGATTGAGTACGGACAGATTGACATCAGTTCTTTCGGCTTTGAGCCTGGACACCAAGTGCTTGATATTGATCGTACTATTTTAGGAGAAGATATTACTCCCACTCTTGAAAATCTGGTCTCCGGCTCTGGCTTAGAAGCCCGTATGGGGGTGAAGCCCTATGAGATACCGCAGAGTGACATGATCTGGGAGGAGCTAGCAGAATACTTGGCTCAAGGTCTACGTAACTCGATTTTATACTGGTCACCAGACATGATTATCCTAGGAGGCTCAATGATCTTAGGGGATCCAAAGATTCCTCTTGAGTCGATTCGTAAGTATACGGTAGCGGCTCTTGATGGCATTGTGACCTGTCCGTTTATTACTACCGCTGAACTTAGTGACAACCCAGGACTATATGGAGCGATGGCTTATCTGAAAGGGAAGGGGAAGAAAAAGAAGTAGTTTTCAAGGTATCAAGGTAAAATAATTGACATAATACATAATATATTGCATAATCAAAAAAACCGCCAAATTGTGCTATTATTTTTCAGTTATCAGCTTCGGCTGGTATTTGTTAGATAAGACAAAAGGCTTATTTTATCCACCGTTTTAATCACGGTTTTGGCGCTTACGTCCTTGCAAACAGCAGTTCCTGAGAATATCGAATACGGCCAAATTATCACAAATTCCATTCCGGAAGCTAAGGCAGAGGAGGGGGATCTAGATACTGAAGCGATTGTTCGAAGCTATTTTCAGGATATTCCTATCATGATTCAGATTGCTCGTTGCGAGTCCGCGTTTCGTCACACATTAGCCGATGGTTCAGTACTGCAAGGCCGGGTTGACCCAGCCGACACAGGGGTTATGCAAATCAATAAAAGATTTCATAACGATAAAGCTGAAACCATGAAGCTAAATCTCGATGATCTTTACCATAACATGGCTTATGCGCGTCACTTATATGAGACGCAGGGTACTCAACCGTGGAGTGCCTCAGCCCCGTGCTGGAGTAAGTATGTGGCTGTAAATATCTAACAAAAATCACCCGATCGGGTGATTTTTGTTTTGTATCTGCTATTATAGAAAATGCATGACTCAAGACTTTTCGCAGAAAATGGTAATGATCTTAAAGGAAGATCTGGCTTCGTGGCAGCTAACTAATGTTGTTGGACATCTCGGTGCTTATTTGGGAAATAAAATTAAAGAGCCCTTTTCCTCGGATGGAAACTTTGTTGTCTTAGGTGGAAAATCAATTCCGCGTAATTCCCAGTATCCAATAATTGCTTTTTCGGCCACTGATGCTGAGTTAAAAGCGATTAATCAGCAATCTCTCAATCCAGAGATTGAAAAATTAATTTTTATTCAGGAGATGATTGATTATAGTGACGATGAAAAGTTGGCGGATTATCTAAAGACCGTTGATTGGGAAGACTTGGCTATTTTAGGTATTGGTCTTTTTGGAAATAAAGAGGAGTTAAAACTAGTAACTCAGAAGTTAAAATTATGGAAGTAATAATATAGTTAACTATGCGTAAATATTGGTTAATGAAGTCAGAACCGAGTGTATTTTCAATTGATGACCTAAAAAAGAAAGGGGAGGCACCGTGGGATGGGGTGCGCAACTATCAGGTACGCAATTACTTTCGCGATGAGATGAAAAAGGGTGATTTGGCCGTTTTCTATAATTCCTCTTGCGAGGAGGTGGGTGTAGTGGGGGAGATGGAGATACTCAATCCAGCTCAGGTTGATGTAACTCAGTTTCAAAGTACCCATCGCTACTATGATCCAAAGAGTAATAAGGCCGAACCGAGGTGGCTGGCCCCGCAAGTCAAATTTAAGACGATATACAAAAAGCTAGTTTCTCTAGAACAGATAAAGAAAAGCTCGCAGTTTACAAATTCCCGACTGACCCAGAAAGGGAATCGACTATCGGTAATTGAGCTTACCAAGGAGCAGTTTGCCTGGCTGAAAGAGCAAGGGAAGTAGCATATGAAAATTGGCTTCTTTGATTCTGGGTTGGGTGGTCTATTGGTCCTTAAGGCGGTAGCAAGACATTTGCCACAGTATGACTATGAGTACTTCGGTGATACTGCCAATCTTCCTTATGGTGACAAAACCGAAGAGGAGATTTTTGACCTAACTAAAGCTGGAGTCGAGCAGCTGTTTGCAAGAGACTGCGCTTTGGTCATTGTAGCTTGTAACACAGCTTCAGCGGAGTCGCTTCGTCGACTGCAAATCGAATACGAGGAACAAGGCGAGGTGAATAAGAAAGTACTCGGTGTTATCATCCCTACGATTGAAGAAGTCCTAAAAATTGAAGAGGACAACATTCTGCTAATTGGAACAAAAAGAACAATTGAGTCAGGAAAGTATGAAAAGGAATTTGCTAAAATTGGTACCAACAAAAAGCTAACCACCATGGCGACTCCAGAGTTAGTTCCGCTCATAGAGTCTGGCCAACACGAAGAAGCAAAAACTATAATTCGAAAAATTATAAGTGAGCGAGATCATAATTGTCTAGTTCTTGGGTGCACGCATTACTCACTAGTTAAGGAGGTGGCCAGAGAGGGGGGAGTAGTGGTTTTGTCCCAAGATGAGATAATCCCCGCAAAGCTCGAGGACTACCTCAGCAGGCATCCGGAGATTGAACAAAAGCTATCGAGGAAAGCGACAAGAAATATTGTCCTCACCAAACACACTGCTGAGTACGATAGTATTCTCAAAGAACTCTTGGGCGGAGTTATTTTAGAAGAGAAGGGGTAGAAATAAATAAGCAATATAAATACCTATGGGGTTATGTCGCACAATATATCTTTTGCGACATAACTTTGTTTAATAATAAGGATATATTCATTTAGATATAAAAGCCCTTCCCTCTAGGACATTTGGGCTTGGCGCTATAGGATTGCTTGTGTGTAGTACCTATCATACTAACTTCTACAACTTCCCCAATCTCTTTGAATATTATTTTCTTCTTTGCTTTACCCTGGGTCGTGTATCAAGCCCTAGCTATTTTGACGCTCTATAATCGATTTTAAGCTCACTTAAGATTCTTACCCGATACTTCTATCGGCTCAACTCCCTAAAGTTCCTTAGTCTCTGTAATTAGTCTGCTCAATTTTTAAATATTCAAATTTTTAATTTGTTTTGGTTTCCGTATTCTGAGTCGCTTCTTTAACCAGGAGTCCCAAATGTATCTGCGATTATTAGTCTCAGATCAGATACTTGTGTTTGGAATTCGTGTGTATGCTTTATAATGTCCACCTCCCTTACCTACCTCTGACTCCCCTTATCAAAATATTGTGCGACATTAGGGTTTGTATCTTTTACTCCGTCAGATGCAATGTTAAGTATAGAAAATGTAGAAGCCGCCACGTTCACACGGAACGTGGCGGCTTTGATGCGTCCTCCTGCTCAGAAGTCAGTAATTACGCATTTTTCTGTTGCTGGGTAGATGAAACTTACCGCTCCCTCCACCTCCTCTCCGTTTTGATCGTACACTTCAGTGATATGACCGTACGTCGGAGAATTGTAGCTAAGGTCAATACCCAGCACAAACTTGGTTTCCTCGTTGCCAAGCGCGTCTTGAGCGGATGCAAACACAGGTACCTTCATCTGAGAGGGTTCCTGAGGTTGTGCCCGTCTGAGACCTGCGCGCAGGTTCTCGAGCGAACCCGCCCACTGAACGTACACAATGTAGTAGTCTCGCAAATCGACGTGGTCAATGAGGTGGTGGATTTGCTCCAGGAAGCTCGCTTCACCCACCGTCGAACTGCTGCTATCGCAAGCTGTAGCGGTGTTAGTGAGTGAAAGGAACAAAGTAAGAACAATGTACAGTCGCATTGGTATTCTCCTTTCCGCGGAATGCGGATTTACTTATTAAAATAGCACGATAACTGAGATGTGTCAAATTTAAGTTAAATATATTTTACAGTGCTGGGAGGTAAAGTATAGGGTCTACATAAGCATCCGTGGCGGCGACTGGCGTAGAGGCTGGTCCACAGCTCGTAACTGTCTTGATTTCGTTAAATTGCCTTACCGTCACTCCCGCCTTTACATAAACGGTAAAGTGTAGGTGTGGACCGGTCGAGAAGCCGGTATTTCCAGTATAACCAATTATGTCCCCAGTATTGACCTTTTGGCCGGCTGAGACACTGATTACGTCCTGATGTGCATAAAGGGTGGAAAGACCATTGGCATGATCAATCAGAGTCCACTTACCCCAGGAGTAACAGCCGGGAACTATGTCAGTGTTGCCAGTTGCTCGCACTGTACCCGCTAGAGGTGCATAAATAGCGGTTCCGCGTGGTGCTCCTAGGTCAACCCCTGGGTGGTAGGCTCTTCCACCATAGATACCAGGATTACGCTTTGCGAATTCTGATCCACCGAAGTACTGTGTGACAATCACGCTTTTTAGCGGCCAAGAAAAGACGGCCGTTCCTGGTGCTGGGATGGTGTTCGGGTCAAGGATAAACTGGAGTTTGGCTTCAAAGTCACGTATCTCTTTTATGATCTGCTCCTTGGCTTCCTGTTTTTGTGAGAGAAGAACCTGGTAGTTCTTCTCTTCGCTTTTTGTTACTTCTAGCAATTTGCTTTGCTCGGATTGATTGTTGGTTAATACCGTGTTTTGGTCTTTGTACTGACTTTGTAGGCTTTTGA
>JACCDR010511272.1_pt1 | contig 27645 bp, 18 predicted proteins | sample 7446431 | NCBI WGS metagenome assembly JACCDR01 (sample SAMN15323443, study PRJNA562643) | freshwater metagenome | isolation source: river surface water | place: USA:Blue River Watershed | collected 2017-08-17 | reverse complement strand
CTGAAAACTTTATTCTAAGGCTAAGACGGTTAATCGCTGAAAGTAAATATTCATATTTTACAGAAGAAAATCTTAAAATTTATTACATTGATTATGATGAGGATTTGAATGAGAGTTCTTTGAGAGAAGTCGTAGTTGAAGGAAATGGAAATGTTAAAAATTGGCCTAAAGGAGTTTTTAGCGAATCAATGGATGAATTGTTAGCAATGAAAAACGCTCAAAAATAGATCCCTATATGCGAATACAAATAAAGGACGATATATTTAACTCTAATGACTTTACTAATTTAACACATCTTATTCGGATAGTGTTTCAGCGCCCCAATAATTCAGTCAATACTAAAGCGAAAGTATATATTGATTTAGATAAGTGCATGAATACTATGCTATATGAGAGGCTAGACTCGATAGACAAAGAACTATTAGAAGCTTCAACAAAAGATTATTTTTACGAAGCCTCTCCCTCTATTAATTATATTGTTTCAAACGATAATTCAAAAGAAGCTTATAATTTAGAAGAAGCTATTGAATTATTAAAAGAGCCGTTTTGGATACTTCTCGAAAACTCAAAAAATGACCAAGAGTTTATCAAATCTATAATCTTTCATTTTGAAGTTGATAATGAATATCTTAGAGAATGTTTGAAAAACAGATGGATACAGTTTGATAACGCTGGTGGCTGTGGTAATATGAAGAATTTACTGACTTCTAGAATTAATTCTTTTGAGAATTTAGCTATTTCTCATAATACTATACCTCGAAAATATTATCGAGGTATAGTGATCCTTGATGGTGATAGAGAATTTTCAACACAAAGCACTAAACAGGACTATGAAAAGCTAATTGAGTATTTTGCAAAATACAATATCCCTTTTCATATTCTTGAAAAAAGAGCGATGGAAAATTATATGCCAGATGAAGTTCTTTTTGATATACAACGGGAAAAATCTAATTCAAAAAATCCAGATGATAAAAAGTTTGTAAGTTGGGTAAATGTCTATCGTTATCTATCTAATGTGCAAAAAGATTTTTTAAAATATGATGGTTTAGATTCATTTGAAAAACTGAAACCAGAAGTCAAAAATTTATATCAAAATCAAGTACCATCCAACTTTAGTTTATTAGTATCAGGCATCAGCTACAGAGACCACGATGCTAGTGAAGATGATGAAAAAAGATTTAAGAATGCTTTTCCTAAACTGTTCACACAATCATCATTAGTGAATAAAGCATCTCTTAAAGCAAGAAGTGGAACTGATGAGTTGGAGCGTATATTTAACAAAATCAATCAATTACTATGAGTTCATTAATCAGTTTAAAACCATCAAATAATAAATTTGAAACTTATCTGAATGATATTAATTCGGGATTATTACAAATTCCAGAGTTTCAACGTGATTTTGTTTGGGAGCTTGACAATGTACTGAACTTGTTAAATAGTATCAAAAAAAATTACCCCATAGGTTCATTTTTATTTTGGACACCAGAAACAGAATTTAGAATAGCAAAACAAGTAGGACCTTATTTTATTAAAGAAGCTATTTTTGAGGCTTTTGAAAAAAGGCAACGTAAATATATCTTAGATGGCTATCAGAGAATGTCTGCTTTGTTTGGTGTACTTTCTAATCCTGAAACGATTGTAAACTTCACGTTAGACGAGAAGCTATTTAATTCCAAATTCAATATTTATTATAATCTTGATTCTGAACGGTTTGAGGTATTTGACCGTAACATTGAACTTTATTGTGTTCCAGCTTATATCTTATTGGATTTCGAATCTTTTCTTACTCACTCAGAAAAAATACAAAGAGAATATTCTCCTGAACTATCAAAAAGCTACACAGATAGGCTAAAAAAAATTGTCACTACTTTTAGTAGGTACGAAATGCCAGTAATTGAAATAGCTGGCGGAACGTTGGATGAAGCGATTGACATATTTACATTACTCAATAAAGAAGGTAAGCCAATAACGCCCGACTGGATATTATCGGCTAAAACTTATACAGATAGCTTTAGATTGGGTGATAAAATTGATGGTGTCCTCGACCAAATAGAGAAATATAATTTTGTTGATAAAAAACCAAGAGAAGTAGCGGTAAGAGATTTGGTTTTTAGAAGTATTCAAAGCTCATTTGGGGATTTATATTTAGACAATAAAAAAACAGACATTATAGCCCTTTCCAAAAAAGAAAACTTTCAAAGTCAAATAGAAATTACCATAAAAAGTATAGAGCGTGTGGCTAAATTTTTATTTGAAGAACTGTTAATTGTTGACAATAAACTGTTACCAGCTAATATCCAGTTTATTTTTTTGGTAGAGTTTTTTAACCACATCCCCGAACCTAATAATCAGCAAATTGAAAAGCTAAAACAATGGTTTTGGGCTACAACGTATTCGAATTATTTTACAGTTTTTAGTCCTAGCAAAAGAAAAACTGCCTTTCAGCATTTTCAAAAATTTATAAAAAATGTTGACCAAAACCCTGTCTATAGCGATAGACCAGAGCAGCCATTTACCGTGCCTGCATTGTCTGATAAAGTAAACTTAGGCTCTGTTCGGTCAAAAGCTCATATCTTGTTTATGTTGAATTACTCGAATAATTTTCAACCTGTAAATACAGAGTATATTGAAGACTACAAGGTTTTAAAACTCTTTGCAGAAACTAAATTTTCATCTGATTTAGGAGAAAGCTCAAATATGGTTGTATGTCTAAATAAAACTACAGACAATGTATTTATTCGGTCGGGGAAAAAAACCAACGACTTATCTTTCATGCTCGATCAGAAAAATAAAGGTCAATATTCAGCATATTTTATCACAGATGAAATGAGAGATGAATATTCAAAAGGTAACATTGAAAACGTATTAGAATTGAGAAAAACTTTAATAGTTGAACAAGAACAAATTTTCATCAAGAAATTGGGAATAAATTATTCCATATAAATTACCATAATCAACTATTTCAGGTTTTATCATCTCTACTTATTTGCACTCCGAAACGAATAGTGTATCTAGCCATCTCGGCTTACTTCTTCATAATTTTCCTAAGTTGATGCAGAAGGCTATTATACTTATCAGACTAACTTATTTTGGCAAATCGAACATTCATTCATAAAAAATAAAAACTTCATAACCAAATAGTTATATTTTATTCAAACCCAAGTCTGTATTTTACAGTTTATTTAGCAACTAACGACGAAAACGCATGAAAATTCTGATAACTGGCGGTACAGGCTTGATAGGTAAACGCCTCACTTGGCATTTACAAAACCTTGGGCATGAGGTTTTGTACCTGAGTCGCAAAGCCCATAAAACCGCCTCCATTCCGACTTACGCTTGGAACATCGAACAAGGATATATGGAGCAAGAAGCACTGCTGCAAGCCGATTATATCATTCATTTGGCAGGGGCTGGCATCGCCGATAAACCTTGGACAACCGCCCGAAAACAAGAAATTATTCATTCTCGAACGGCTTCCATTGAACTTATTGCACAGCAATTACAGCAGTTACCGCATCGGGTCAAAGGCTTTGTGTCGGCTTCGGGCATTGGCTATTATGGCAGCGATACAGGCGATAAACTCGTGGACGAACAAAGTCCTGCTGGCAACGATTTTGTGGCCCAATGTACCATCGCTTGGGAACAGGCTTCTGAACAAATCGCTCAATTGGGCATTCGTACAAGCAAACTACGCATTGGTATTGTATTGGCAAAAGATGGTGGAGCATTGCCCAAAATGAGTTTGCCTATCAAATGGGGCGTAGGAGCTGCCCTAGGCTCTGGAAAACAATACATGTCTTGGATTCACATTGATGACCTTTGTAGGCTTTTTATCGCCGCTCTATTTGACAATAGCTTTGTGGGCGTTTACAACGCCGTTGCCCCCAATCCTGTAAGCAACAAATTGTTTACCCAACTATGTGCCAAGGCATTGCATCGGCCTTTGTGGTTGCCCAATGTGCCAGCGTTTGCCTTGAAGATATTCTTAGGAGAAATGGCATCTTTGGTCTTGGGCGGTAACAAAATCAGCAATCAAAAATTGCAACAGACTTCCTTTCAATTTACTTACACAGATGCCCTACAAGCCTTAACACAGATTTTACAATAAGCTGCTGCCTGTTTCGCTATTTTGAAAGAAAAAATCCTAACTTTGGGCATAGGCATACCGCATTGTTTGATTTACCTTTCAAAATTTTATTTCCAATGAAAAACATTCTTGTGTATTGTGGCTCGTCAACAGGCTTTAACGAAATCTATAAAAATACGGCGATTGCCGCCGGAAAAACACTTGCTCAAGCCCAAAAAACGCTAGTATATGGGGCAGGAACAGTGGGCATTATGGGCATTATTGCCGATGCTGTACTCGAAAACGGGGGTTCGGTTATAGGAATTATTCCTTCCTTTATGGAAAAATGGGAGGTACAACACAATGGACTAACCGAATTGCACGTGGTAGAAACCATGCACGAACGTAAACAACTGATGGCCGAATTGGCGGATGCCGTCATAGCTTTGCCAGGTGGCTGGGGAACGATGGACGAGCTGTTTGAAATTCTTACTTGGAAACAACTCAGCCTGCATCAAATGCCTGTTGGGTTGCTCAATACCAATGGCTTTTATGACCCCTTACTTGCCATGATTGATAAAATGGTGGACGAAGGTTTTCTGAAAACAATCAACCGAGATATGTTGCTGGTTGATGATAATTTTGAAAGCTTACTTAATCGCCTCGAACAAGCCGCCTATCCAGATTTTCCTGTAGGAAAGTGGATAGACAAAGCTTAAATCGGGTTTCAAAACAAGCTTTTCTTTACGAATGAACGTTCAAATACGACTAAAGCAGGCATCAAACCTGCTTTTTTCATGATTTTGTACAGTCTTGATACCATTTCACGTTTTAGGTAAATAGGTGTTTGTATGGCTATAACTATGAAAAAAAAACGTTTTTTTACTCTTCTTTTCCTAGGAATGACCGCTTTTGAGGGGGTTGTAATAGGACAAAATAAGCCCGAAAATTTAGGTTCTGCTGTCAATTCTGAATACGCAGAGTTAAGCCCTGTGGTAGCTCCAGACGGACGCACCTTGTACTTTGCTCGAAAAAATCATCCTCAAAATAAATTCGGCATTAATGGCACCGACCAAATCGCAGGGTCGCAAGATATATGGTTTGCTGAACTTACCATGGGTTCGTGGACAATCGCTCGCCGTATGCCCGAAAGCCTCAACCGAGACCAATACAATACCATTCTCAGTATTTCGCCTGACGGGCAAACCATTCTTTTGAAAGGAGCATACGTCAACGGACAATACGAAACCCGTGGATTTTCGATTGCCCAAAAATCGGCATCGGGGTGGTCTGTTCCTAAAAAATTGGAGATTCCTAAATACGAAAAAATGAGCCGAGGGAAAAACGAATATGGTTGTCTTTCGGCTGACGGAAAGGTATTATTAATGGCTTTTTCCGAAAAAAAGAACAGCGATGAAGACGATATTTATGTTTCATTTGTAGAAGAAAATGGGCAATGGACTTCTCCTATGAATCTCGGCGATGCCATTAATACCGATGCCACCGAAACAACCCCATTTTTAGCGGCTGATGGGCGTACACTTTATTTTTCGAGCAACCGAGCAGGAGGGAAGGGAAGCAACGATATTTATGTCGCCAAACGCCAAGATGACACTTGGGAACGCTGGTCTGAGCCACAAAACATTGGCGAACCCATCAATACCGATGAGTATGATGCCTATTATACCATTCCTGCTTCGGGCGAGTATGCCTATTTTATTTCTGGTAAAAATAGTCTTGGCAAAAAAGATATTTTTCGTCTGAAAATAGATAAAACGCCAAGCCCAGAAACGCCTGTTACAAGCCCGCCAATACTGGCTAAAAACCCTAAAAATACCACGCCAAACACCAACACCAAGTCGGACCCTGTGGTATTGGTATCGGGTAAAATTATAGATGCCAAAACGGGTAAAGTGCCAGTCAATGCCAAAATTATTTATGAAGACCTCAATACAGGCAAAGAAGTCGGTCAAGCATCACCCGACCCCAACACAGGCTTGTATAAAATTGTATTGCCTTATGGCAAAAATTATGGAATAACTACCAAAATTGAAGGGTATATTAGTAGCTCTCAGAACATTGATTTGAGTAAACTAGCAGGCGGTTATCTCGAAGTAGAAGGCAAAGACATGAGTGTATTCAAGATAGAAGAAGGAACAAAAGTGCCTATGAATAACATCTTTTTTGAATTTGGCAAAGCCGCTCTTCGCCCTGAATCCTACCCCGAACTCAACCGAATCGCTGGATTATTTAAACAAAATCAACAACTGTTGACAGAAATCAGTGGGCATACCGACAACGTAGGAAGCGACGAGGTAAACAACCGCTTATCGCAAGAACGTGCCGATTTAGTACGCAATTATTTGATTAGCCAGGGCGTAAATGCCAACCAGATTACGGCAAAAGGTTATGGCAAAAATCGCCCGAAAGTACCTAACGATACCCCCGAAAACCAGGCACTTAATAGACGTGTCGAATTTGAGATTTTGAAGAAATAAAACAATTTGATAGCTCAAAACATTATTTTTGCGATACAATTGCCACAAACAGCTCTACAATTGCCGCTTGAGCCGTTTGTGGCTACTTGTATTGGTGCCATCATTCCCAGAACATTATGCTTGTCAGAGATTTTTTAAAACTGTACCGAGAAGATAGCTTTGTCCAACTCATTGCTAATCAACTAAAAACACCACAAGAGTATCCGCATATACAAATCAAAGGCATGGCAGGAAGTTTAGATGCTGTATTGGCAGCGACGCTACACACCGAAATGCCCCAACAAACGCATTTGTTTATTCTTTCCGACAGAGAAGAAGCGGCTTATTTTCTCAATGATTTACAAAATCTTTTAGGTGAAAATAAAGCGATTTTATTTCCAATGTCGTACAAAAAGGCTTATCAATACGCCGAAATAGACAACGCCAACGTGCTGATGCGTGCCGAAGTATTGAACTTGCTCAACAACCGCAAAAGCGAAGGATTGTTGGTCGTGAGTTACCCCGAAGCTCTTTCCGAAAAAGTTATCAACAAACGTTCGTTACTCAAAAATACCCTTACGGTATCGGTCAACGATAAGCTTGATACCGAGTTTTTGGCAGAAATCCTGACAAGCTACGATTTTGAAAAAACCGATTTTGTGTATGAAGCTGGGCAATTTTCAATCAGAGGTGGGATTATCGACGTGTTTAGTTATGCCAACGAATACCCGTATCGCCTCGATTTATTTGGCGATGAAGTAGAAAGTATTAGAACTTTTGACCCCGAAACACAGCTTTCCATCGAATCTATTTCAAGCATCAATATTGTTCCCGATGTACAAACCAAGCTCATTCAAGAAACCCGTGAGCCTTTTTTTAACTTTTTCCCTGAAAATACCCGTATTTGGCTCAAAGACACCGAGTTGACTTTAGAAATTATTGAAAAATGTTTCGAGAAAGTTACCTCCGAGTTCCAGCACATCATCGAGCGAAGTGGCGGTATTAAAATTATTTCAGACCCTGCTCAGTTATTTGAAACAAGAAAAAGCTTCCAAACTTTACTCAAAACCTTTGGCACAGTAGAATTTGGTCGCCGTTTTTATTTTAAATCAGTTCATGAAAAAATTCAATACCAAGCCAAAGTACAACCTTCGTTCAACAAAGATTTCAAACGACTAGCCGACAACCTGCGTGAGCAACAAGGCTTTCATTTTACCAATATTATCCTCTCCGATTCGCAAAGGCAACTCGACCGACTGGTGACAATTTTTGAAGAAATCGACCGAAACGTTCGCTTTCAACCTTTGCCTATTGCCTTACGAGAGGGATTTATCGACGAGCAACTCAAAATTACTTGCTACACCGACCACCAAATATTCGATAGGTTTCATCGCTTTAGAGAAAAAAACAAGTATTCTAAAAGCAAAGCACTCACCCTAAAAGAGCTAAGAACCTTACAAGTAGGCGATTATGTAACCCACGTTGATTATGGAATTGGGCGCTTTGCAGGCCTCGACAAAGTTCTCATTGGAAATGCCGAGCAAGAAGCTATGCGTTTAATCTTTCGAGACAACGACGTACTGATGGTTTCTATTCATGCTTTACACAAAATATCAAAATATTCAGGTAAAGAAGGTGGCCCACCAACCATGTCGAAATTGGGTTCGCAAGAATGGGAAAACAAAAAAACGAAGGTCAAAAAGCAAGTTCAAGACATAGCCAAAGAGCTCATTGCTTTGTATGCCCAACGACGCATGGCCCAAGGATTTGCCTTTTCGCCTGATAGTTTTTTACAAGTAGAACTCGAATCATCGTTTATTTACGAAGATACCCCCGACCAAGCCAAAGCAACCGCCGAAGTAAAAGCCGATATGGAAAAACCGCATCCGATGGATAGACTCGTGTGCGGAGATGTGGGTTTTGGCAAAACCGAAGTAGCCATTCGGGCGGCGTTCAAGGCAGTAGCAGACTCGAAGCAAGTGGCTATTTTAGTCCCAACGACGGTATTGGCGATGCAGCATTTTCGGACATTCAGAGACCGCCTCGAACAGTTCCCTTGCAGGGTCGAGTACGTCAATCGCTTCAAATCGACCCAACAAATCAAAGAAACCCTCAAGCGAGTAGCTAATGGCGAAACCGATATTCTCATTGGTACGCACCGCATTGTAAATAAAGATGTGGTATTCAAAAATTTAGGGCTAATGATTATCGACGAAGAGCAAAAATTTGGGGTAAAAGTAAAAGACAAACTCAAAGAAATGCGGGTCAATATAGATGTACTAACCCTCACCGCTACGCCCATTCCTCGTACTTTGCATTTTTCGTTGATGGGTGCAAGAGACCTCTCGGTGATTGCTACGCCTCCGCCCAACAGGCAGCCCGTAACAACCGAATTACACGTGTTGAACGACGTTTTATTGCGAGATGCCGTTAGTTTTGAGCTCAACCGTGGTGGACAAGTGTATTTTGTCCACAACCGAGTAAACGACCTCGAAGGCATTGCCAATACCATTTTGAGGCTTGTGCCAGATGCCAAAATTGGCATTGCACATGGACAAATGGATGGCGACAAGCTCGAAAAAGTAATGATGAACTTTATCGAAGGACACTACGACGTGCTAGTTTCTACCAATATCATCGAATCGGGCTTAGACATACCCAACGCCAACACCATGCTTATCAACAATGCCAATCATTTCGGCTTGTCAGATTTGCACCAAATGCGGGGTAGGGTGGGGCGTTCCAACCGCAAAGCCTTTTGTTATTTACTCACCCCACAACTCTCGTTGCTTACAACCGATGCACGCAAGCGACTCTCGGCACTCGAAGAATTTTCTGATTTAGGCGACGGCTTCAAAGTGGCGATGCGTGACTTAGACATCCGAGGAGCAGGCAACCTACTTGGGGCAGAACAAAGCGGTTTTATCAATGATTTGGGCTACGAAATGTATCATAAAATTCTGGACGAAGCAGTGCAAGAACTCAAAGAAAATGAGTTTAGGGCTTTATTCGAGCAAGATTTAGGTGAAAAAGTAGAGAAAATGAAAGTAGATTGCCAAATCGAAACCGATTTACCCATTTTGATTCCTGAATCTTATGTAAAAAGTATTTCTGAACGCATCGCTCTATACACCCAACTCGACGATATGAAAACCGAAGAAGATTTGCAAGTATTCCAGTCTTCTATGATTGACCGATTCGGGCCATTGCCCATCGAAGTAGCCGATGCGATTAAAATTGTACGTGTACGTTGGAAAGCCGAAAAATTAGGCATCGAAAAAGTCAGCCTCAAGAACAATAACCTAAAATGTTTCTTCGTTTCAACACAGAACGAAAAATATTATAAATCAGATACCTTTGGCAAAATCTTAGAATATATCAAACGCAATACTAAGAAATGTATGCTCAAAGAAGTGAAAAGCAAACTGATTCTTTCTTTTGAAAAAATCATCTCTGTAGATGAACTCGCCCACGTGTTAGACGACATCGCAAAGGCATAAATAGACCGTTTACTCGTTTTTCTTACAATAACTTTGAAGAATAAAGAAACAAGTTGATGTTTTTACAAGAAAAACCTTAATTTTGTAGCTAGTCACTCCACATCGGATTAATATAAATACATTTATATCTCGACAATATAATTACTTACGAAATGAAGTTGTCTCTTAAATCAGTCGCAGTCTTACTTGCAGGTTTAGCCTTGGTAAGTAGCTGTAAAAGCAAAAAACCTAACAGCGTCAAGCTTGGAAAGTCTAGTACGGCAACAGGCATTGGCTACAACAAAAAAGGGGGATTCCAAGTAGATAAGAAATTTAAAGGACAACCTACTGGACCAAACCTTGTATTCATTGAAGGCGGACGTTTTACGATGGGTGCTCTTGAAGAGGACGTTATCAATACCCGTGATAACCTCGAAAGAACCGTTTCTGTACAGTCTTTTTACATGGACGAAACAGAAATTGCCAACGTTCACTATCTCGAATACTTGAATGGCATCAAAAAAGACTCTTCTCAAGAATTTTATGAGTCGGCTCTTCCTGATACCTTAGTTTGGAAAAACGAACTTGCCTTTAACGACTCTTATGTTGAGCAGTATTTGCGTTACCCGGGCTTCCGTATGTATCCAGTAGTAGGGGTTTCTTGGACACAAGCAAACGACTATTGTACTTGGAGAACGGCAGCCGTTAACAACAGCCTTGCCAACAAAAAAGGAGGTAAAAAAGGAAAAGCTGCGGCACAAAAATCAGGCTCTCGTTTGGCGATTGAATCAGGTATTGTTTTACCAAATTACCGCCTTCCTACAGAAGCAGAGTGGGAATATGCCGCCAAAGCGATGATTGGAACACAATACGAAGACGAAAACCAAACCAACCAACGCATTTATCCTTGGGACGGCCCGTCGATGCGTTCGCCTAAAGGCAAAACCAAAGGAGCGATGTTGGCCAACTTCAAACGTGGCCGAGGCGACTACGCAGGTATTGCAGGTAAAGCCAACGATAAGGCAATCATTACTACAGAGATTTACTCTTATCCAGCCAACGACTTTGGCTTGTACCAAATGGCTGGTAACGTAAATGAATGGGTGTATGACTTGTATCGTCCTTTGTCAAACTCAGACGTAAGTGATTTGAACCCTATTCGTAGAAATGACTTCCTCGATGAAGCAAAAAATTACGATACAAAAGGAAATAACTCTTTGATTGACAATAAGTCACGTGTGTATAAAGGTGGTTCTTGGGCAGACGTAGCTATTTGGTTAGCGCCAGGAACACGTCGTTATCTCGACCAAGATTCAGCCACTTCAACCATCGGTTTCCGTTGTGCGATGATTAGAGCAGGAACAAAATAAGTGTTATTTTAAACATAAAAAAGGCGTTACGTGACCCGTAACGCCTTTTTTTATTCGGCATTGGCTAGTACAATAATTGAGATAGAAGCAGGCTTTGCCGTCTTGAGTAATTGTGCGCAAGCTTCTAAAGTAGCACCCGTAGTAAGGGTATCATCAACAATAGCAATGTGTTTTCCTTCAATCATTTGAGGCTGTTCGACTCCAAATACATCTCGCATATTTTCATAGCGTTCTAAGCGTTTTTTGGCGGTTTGAGAGGCTTTTTCTTTGTATCGAAAAAGGACATCTTCATACATGGGTATTGCTAAAGCTTGTGCCATACCTTTGGCAATACAAGCCGCTTGGTTGTAGCCACGCAAACGCATTTTTTGGGGGTGTAATGGCACGGGAAGCAACACCTCTAGGGCTGGATTCAAAGAGGCATTTTTCAATTCATTACCATACCAAAATCCTAAAGTTTCGCCTAAATCTTGGTTGCCTTTGTACTTGATACTGTGCATGATTTGTTGCACCATTCCTTTTTTGGTGAACTTCAAATACGCCAACACGTGCTTGACCTGTACTTTACCCATAAATTTGTATATGAGTCTTTCTTGGGGCTGCTCGTGCGAACCCGTATAAGGTAATTTCATTAAGCAAGCCGTGCATAAATGATTTTCGTGGAGCAGCAATGCCTCGTGGCAAGTGACGCAGGTTGAAGGAAAAAACAGATGTAAAAATGCTTGAATTATCATGGCATTCGATGGATTTATAGGTGGAAATTAAAACGCTGAACTATTTTTTGTATTTTAGATGTTTTAATTGAATAAACAACCTTGAGATTTTTGTTTTTCAAGATAAAAATAAGATTTAATTTATTGAAATTCAAATATTTATATTAAAAAAATCAACAACTAAATTATGGGACTTGTTTCTGATTTCAACGAATACAGAAGTAAGATGAACGAAAAAATTCTCTCTTCTGACAACAAAGTTATCAAACGCATTTTTAACCTCGATACCAATACGTATGCCGAAGGAGCTTTGCCAGAAAAAACCAAAGAAATGCTTGGTTTGGCGTGCTCGATGGTTTTGCGTTGCGACGATTGTGTCAAATATCATTTAGGAAAATGTTATGAATTGGGCGTTACTGATGCCGAAATGCAAGAGATTTTTTCTGTAGCAACCCTCATTGGTGGTACAATCGTAATTCCTCATTTGAGAAGAGCCGTTGAGTTTTGGGAAGCACTTCATGAAGAAAACACCGAAAACCAGCACTAGGGTAGGGGAGAAGCTCGCCTCGCCGAAAACGCTATTGTTGCATTTGCTGTTAGATTTTACTTATACATTTTAGCATAGAATCATGGATTTTGACTACGAAAACCTTGCCCAACGTTGGGACATCCTCCTCGATAAACTCGCCCGCATCTTTGGCAAACGCCCCGAAGACCTCAACGCTGTGCTGTTTCTTATTGGGGTACAAGAATTGGGGAAAGGGCATCGTTTTTTTACCAAAGAAGAAAAGCAAGATTTGATGCACATTGCGATATGCAAGGTATTAAGCTTTTCAGGAATTTATACTTTAGATGGCATCGACCAAGACGGCTGGCCCCATTGGAAAGCCCTACGTCCTTTGCCTTTTATCAATACTGTGGAGCAAGAAAAACTCCTAAAAGCTCATGTCCTTCTCTATTTTGAACAAGAAGTATTTAATTCATGAAAATCGTTACTTATAATGTCAATGGCATTCGCTCGGCTATCAGTAAAGGCTGGCTCGACTGGCTCAAGGCCGTAAACCCTGATATGATTTGTTTGCAAGAACTCAAAGCCGAAGCACATCAAATCGACCAACAGCCACTATTAGACTTGGGCTATCAGCTCTATTGGTTTCCTGCACAAAAAAAGGGCTATTCGGGTGTGGCTATTTTTACCAAAGAAACACCCTTACACGTAGCGTATGGCTGTGGCATCGAAGCCTACGATGCCGAAGGAAGAGTCATCAGAGTCGATTTTACCGACTTCTCGCTGATGTCTGTGTATATGCCTTCGGGGTCGAGTGGCGAGGAACGGCAAAATTTTAAGTTTCAATGGCTAGACGATTTCCAAACTTATATCGACCAACTGAAGCAGAGCCATCCCAACTTATTGATTGCAGGCGATTATAATATTTGTCATGAAGCCATTGATATTCACAATCCAAAATCGAACGCCAATAGCTCAGGCTTTCTTCCAGAAGAAAGGGCATGGATGAGCCAGTTTTTGGGTGGAGGTTTTATAGACATCTTTCGCCATTTCAACCCCGAGCCACATCATTACACTTGGTGGAGTTTTAGGGCAGGAGCTAGACAAAAAAATTTGGGTTGGCGTATCGACTACATCTGTGCCAGCCAAACGTTAGCCCCAAGACTAAGCAGAGCCGTTATTTTACCAGAAGCCAAACATTCCGACCATTGTCCAGTTTTAATAGAAATGAACTAAACTTATCCACAGTCATATTTTTTTTGTGGATAAATCGTTAACTTAGAAATACATTGTGGAAAACCCTCTCCACGATGTATTTTCTTTTTATGCAATTACCTCACCCTTATCATTTTATTCACGGGTAAACTAAATCCATTATAATTATGGCACAGTCTCCTATTACGCCGCTTTTGAGCCGAATTGAAGCATACAAACGTAAATTTTATTTAAACCGTTTAGTCAAAGGCCTCATCACTTCTTCGGCGGTGATATTATCAGCCTTTCTTGTTTTAAATACGCTAGAATATTTCGGGCATTTTGGAACGACCCCTCGGGCGGTTTTGTTTTTTGCCTTTGTGTTGGGCTTTGGTTTGATTTGCTTTTTTTGGATTATCAAACCACTCATTTTTCTTTATGGCAAACAAAAGCCTTTATCTGACGAAGTAGCCGCCCAACAAATTGGCCATTTTTTCCCCGAAATTGCCGATAAGCTCCTCAATACCCTACAGCTATCTGCTACGCTTGCTACGCAACAAAACGAGCTTTTGTTGGCATCTATCGAACAAAAATCACAGCAATTGGGTATCATTCAATTTGCCGATGCTATCAAATTAAATCAAAATAGAAAGTATCTAAAATATGTCATTTTGCCTTCTTTAATACTTTTAGTAGTACTATTGGTATATCCAGCATTTATTACGAAGAGTACCGAAAGGATTGTTCATTTCAAAAATGAGTACCAAGAAGAAGCACCTTTTCATTTTATCTTAGAAAATAAATCGTTGCAAGCATTCAAAAACGAAGACTTTAGCATTCGGCTGACCTTGCAAGGCAATACCTTACCCGAAGCAGTGTATGTATTGCTACAAGAACGTAAGCTCAAAATGGAAAGCCTCGACAACCGCCATTTTACTTTCACCTTTAGTAAAGTCCAAGAAGCTTTCGATTTTCAATTAGAAGCCGCAGGCTTTAAGTCGGGCAATTATGCCGTTGAAATTATCAACAAACCGAGCCTTGCTTTTTTCGATGTAAATCTCAATTATCCTGCTTATTTGCACAAAGCGAGCGAAACAATAGCCAATTCTGGTAATATCACCGTACCCGAAGGAACAAATATTACATGGGATTTTAAAGTGAGCGATACAGATGCCATCGACATGATTTTTGAAAATCCTAAAAAACAATTCTCAGCCGATAAAAAAATCTTAGGCGGTGGTTTCGATTTTACCTATAAAGCAAATCAGTCGGGCAATTATACCGTCGTATTACACAACCAATATGCCAGCACAAAAGATGGAATTTCATTCAATTTACAGGTTATTCCCGATAAATATCCACAACTTAATTTAGAGCAATACAAAGATTCTACGCTTTACAACTACATGGTGCTAGGAGGGAGCATTGCCGATGATTATGGACTGAGTAAATTAGCTGTATGCTATAAGGTTATCAGAGAAGGAAAAAATCCCCCTAATAATTATCGCTCTTTTAATATTCCTATTCAAAAAAATCAAAGCATTCAGAGTTTTTATCAGCAATGGAACCTCGACAGTTTGAAGCTCAATCCTTCAGACAAAGTAGAATATTACGTACAAGTATGGGACAACGACGAGCCTCATGGCTTCAAATCGACCCGTTCTACTATTTTACAATACGCTATTCCAAACAAAAAAACCATTGAAAAAGCGATTGATAATACCGTAGAACAAACTAAAGCTTTGTTGGATAAAACCTATGATAAAGCCCAAAAACTTAGAAAAGAAATCACATCTTTGGAAAATAGGTTAAAAAACAAAAAGGAATTAGATTTTCAAGACAAGAAACTCATTGAAGAAATAGCCAAGAAAAAAGAAGATTTGATAGCAGAAATTAAAAAGCTACAGGAGCAAAATCAAAACCTCAACGAACAGCAACAACGCTTTAACGAAACCCAGCCCGAACAAAAAGCGAAGCTCGAAGCTTTACAAAAATTGATGGAGCAGCTACTCGACCCAGCTACCCAAAAAATTTATGAAGAAATGAAAAAAATGCTAGAGCAAAATCCAGATGACCCTAAAATTTTAGACCAAATGGATAAACTTCGCAACCGTGAACGCAACATGGAAAAGGAATTGGAACGCTTGCAAAACCTTTTCAAAAAGATGCAGGTTGACCAAAAATTAGAGAAGTCGATACAAGATTTACAAAAACTAGCAGAAAAAGAAGAGCAACTTTCAGAGCAAAATCAAAACCTTGACAAGCAGGCAAACGAAGAACAAAAGCAAACACAACAAGAACAAGTTACCAAAGAGCAAGAAAAGCTTTCACAAGAATTTCAGGATATTCAAAAAGAGTTGAACGAAGCCGAAAAGCTTAATGACGAAATAAAGAATAGTAATCCTTTAGATTTAGAGAAAAATTTACAGGACGATATTCGTAAAGAGCAACAAGAGTCTATGCAAAAAATGAATCAGAAGCAATCGAAAGCCGCTTCCGATAAACAGAAGAAAGCCGCCAGTAAGATGCGTGAGCTTTCTAAAAAACTAGAAGATATGCAAATGGAGGCTGAAATGAAGAGCAATATGGAAAACATGGATGATTTGCGTGCCATTCTCGAAAACTTAGTAAAACTATCGTTCGACCAAGAAAAGCTGATGAAAGACTTTAGAGGCGTGAGTCCTTCAGACCCTCGTTTTATCAAATTGGCCCAAGAGCAAGTGAATTTGCAAGATGATGCCAAAATTGTAGAAGACAGCCTATATGCGTTGGCAAAAAGAGTACTACAAATAGAGTCGGTGATTACCCGTGAATTGACCAACATGAAGTCTTATATGGGTGATGCGGTAAAGTTAATTAAAGATAGAAGAATGTCACAAATCAGTGCCAAGCAACAATTCTCTATGGCATCTATCAACAATTTAGCCTTACTTCTTTCAGATGTATTGAAGCAAATGCAAGAAAACCAACAACAAATGATGATGATGAGCAGTGGCAAAAAGAAAAGTAGCAAGCCCAACCAACAACAAGGTTTAGGCAAACGCCAAGAGATGCTCAACCAACAAATGCAACAATCGCTTCAAAAAGGGCAGCAAGGAGGGAAGAGCCTTTCGGAGGAATTAGCCAAAATGGCTAGAGAACAAGCCCAAATCAGAAAAATGCTACAACAATTTTTAGATAATAATAAAGGTACAGAAAAAGGGAATAAGCTGGGTAATGAAGTAAAAGAGCTGATGAAGAAAATGGAAGAGTCTGAAACAGATTTGGTCAACAAGCGACTAAACCCTAATCTTATCAATCGTCAAAAAGAAGTATTAACCCGTTTGCTCGAATCGGAAAAAGCCATGCAAGAACAAGAAGAAGACCAAAAACGCAAAGCCGAAACAGCCAATAGCTATGCCAAGAAAATCCCACCGCAGTTCCAGCAGTATGTAAAAGATAAGCAAAAACAAACAGAATTACTCAAAACCGTTCCCCCCAATCTAAATCCCTATTACAAACAACAAGTGGACGCTTATTTCAAACGAATCCAATAAATCAAAGCCATCCGTTATAGGATGGCTTTTTTAGTCTTTAAACAATTGATTTTCACTTGCTAAATTTTATCTATTATCTTTGCACTTATCTTTGTTCCTGCGTGTTTATACAGCGTAGGTCATGGAGGCATCTGCGGCTATTCTTTTCACAATACGGCATTCATTTTTGATGATAAATCTATGATTCATTTTTTCACAGAAGACGTAAAATTTACGCTTCCACACAAACTAAAAACCAAAAACTGGCTAAAACAGGTTGCTGAAAAAGAAGGATTTAAGCTCGGTGAGCTCAACTATATCTTTTGCTCTGACGACTACTTACACGAGATAAACGTGACGTATTTAGACCATGATACCCTTACCGACATTATTACTTTCGATAACTCAGAAAGCGAAGGCATCATCGAAGGAGATATTTTTATTAGCATCGAAAGAGTAGAAGACAACGCCAAAGATTTAGGCATAGCCCTCAGCGATGAACTACCTAGGGTATTGGTTCATGGCCTGCTACACCTTTGTGGCTATGATGACCATACCGACGAAGAAGAGGCTGCTATGCGAAACCTAGAGTCGAATTATATACTGCTTTATCGCAGCGATTTTGCCAAATAAATCATTTTAAAAAAACTCTCCACGTGGAACACTTGCGTTTTTCCACAGGTGTTACACAATACTAATAGCGTACAAATAATAATGTATTTATAGCTAAAAATACATTATTAAATTAAAAATAGGCTAATAAAACAAATCAATATAGATATACAACCATGTATAGTAACTATGACATAATAGTAGTAGGAGCAGGCCATGCCGGTTGTGAAGCCGCTTATGCTGCGGCAACGATGGGTTCTAAGGTGCTTTTAGTAACGATGAATATGAATACCATTGCCCAGATGTCGTGCAACCCAGCCATGGGCGGCGTAGCAAAAGGACAAATCGTTAGAGAGATAGATGCACTAGGAGGGATGTCTGGAATTATTTCTGACAAAACCATGATTCAATTTAGAATGTTGAATCGTTCTAAAGGCCCAGCCATGTGGTCGCCAAGATGCCAGTCCGATAGAATGCGTTTTGCAGAAGAATGGCGACTAGCCTTAGAAGGCAACCATAACATAGATTTTTGGCAAGAAATGGTGTCAGGCTTGCTCATCGAAAACGATAGTGTAGTAGGTGTGAAAACCCAACTAGGTATAGAATTTAGAGCCAAAGCGGTGGTACTAACCAACGGAACATTTTTGAATGGACTGATTCATATTGGAGAAAAAAACTTCGGTGGCGGACGTACCGCCGAAGGAAAAGCCACAGGCATTACCGAACAACTTGTATCGTTGGGCTTTGAGGCAGGCCGCATGAAAACAGGTACGCCCCCAAGGGTTGATGGACGTAGCCTAGACTACAGCAAGATGGAAGAGCAAAAAGGAGATGAACTTCCCGGTAAATTTTCTTACATGGACACCCAAGCTCTTACACAACAAAGAAGCTGCTGGATTACCTATACCAACCAAGAAGTACACGAAGTTTTGAAAACAGGCTTTGAGAAATCTCCGATGTTTGCTGGGCGTATCAAAGGCCTAGGCCCACGCTACTGCCCATCGGTAGAAGATAAAATCAACCGCTTCGCCGATAAAGAACGTCACCAAATTTTTGTCGAACCCGAAGGATGGAATACCGTAGAAGTATATGTAAATGGTTTTTCAACTTCGCTTCCAGAAGATGTACAATATGCAGCGTTGAAAAAAATTCCAGGATTTGAAAATGTCAGGATGTTCAGACCGGGCTATGCCATCGAATATGACTTCTTTCCTCCAACGCAATTGAGCCAAACCTTAGAAACAAAACTGATTCAAAACCTATTCTTTGCTGGACAAATCAACGGCACAACAGGCTACGAAGAAGCGGCTTGTCAGGGTTTGATGGCAGGTATTAATGCACACCAAAAAGCACAGCAAAAAGACCCGTTCGTTTTATCAAGGTCCGAAGCCTATATTGGCGTGCTGATTGACGACCTCATCAACAAAGGTACAGAAGAACCTTACCGTATGTTTACGTCAAGAGCCGAGTATCGTACATTACTCAGACAAGACAATGCCGACATCAGACTTACAGCCAAAGGATATGCTCTTGGACTTGCCTCAGAAGAACGATGGCATAAGGTTGAAGCAAAAATAAACCAAACCAACACTTTAGTAGAAGCTTTAAAAACCAAAAAGGTAAAACCCACAGAAGTCAACGAAGCTTTAGAAAACATAGGCACAGCCCAACTAAGAGAAGGAACATCGTTGCTCAATTTGCTTAAACGTCCCAACATAAACATAGCAAACCTTCGCACGATGACCGCCGAGCTAGAAACGTTTTTCCAAACCTTTAGCGAAGAAATCTTAGAGCAAGCCGAAATCAATATTAAATACGAAAGCTATATAGAGAAAGAACAGCAGATGGTCGATAAAATGCAAAAACTAGAAGACCTCGCCATTCCTGCCGATTTTGATTATGGTAAGCTTTCCGCCATTTCGATTGAAGGCAGACAAAAGCTTGGTAAAATCAGACCTGCCACCATCGGGCAAGCCTCTCGCATCAGTGGCGTATCAGCATCAGATATTTCGGTACTCATGATTTTTATGGGTCGATAAAACAAACGAAAAAGCATTGGAAGTTTCCAATGCTTTTTTGCTGAAAAGAAACTGTAGAATAGGAGCAAAGCAAAAAAAATATTCTTTTGTATCTTTGTTAAAACTAAACACTGATACCAATGCTAGAATACATAAAAGAATGCCCCGTATGTAAACATACCCAAAATACCCAATACCTAACCTGCCAAGATTATACCGTCAGTAACGAAACGTTCGATATAGTAAGTTGTAATCGCTGTGGCTTTAAATTTACCAATCCTCGACCAACCGCCGATACCATAGGCAAGTACTACCAATCCGAAGCATATATTTCGCATAGCAATACATCCAAGGGGCTTATCGCCAAATTGTACCATACTGTTAGAAATATTACCCTCAAAGGAAAAGTAAACCTTATCGAAAGCTTATATCCGCAAAAAGGAAAACTTCTCGATATTGGTTGTGGTACAGGTATGTTTATCCAAGCCGCCCAGCAACATGGCTGGCAAGTAGCTGGCATAGAACCCAGCGACGACGCTAGGGCTTTAGCCGAACAAATCAACCAGACAACCATAGCTCCCGAAATTTTATCGGCGTTTCCTCAACAAACTTTCCAAATCATTACGATGTGGCACGTACTAGAACACGTGCATTTGCTCAACGAAACAATTGATTGGCTATTTGAAAAACTTGCCCCCAACGGAAAAGTAATTATCGCTGTTCCTAACCACGAATCGTATGATGCACAAACTTACCAGAATCATTGGGCAGCTTATGATGTACCAAGACACCTCTACCATTTTTCACAAAAAAGTATGCAACAGCTTTTTCAACAACATGGATTCAGCTTGGTCAAAACACAGCCTATGAAATTCGATTCGTTCTATGTAAGTATGTTATCCACAAAATACAAATACGGCAACACCAACTACCTAGAGTCATTGGTCAAAGGCTTGCAGTCGAATCTAAAAGGTGCAGCCAACCAACATAACTATTCGAGCATTGTATATATTTTTGAAAAAACACCAGCATAGACTTTTGCTATTTATCCACATTTTTAAGATACAAAATAGACTTATCCACATATTTATCAACAACCCTCGATGGTATATCACCGTCGAGGGTTTATTTTTGTCGAAAAAAAATATTCTAATTATTTCTAAATAAGTCATAAAATCTAACGTTGTGACTAGCATTAGCGTAATCGTCGATTTTATCCACAAAGTTTTCAACATATACACATGAAAGGAATACACATAGTATTGATAACTTTTTTAGCTTTCATTTTTACCGAAATGCTGTTGAGTTGTGCCCAAATTGTAGCCCCAACAGGAGGCAAAAAAGATACTTTAGCCCCCAAATTGGTTCGGAGTTTTCCTGTAAATCAAAGTAAAAATTTCAGAGGAAAAATGGTAGAGCTACAATTCGATGAATATACCAATGTGGATAACATCCAACAACAACTACTCATTACACCCAACATCGAAGGAAGCTACAGCCATAAAATTATGCCCAAAGGTGTGCGTGTGACGTTCGACCAACCTTTCAGAGAAAATACCACCTATAGCCTCAATTTTAGAGAAGCCATCAAAGACATCACCGAACGCAACCCTGCCAAAAACGTAAGAATTGTATTTAGTACAGGTAATGTCATCGACTCGATTAGGGTAGAAGGAAATGTGGTGGATATGTTTGAAGACAAAGGGGTACTTGATGCCACTGTGGGGCTGTATGTATATTCTGATACTTTGACACCCATCAAAATCAAACCATACTATTTCACCAAAACCGATAGCAGTGGGCGTTTTGTCATCGAAAATGTCAAAGCAGGTCGCTACAGAGTTTTTGCCGTAACCGATGGCAACAATAATTTGCTTTTCGACGAAACCAAAGAAAAAATTGGATTTATCACCGATACGCTAAACTTAGAAGAAAATAAAACCAATATTAGCCTGTACCTCGCTCGTATCAACAACGCCCCCGTGAAAATTCTCAAAACAAGGGCAACCGCCAACTATTACTATATAGAATTGAATAGGGGAATCAAACAATCAAAAATCCAGTTTGAAAAAAATGAAGATTCTTTGACTTACCAATTAGAAAATCCTCGAACGCTCAAAATATATAATACCAAAGGAACAGCCAATGACACCACTAAAGTAAAACTTGTTCTGACCGACTCATTAGACAGAACCGTAAACATCGACCAGAAAATACGTTTTCGCCCGAAAGGAAAAAAAGACGAAAGTGTCAAAGAATCTTTTAAGTACGATATTACACCAAAAATGGGCGACGACATAGACTTGAAAGAAATGCCTTATACCATCGTATTTAACAAACCCATCAAATATTTCGACCCTAATAAAATCCAAATTCTAAACGATACCCTCAAACAAGTACCATTGAAAGCCGAGGACTTTACTTGGAACGAAGGCAAAACCGAACTGCGATTTAAACCACAAAATCCAATCAGGCCCAAAGAACAGGTAGAGCTACGAATCGCCAAAGAAACCTTTATTTCTATCGAAAACGATACCAATAGTACTGTCAAAAATCTTTACCCACTGCGTGACCCCGAAAACTACGGTGTGATTGCAGGGAAAGTGACCAACCCCAGTAAGAAACATTGTATCGTACAAATCCTCAACGAAAACCACGAGCTTGTGAGAGAGCTTTTTATGAAAGGTACAGGGACTTATACATTCGACTACCTCAAGGCAGGGCAATATAGCCTTCGGCTGATTGTGGATAACAACGGAAATAAGCGTTGGGATAGCGGTAGCCTCGAAAAAAATCAACTGCCCGAAAGTGTACTGCACATCAAAGACAAAATCAAACTCAAACAAAACTTTGAATTGGCAGGATTCGACTTCCAAGTAGAATAATATCCACAAAATGTGGATAAGTCGCTTTTTTTGGTGTATTACTTCCTAAAAACTGTGGATAAATAGGGGGGTAAATGCCCTTTTTTGTGTGGATAGTTTTGGAAAAAATGTGGAAATAAAATTATCCACAAAAACAAAACGATTTAATCCACAAGTTATACAGTACTAAAAGCCGACTTATCCCCAAATAATGCACCATATCCACAATGCCAACTTATCCACACTAGAAACATGTGGATAAGTGCCACTTTTTGTTAATTTGCTTATTTTCAAATAAATAATCGTGTATAAATAGGCATTTTATTGTTTATAACTTTTAACTTATTAACAATTAGATGTGAAACAATTTTTCCACAGAAGTAATCCACAAATCCACAGCATAATAGAGATAGTAGATTCTTTTCTTTTTAAAAATTTAAAAAAAATAAAAACTATTATATTAATGTTATGTTGAAAAGTCTGATTGCTTAAAACGCCTGAAAAAATGTCAAAATTCCGCTTACTTGTATTGGTCTGCTTAGGGGTACTCCTGCCGCTTTGTGTTTTAGCTCAAGAGATAGACTTGGGTATGGAATATTTGAAAGCTGGAGAATACCAAAAAGCAAAAGATGTTTTTCAAAAATTTGCCAAAAAGAAAGAGCAAGCCGAAGTTATCCACAAAGCCTATTTGCAAGCTTTGGTACAATTGAAAGATTTTGCCGAAGCTGAAAAATTTCTCAAACGAGAATTAAAATGGTTTGAAAACACGCCTTTGTATTGGGTCGATTATGGACGCATCTTGGAGATTCAGCGAAAAGATGCAGAAGCCCAGAAACAATACACCAAAGCCATTGATTTAGCCAAAATCAACGAAGAGTTAACAAATACCTTGCTCGACGATTTTATCGGGCAAAATCAGCTTGATTTGGCTATCAGGCTGGTTGAACAATACAGGGCTTATGTCAAGAATAACAGCAAATTCAATATGCAAATGGCAAAGCTCTACCGAATGGTCGGAAAACCTCAAGAAATGATTGAAGAATACTTGGTTTTCGGAAAGGCTATTGGCGATAGAGAAGTACTTGAAGCGACCTTGCAGGATGAAGTAAAAACAGAGGAAGAAATCGCCTTGCTAGAAAAGCTGCTCTACGCCAAAATTCAGCAGTTTCCCGACGACCCTTACTACACCGAATTGCTGATATGGCATTTGACTCAGAAAAAGGAATTTTATCGGGCATTTGTCCAAGCAAGGGCTTTAGATAAACGATACAAGCAAGAAGGAGGCCAAGTAGCCGAATTGGCCTTTATGGCGTTTCAAAACAAAGATTTCGTGGCAGCAGGCAAAATGTTTGAATATTTAATCAAAGAATACCCCAAACATCAGAGTTATCCACTGTATCGCCGCTATTTGATTAATGCCAAAGAGGAAGTCGTTAAAAATACCTATCCTATCAATCCGAGCGATATTCGGATACTGATTGCCGAGTATGATAAAATGCTGCAAGAACTGGGCATCAACGAGCGTACCCTCGAAGCAATGCGAAGCAAGGCTTTGCTGTATGCCTTTTATTTGAACCAAAAAGATACGGCTATTGCCATTTTAGAAAGGGTTGTAAAGTTATCCACAAACAAGCCCGACATTGTGGATAAGTCTAAATTGGATTTGGGCGATATTTACTTGCTCAAAGGTGAGCCTTGGGAATCGACCTTGCTGTATGCACAAGTCGAAAAATCACAAAAAGAGTCGCCTTTGGGTTACGATGCTAAATTGAGAAATGCAAAATTGGCATATTATCGGGGCGAGTTCGATTTGGCAAAAGAGGTGTTAGATATACTCAAACAAGCTACTACACGGGAAATTGCCAACGATGCCCTCAATTTAAGCCTGCTGATTCAGGATAATACGGGCTTAGATAGCACCGAAAAGCCCATGCAAGCGTATGCCCATGTTGAATTGCTCCTTTTTCAACGACAAAATGCCGAGGCTATCGCCAAGCTCGAAGAAATGCTCGCACTTTACAAAGGACATCCGCTAGAAGATGAGGTGTTGTTGCTCTTGGCTAGTGTGTATAAGAAGGAAGGAAGTGTGGAAAAGATGTTGATAAGTCTGCAAAAAATTGTGGATAAGTACCCGCAAGACATCCTTGCCGACGATGCCGTTTTTCAATTGGCACAAGCCTACGAGGCTTTACAAAAGCCCGAACAAGCCATGCAATATTATCAACAATTGCTTACACAATATACGGGTAGCATTTACGTAGCCGAAGCCCGCAAGCGTTACAGAATATTGCGGGGCGATAGCATTAAATAGTCAACTCATAAGGCAGCATTTATACTTATCCACAATTGTCTGTTTGTTTTGTGGAAAAGGTTATCAAGCTCAACTTGATAGCCTTTTATTTTTTATAGAAATAAAATTTCATCATCTTTACTTTGAATACAACAAATTAGGAATAATTGTTGTTATAATTGTATTAAATTTATACATTCATTAGGCAAAATTAATAAGATTGTACAGCCATGAAAACGAACCTTACTATTAATAGAGTTTTTGACTTACTTTATACTTGTGTACTACCACAAAATAAAGAAGATGTGTTGGCATGTAAACAAAATGGTCAATGGAGAAAGTACAGTGCCACCGAAGTAGTCGAATTGGTCAATAAGGTGAGCTTGGGATTAATTAAATGGGGTATCCAAAAAGATGATAAAATTGCCATTATCGCCAACAATCGCCCCGAATGGAATATCGTCGAACTGGGCATTCAGCAAATCGGAGCGGTGTCTGTGCCAATGTACCCGACTATTACAATAGAAGACTACAAATATATTTTTGAAGATGCTGCCGTTAAATTGGTTTTTGTTTCTGACGAAAACTTACTCAAAAAAGTCAAAGAAGCAACTGCCAGCCTGAAAGGGATTGAAGGCATTTTTACTTTCGACGAAATCAAACAGGCTGCTCACTGGTCAACTATTGTCAAATTGTCGGAAGGGGTAGCTGTTGAAAGCCTGGAGGAAAGAAAACAACAAGTCAGCAGAGAAGATTTGCTTACGCTCATTTATACTTCTGGTACAACTGGTAAACCCAAAGGAGTCATGCTGACGCACGACAATATCATTGCCAACATCGAGGGCATCATCGAAGGCAAACATATTGTTTTGGAAGAAACCGACAGGGCTTTGAGCTTTCTGCCACTTTGCCATATTTATGAGCGTACCGATGTATATGTATTCATGCGTTATGGGGTATCTATATATTATGCCGAAAGCATGGAAACCATCGGCGATAACCTCAAAGAGGTAAAGCCGCACGTGTTTGCTACTGTGCCTCGATTGTTAGAAAAGGTTTACGATAAAATCGTTGCCAAAGGCCACGACCTCACGGGCATCAAAAAAAGCCTTTTCTTCTGGGCTTTAAACCTTGGCTTACAATACGACCCCATGAAACCGATGGGCTGGTGGTATGATACCCAACTCAGCCTAGCCCGTAAGTTGATTTTTAGTAAATGGCAAGAAGCCCTAGGCGGCAACATCAAATTTATTGCCTCTGGCTCGGCGGCATTGCAGCCTCGTTTGTCCCGTATTTTCTGGGCGGCTGGGATTCCGATTATTGAGGGATATGGACTCACCGAAACGTCGCCGGTTATTTCGTCGTGCTTGTTGCATGATTTTAGAATTGGTTGTGTCGGTACGGTCTTGCCCAACATTCAGGTGAAAATTGCAGAAGATGGTGAGATTTTAGTCAAAGGCCCTAGCGTGATGAAAGGCTATTATAAAAAGCCCGAACTCACCGCCGAAGTGATGCAAGATGGCTGGTTTCATACGGGTGACATTGGGGAGTTTTCGGAAGGAAGATATTTGAAAATTACCGATAGAAAAAAAGAAATGTTCAAAACATCGGGAGGGAAGTATGTCGCTCCGCAGTTGCTCGAAAATAAACTAAAAGAGTCGATGTTTATTGAACAGGCAATTGTGATTGGCGAAGGACAAAAATTCCCGTCGGCATTGCTCGTACCCGAATTTAATACCCTCAAAGAATGGTGCAACCGACACAACATTGCCGTAGCATCGAACCAAGAAATGATAAGGCATCCTCGTGTACTCGAAAAGTTTGATTCGGTGGTAAAAGAATTAATGGAAAATATAGCCAAATACGAACAAGTGAAAAAAGTAACGTTATTGCCCGAACTTTTTAGTATTGATGCCGGCGAACTCACGCCTACGCTCAAATTGAAACGCAAAGCAATTTATAGTAAATACGGCAAGCAGATAGAGGAGATGTACGATTGTTAACAAGGCTCATGCAACAAAAAAGTCAGGTTTTCTTTACTGAAAACCTGACTTTTTTGTTGCACCAAGTAAAAACCTAGGCTTGCTTCTCTCCAAAATGACCTAGCTTGTATTTGAGATGGGTTTTCTTAGCTAACATATAGCCCATCCTATCTTTTAAATGGCTTTTTCCTTCTAAAAGACGGGGGCTCTTCTCTAAAAGATAGCCTATCCTGTATTTTAGATGGGTTTTTTCGTAAAAAAGATGGGATTTCCTATCTCTAAGATAGCCTAGCCTGTGTTTTAGATGGGTTTTTTCGTAAAAAAGATGGGGTTTCCTATCTCCAAGATAGCCTATCCTGTATTTTAGATGGATTTTCGTGATTATAATGATAAAGTAGTTTTATTTTTTATGAAAGAGTCCTTATCTTAGAAATAGTTATACAACCATGATTTAGGGTATCAAACACTTAAAACTAGATATGAAAATGTCAATTGATTTATACTTCATCGTACTATAGCGATACTAAAATGTTGAAACTATATGCCCGCATCAATAG
>JACCDR011146449.1_pt1 | contig 27648 bp, 32 predicted proteins | sample 7446431 | NCBI WGS metagenome assembly JACCDR01 (sample SAMN15323443, study PRJNA562643) | freshwater metagenome | isolation source: river surface water | place: USA:Blue River Watershed | collected 2017-08-17 | reverse complement strand
TCAGGCCCGACGCCACCACGTCGCCGACTGCCTGCGCGGCGGGCCGCAGGCCGGACTCCTGGCGCCCGTTCATCCCGACCATGCCGCGCGGGCCGGCGGCCATGGCCGGCAGCTGCCCCATGAACTGGCCGGTGGCCTCGATCATCTCCTGGCCGGCCGGCGACGCCATGCCCTCGTCGGCTGGGCCCAGACCGAGTTGGCGCATGCCGACTCGCATGGCCTGGGTGCCCTGCCGCGCGCCGCCGACTGCGGCTTCCTCGATGCGCTGCGCACCCTGCCGGGTGCCGAGCTCGCCAGTGCTGATGGCGCCGGCGAGGCCGCCGACGGTGCCGCCGACTAGCCCGACGGTGCCGCCAGTGAACTGCGCGACCAGTTCCAGCGCAGTCTCAACCGCGCCGCGGGCCTTCTCGACGATGCTGTAGGACTTCGGCGCGGGAGCCGGCGCTGGCGCACCGATGGCACGCGGGATCTCGCGCTGCTGGGCGGGCGTGAGCGTCGAGCGGGGCTCAACGACAGGCGCCCTCTCCCACGCGGGGCGGTCGGCCACGACGGGTGCGTCTTGCCAGCCCATTACGGCTTCCTGCGGCGGCTACCGTCAGGGGCGATGAACTCCGCGCCGGACGGCAAGGCGTTGTAGTCGGCATCGGACTGAATGCGCGGCGGGGTGCCGCCGGCAGTTGGCCTCGGCGCCGCGGGTGCACCGCCCGGCGCTGCGTCCCGCCCGCGGCCCAGCCCCTGCATGCGGTCGCGGATCCGCACCTCGGACTCGTGCGCGGCGTCGCGAGCGTTCTTCATCTCGGTGCGCATGATGTCCATGACCGCGCGAGCCTGCTTGGGCGTCATGTCGCCGTTGATGAGCTTCTTGGCGTCCTCTTGGGCGCCGACGTGCAGCTGCGCCACCGACAGCGTGCCGCCGGTGATCAGACGCTCGTACTCGGCGCCGACTTGCTTCGCAGCCAGGTCGAGGCGCGCCAGCGCGGGGTCGCTGAATTCGCGGCGCAGGAAGTTGATCGGGCGATTGATGAGCAGCGGGCTGTTGAGCGCGGCCTTGTCGAGTTCGGCGTCCAGCGTGAGCATGTCCTTCTCCACCTTGCTGGCGAAGAGTTCGACGGCTTCCGCGCGCTTCGTGAGTTCCTTCATCGTGGCGCCGAGCGCCGCGCTTTGTGCACGGGTCGTGCCGATGTCCTGCGGCTCAAGTCCCAGTTCCTTGGCGAGTTCCGGCACTCGGCGCTTCACGGCTTCGATCAGCGAGGCACCCGACTTGCTGCGGCCGAGACCGACCTGCCAGTCCCGGTCGCCGGCGATGACGGCCTTGGCCCAGAAGTCGACGGCATCTGCGCCCACACCATCCGGTGCCACCGCCCCGCCCAGTGCCGCCGACGGCTTGCCGCCGGCGCCAGCACCCGACCCCGAGCCGCCACCGCCAGGCTTCTGGATCAGCCCTGTCGTGCGGCCGCCGGCGCCCAACGTGATGTCGCGCTTGAGGCGCGTCTTCTCAGCATCGGAGACGCCTTCCAGCGCGTCCACCGCGGCCAGTCGAGCTTCCAGCGTCTGCACGCCTGCAACCGGCGGCTTGGCGCCTGGGGCTTGCACCTCACGAGTGCCGCCCGGGCCGCTGGCGTACAGACCGTACTGACTGCCCGAGTGCAGCGTCTCCTTCGGCTTCTTGGAGTCGCCGATCTGCGTGAGCCGCTCAAGGTACGCCTGCACCTCGGCGCCGGCTTCCTCCGACCCCTTGCGCAGCTTCGCCATCACGTCCGGGTTCTGCAGCACCTGCGCCAGCGTGCCGGTGGCGCCCATCCACTCCGTGGCGCGGGCGATGTCGATGGCCACCGGCGCGTCGTCGGTGCCGCCACCCTTCGACATGGGCGCGTCGTAGTGGTACTGCTTGCCCTCGCCTTCGCCCATCTGCACGTACACGCGCAGGCGAGGGATCACCATGTTCGGGTGGTCGCGACCGTCGCCGCCGCGCGCAGGGTCCAGGCCGATGATCTCCTTGCGGATGATCTTGCCGCCGTAGGGGCTGGGCGTGCCCACCCCGCGCTGCAGTTGCGGTGCCATCAGCACGTTGGCGCTCTGGACGGCGAGGCCCGTGTTGCCGGTGTCGATCGCGTCCTTCATGTCCTGGATCGACTGCGCGACCTGCGGCAGTTCCTCCGGGCGCCGGCCGATGGCGACTGCCAGATTGCGGTAGAGCTCGGCGTCTGGAGTTTGCTCGGGGTCGATGCGGCCGCCCTGTACCCGCGACCAGTAGTCCATGGCGCGCTGGCGCAGCGACGACAGTTGCTTCTCGACACCCGCGTACTCGGCAGCCACCGAGGGGTCGATGGGCTGGTTGGCGGTGCGCGCCGCGACGCTCAGGCTTTCAAGCTCGCCGCGACGCCTCTCCAGCAGTCCGGTCTGTGCGGTGTTGGTGCGCAAGAAGTCAGCGTCGGCGCGGTCGCGCATGCGCAGGCCGTACTCCTCGTCGGCGCGCGCATCGGCCTTCTTCTGGCGTTCCTCTTGGAAGTTGCGGGCGCGACGATCCTCCTGCGCCTGCTCGTTCCGCAGGCCCATGTTGAACCCGGACTCAATGCCCCGGGCAAGGGAGTCGTAGACGCCGGCCATCAGTCGAACAGGCCGCCGGCCACGAGGCCGATGACGCCGCCAATGACCGCACCCCAAGGACCGCCCACCGAGCCGGCCTGCGCGCCTGCGGCGAAGCCTGCGGTGCTGCCGATGGTGCTGGCGAGTTGCTGCTTCTGAGCCTTCTCTTGCGCCTCGATCATCTTGTTCTGCCGGTTGCGTGCGGCCTCTTCTTCGGCCACACGCCCCATCAAGCCCATGGCCTGGCTCCTGCGTTCGGAGCTCATGCCCGCCAGCGATGCGCCGACGCCGTAGCCTGCTGCCATGTCAGCCTCCCGATCCAGGTACAGGGGTGGGGGCAGGGTTCCCGAGGATCGCCTGCTGCCGCTGGCGCGTCAGCGCACCGGCCATGTTCTGCGAACCGACATCCGCCAGCGACTTGCTCAGCCCGTAGCTACGCTCCTGCGCCGCCTGCTCATCGGGCGTCAGCGACACCCCGAGCCCGCCCAAGCGGCGCTGCAGCGCGCCTTGCTGCGCGGTGTACGCGGCGTTGACATCGGCACTGGCTTCTTTCATCGCCTCCAACGGCCGGTTGGGGTCCGTGGCGTAATCGATCAACTGGTTCTCAATCGGCACGAAGGTGCTGACGTAGTTCAACCACTGCTCGCGAGTCAGCGCGGCGTAAGCGTCCGACGCGGCCGTGCTCGGGGGCGTTCTGTTCCGGCCAAGGATGTTCGTGTCAACCCACCGGCGCGTTGACGCACCGACATCCCAGTCTGTCCGGTAGTCCTTGTTGCCCGGCATATCACCAGTTCACAGGTTCCGGCGTGTTCACGCCGATGTTGTCCACGGGCGCCGGCTTGCGGTTCATCGCACTGTACAAGCCCAGACCTGCCGCTTGGCCGACCCCACCGGCGATCGCACCGCGCTGCATGGCCGACGCCTGCGCGCTGGCCGCGGCGTCACGCGCGCTCTGTTCGGATTGGCTCTGCAGCCCCGCAGCAACGTCGGCGCGCTCGCCACGCCCGATGCTGGTGAGCGCCATGAGGCCCTGCGTGTAGGCGTCGTCGATCTGCTGGTCGGCGATCATCGCGCCCATGCCGGTGGCCTTGGCCTGGTCTTCGCTCATGCCGGTGATGGCGAGCTTCGCCCGGGACGATCCGATGTTGGCGCCCCGGTTTGCCAGCGCCTTGGTCAAGGCGCCCTCGGCCTGCGCAAACTGCAACACGGCATCCGTGGACGCGCGCCCGGTGGTTGCTTTTCGCGCATCGGAGTCTGCAGCACCGGTCTCTTTGATCTGGCTGGCCAAGCGCATCTGGACAGGAAGCCAGCGCGCCTTGTAGTCCTTCATCTGATTGGTGGCGTACTCAGCCATCGCCCGCTGCTGCGAGGTCTCTTCGACTTTGTTGCTCTTGCCGCCCATCAGATGACGCTCCGCACGAACTCCAAGGATCCGCGTCGAAGCCACTCCGGCCCCAACACTCTTGCCCACCCGCGCCTCCGTGCCGAGAAGGCGATGGTCTTGGCTCCGAGGTCGCGCCCGATTGCATCAAGCGCGGGGCCTTGCCGGGCAAACGCCCCGTGCTTGAAGGCAACGGCCAGCCTGACGAACACCTCCAGCCCCTCGGGGCCGGCGCAGGCTTCCAGAACAACCATGCCGTCTTCACACGCCAGGCACATGGCCCGGTCTGCCTCGCATTCTGCCTGAAGCTCCGCGATCTCGGAAGCGGTTGCTACGCCCGGGCGTAGACCCCGACAGGCATGCACCACGAATTCGGGGTTTTCAATGCGGAAGTCGGTGCCGGAGATCACGGTAGGGACGCCAGGATTGCCGAGATGGAAGCCACATCCGAGTTACTCAGCGACGCTTCGTAGATCAGAAGGGTGTGGGCGTTGAGTTGAGACGGAAGCAGAGCCCCTGAGCGAGCCCCGAAGAACCAGTTTGCAGCGTCGAAGTTGCCGCTAGGCAGTGTGCCCGAGTCTCCGTTTCCGCTTCGCGCGATCTGCGTGCCGTTGATAAACAGCGTGGTCATCGCAGCGCTGGTCAACTGGGAGCGATCGAACCTCCAACAATGCACGTTGTTGTTCGGGAAGCTGCCACTGAAGTCGCTGCGGCTGTACCCAACGGGAGAGTTGCGGTGAACGCCCACGGACAAGGCGCCAGCGTCGTAGTAGACGACCGCGCCGTTCGTCGAGTTGTAGTTGGTGGTCTGCTCAAGGATCACTTGGGTCCCCGCCGTCGACCGAAGCCGCCCGCGGAAGAACACCGTGAAAGCCGGAACCGATCCACTTGCTGTGCCAGAAGGCATCAGGTTCGCGGTCCCGTTGAACACCAACTCTCCGTCGAACACCCCCGCAGTCGCACACGCAGGCTGACCAGCGGGCGTGGCGTTGTCCACTCCGCGGGGCGCCACCCCCTGCTGGTTGATCCACGCACGAGCGGTCCCGCTGTTCGACCCGAGGAAGGTCAGGAGTTCGGAGGCGCTGATCGCACCGAGCGAGTCGAAGCCTATGTCGGAGATCGCCCCGGTGCCCGAGTTCCGAACGGTGATCCCGGCCCCGGACCACGAAGACAGCAGCCTCCGCACCGACATCGCCGACCAGAGCCCCGTCGTGTACCCGTCGAGCGGCCCTACGAAGCGTTTGCGGCTGGCCGCGATGATCCCGAGCAGCGTGGGGTTGCTCAAGTGAGGTCTCCGAACAGGTCCCACTCGTCGTCATCGACTTTCACCAACGCGCCCGGACTTCCCTGCGAGTTCAACGTGTAGGAGGCCGGGGTGTTGACCGTAACCCCGCTTTGCGGCGTCACCGTCAAGGTCCCGGACCCCGCACGGACAAACATCGCCACGCTCCCTACGGCAAGCGGCACGCTGGCATTGGACGGCACGATCAGCGCCAGCGGGCTGGCGCTGCTCATCCGAATGTACGAGTCGCCGCTTGCGTCGGCCTGCGTGAGAGTGTAGTCGGCGCTCTGGGAGTTGACCGAAAGCCGAGCCAGGCTTGCGATGTCGCGAAGCGTGGTCCACACGAAGTCGCCATAGCGCTCGACCAGCATGATCTCGTCGCCGGTGAGCCCGCTGGTGAACGACGCGGTCGAGTACAGCGGAAGATCGTGGTACCACTCCAGTTGCCTGAAACTCGGAGGTGCATCCGAACCCGCAACAGGACCTGCAAACACGAAGCCCGCAGGCTGGTCCGTCAGGTTGAAAGCCAGCGTGCCGGCTGTGGTGATCGGAGTGCCGCTGACGCTCAAGAAGCTCGGCACTGTGGCGCCCACAGACGTTACCGTGCCGTTGCCGAGAACGATGTTGTCGACCCGCGCTGTCAACGCCGCCAGGGCTGCAGCGGACGCGCTGGCCGATCCTGTCTGCAGCGCAAGGATCGCGGCTTCGATTGCCTCAAGCCGCTGCCGAGTGTTGGAGACCGCGGTCTGCAGCGCCCGCAGGTCAAAAGACCGCGGGTCGGAGACCGAGGGCTTGCCGAGCGGCATCAGGTGAGCTCCAGGATGTCTTCCGCCCCCTGAAGCACGCGAACTGTCGACGTGCCCAGCACCTCGTACTCCAGCGTGGTGTACTCGTCGACGCAGGTGACCGTGAACTCGGTCTCTCCTGTCACCACGACTTCTTCGACCATCTGCCCGTCGCCGTAGATGCGCAGCAGCAGGTTGCTGTAGTCGTCGGCCTTCACCTGGAAGATCGAGACCCACGCAGGGTTCTCCAGCAACCACAGCTTGCCGCGGTAGCGGTAGGTCATCAACACCGAGGGGTTGCCCTCGAACTCGTAGACGGTGCGGCCGTCGATGTAGTTCGGCGGGTCTGCGGGGATCGGCAACAGCACATCATCGGGCTCGTCATCTTGATCAAGCACGAGGTACAACTTGTCCTCAATCGGGTCCACGTGTACCGCACTGGCATGGAAGGCCATCGGCACCACACCGAATCCGGTGGCCTTCATGTCGATCGCGTAGCAGCCGCGATTCGACCCCGACTCCCAGAATAGGAAGTAGATGTCGTTGTGCGCCACGCCGACCATGCTCTCGGGATTGAGAGCTTGCCACTGATCGCGCGTGAAGACCGGGTCGGTGAGGTTGCGGATCTGCCCGATGCCGGCCACCGCCATGAGGCCATCGGGCCCGGCGAAGACCACGCCGATGCCAGTCAGGTACGCGAAGCTGTTCTTGCTGCTGCAGGCGTAGGGCACCTCCGACTTGCTCATGCTGTAGGCCGCAGGATCGTTGCCTGAGGCCACGTACACGAAGCTCTGCGTGCCGATCACCACCGTGGTGTCGATGTTGCCGATGCCGACGATGTCGGTGTCGGTGTTGAGCCGGTACTCGACCGGCCACGCATGTGGGAAGTTCTGTGCCGACAGGCACAGTTGGTTCTTGCTGAAGCCAGCCATCACACCGTTGGGCAGCGCCAGGATGCCCTCCAGATCGTCGGGCGGAAGCGCCCACAGCGAAGAGGGCAGCACCTCGCCGAGTTGCGCGTCGGTGAGCACGTCGGCGTAGTCGGCGGTGGTCAGCGGGATCTCGGCCACGAACCGGAACTCGGTGCCAAGGTTGCCCGTCGCCGCGCGGTAGATGCGCTTGGTGTCGATGCCGTAGTCCGAACTCACGCCCGACGGCACCGCGACGGGGGTCGTCACCGTCACGGTGACGCCGTCGGGCCGCAGGATCGTGGAACTCACAGGGCTGGGCGCCGACTCCTGATCCAGGTCGTTCACGAAGGTGAACACGTAGCTCGTGGCCGTGGTCGTGATCGTGGCTGTGGAGCCCGAGGCCTGGACGTTGAGGTTGTCGTAGTTGCACGCAGCTTCGGGCTGCCCGGACCCCTGCTGGTCGACGCCTTCAATGCCGCAGTAGCCGCCGGTAGCAAACGCGCTCGTGAGTTCGGTTGAATAGAGAAGCGTAGAGCCCGAGTAGATGCTGGCAGTGACACTTGTCGTGCCGTTGTCCTGCTTCGCAATGTCGATGACCATGCGGTACCAGGTGAGCTCGCTCAGCGTCACTGGGATCGCTTCCAACCACGAGCCCACGGTACCCCATGCCGACGAGATGCCGATCAGCAGGTACACCGTGCCGATACCGTAGGGACTGCCGATCTTGATGACCGCGCCAGCGCCTGTTGACGAGACCGCAGGCCGCCAGGAAGCAGTCTGGAACGGACCTCCGTTCTGCTTCATGTAGAAGTCAGTCGAGAAGCTGGCGACCGCCGCCTCTTCAATGCCGAAGTCGCGGTACGCATAGGCGCCCGACGATGCGTTGTTGAGGCTGCGGATCAGGTAGCTCGGGAGCGGGTTCCCGAGGGTTGCGTCTTGCGAGACCTCGCTGACCGTGCTCCCGACGATCACCGTCCCGGAGATCGTCCACGAGGTGACCAACTGGTCACCGTCATCCGTCACATTGGTGGACGGTGTGCTGCCGACGCCCGCAACTGCCGTTGGCGGGCTGTCGGGGGCGGGCACGCCCAGCGGGCGGGTCGTCACGGGGTACGGCGGGCTCCCCGTGGTAGCCAGCGCGTAGTTGGTGAACCGAGGTTCTGCGTAGAAGCCGGGGGCGGTCAAGTACGTGCGGAAGGTCGTGTCGCCGGCCACCGTACCGCGTGCTACGTCCACATCCGCCGACCAAGACAGCCACGCGCCGTCGAGCCGGAAAATGGTCTGCACAACGCCGGGGTTGGACAAGCCGAACGTGGTGGCGAATTGCCGCCAGGCGCGCAGATCTCCGGTCAGCAGCTTGGCGTTGGTGGCATCCTGGGCTGCGTTGTCGGGCAACAGGCGCGGCGAGACGCGAGGGGCCTCGCCGCGGAAGGAGGTGATGGCGCGTAGCATTTGGCTTCAGCGGCGTGGGCACACCACGATCGAGTCGAACGCGGTCGCCGCCGTCGTGGCGCTCGAATCGACAAAGAAACGAAGCGCGGCCACCGACGGGGGTGAGTGGTTCCCCGAGAACGCTTGGGTCAACGTGGCGCCGTTCGATTCGCGCCGCAGAGTGCAGATCGTGTTACCGGCGCCTGCGGCAACAGCGATCTCAAAGCTGTACCACTCCCCGAACGCCAAAGCCGCAGAACCGATGCGCACCGTGTCGGCGCCGAAGAAGAAGCTACCGCGCTGTGAAGGGTCGTTGGCGACCGACGATCGTGGCTGAAACCCCATGATCTCGGTTCCGCCTGCGTTGTGCAGATACGCTCCGCAGCCGTCGTCTGAAGTACCCGCGTTCACCCACGCACGTCCTGAAAAGATCACAGCGGGCCGCGTCATGGTGAAGGGACGCTGGATCCACGCGGACCCTCCAGATTGCGCTGCGACGCGCAGTTCTTCGTTGACGACGCTGAAGATGCTGGTGTCGCCCGAGCTTGCTGTGTACGGCGTCAGACCTTCACTGAAGAACTCGTAGAAACACCCGACAAGAGGCGCCGGAATGCGCGCACCGGCGCGCACTGCGCCGGCAATCACACGGCCTCCAAGTCGCCGCAAAGGGTCCAATCGTCAGTCGAAAGATCGGCGATCAAGGTGACAATCCCGAACTGGCCTGCGATCACCGGGTCGAACACTTCGCGGTAAGCCAGAGGGTTTGACCCGCTGGGCACTACGAACTGGACACCTGCTGCACCGTACTGGCGGACCAGCACAGCAGCGCCGTCCGCGCAGCCGAGATCCGAAGGTGGCGGCACAGTGATGGTTTGGGTTCCTGTGCTGCCGGAAGTGCGCAGACCGTTTTCCGCGTCGCTCAACTGCAGGGTGTAGTCACCAGGCACGTCCAGCCACGAGAACGGAGGAATGCCCACCTCCACGGTGACCTTGCTGCCGTCACTGCTCAGCGTGAGAGCCGCGTCGCCGGTGAAATCCACCGTTTGCACGACCGTGGTGCCGACGTTCACCCCTTCGTTCTGGAACTGGAGGAACCGCGGGAACCCGTCATCGCTGGACGGCGGGAACGCAGCGACAGGGGTGATGCTGAAGGCGGGCATGGCTTACCTCCGAAGGAAGCCGCGCGGGCGCGCCCGCACCGACCCGGTGTTGAACGCGCGCTGCACTTCAGCCCGGGCGTTGTTGACGCTGGACTGGAACGTGCGGCGGCACATTTCAGCCTGCTGGGGGCTGCTCCACGGCTCACCGGGCACCGAGTGCAGGTACGCGAGCGCGCCGGCCTCGATGCCCGAGCGGTACTTCGTCAGCCCGGTCTCGGGGACCGACGCTGCGCCTTCCTTGGGCTGCACGATGGCGCTCACCAGGAGGTCGTACACCTGATCGGGGATGGGGTCCAGCGCCAGTTGCGCCTGCGGCACGTAGCAGTAGCGCGTGGGCTGCTGCGGCTGGAAGTTGGGGTTCCACAGCGTCGAGTCGCTGGGCGACAGCGCCCAGTATTGCGGCGGCGTGGTGCCGGGCAGCGTGGCCTGCACCGCCAGGATGGCCACGATCTCGACGTAGGGATCGCTACCGAGGTCGTACAGGCGCGTGTCGGCCGCGGTGGCGCCGGCGATGGGTACGCGCAGGTACTGGGTCTGGCAGGCCCAGTCCCGGTACGCCCGGGTGAGCGCGCGGGTGAGGGTGATCGTCGGGCAGCGCCGGATGATCTGCGCGATGTTGACGATCTGGTCTTCGACGGCGACGTAGTTCACACGCCCTCCTGCGAAGACACGCGCGGCGCCACGGCGATCTGGCCCTTGCTCTTGAGGCCGACCAGCGCGCCCCACTGGTTCATGTAGCTCTGGGCTTTCGCCAAGTCCTGCCGCTTGCTGTTCTTGGCGTAGGCCTTGCCCAGCACGTAGCAGGAGAGAATGGGCCCGTAGTTCGGGGACACGGGGATGTCCTCTCCGCTCGACCCCGTCACCTCAGGCGGCACGGCGCCGTAGAGAATCTGGATGCTGCCGGTGCCGGTGTTGGGCGGCGTGATCTCGAAGCGGCGCGGGTCGCGCGCATCGACAGCGAAGTGGTGTACGTCCACCTCGCGCGTGGCCGCCGGCCAGAACCGATTCGCTTCATCCAGCAGCGCGCCATCGACGATCGTGATGACGCGGCCGGAGACCTCGTTGAAGGTGGCGTTGAGCATGGCCACCCCGTCGTCCGGGATGGTTTGAGAGGTGCCGATCTCAGGCGTGAAGAACACCTTGCGTGTGTACATGTCCGGCTTGACGGCCGCGGTGGCTGCCAAGGCCTCGTTGAGCCACGGCACCAGATCGGACTGCAGCGGCCACGCGCGGCGGCCCGTGTCCAGCAGCGTGACGCTCACGCTGTCCAGGAGAGGGCCGACCGCTACCGTCATGGCATCACGTCAGGTCTTCGGGGCCGGCGGCCGCCTTGGCGAGGTCGCGCACCTTGGCTCGCAGCTTCATCACGTGCGTGTCGCCGGTTGGGTCGATGTCGGCGTCGAACCAGCGCTTGGCGAAGGCCACCAGTTCTTCGCGCGGCGCCTTGCCCACGTCGAACGGCGCGCCGCCCTCCACCTGGACGACGCCGAATCCGCCGAAGCTGCCTGCGCCTTGCGGGCTCGAGTCCACGACGGGCGGCCGCAGGATCGCGGTGCCGGTCTCCACCAAGCGCTGGCGCTCGGCCAGCGTCGCCTTGGGGTCACCGCGGTAGGGGCGGTAGTCCGGGTGCGCAGCGATGAACACCTTGCCCGCCGCCTTGTCCTCTTTCTGCCCACCGAGCCGCGGGACGTTCGGCATGAGCCGAAAGTCCTTGATGTTGATGAGCAGAGGGCATTCACGGTTCTGCGCATTGCGTGCGCGGCGTGCTGCGGACATGGCGGCTTCGTTGATCATGGGTATTCCCGAGTGATGTTGAGGTGGAAAACCGGCGCCCGAAGGCGCCGGTCAGGGGTTGCCCTTCGCCGGCTTACGAGCCGGTGGGCGAGGTGCCGGGCGTCATCGCCCGCTTGAACGATCCGTTGCCGGTGCTGCCACCGCCGCCGGGCTGGTTGGAGATGGGCGGGCTCGGGTACCGGGCCTTCGCCTTGCTGCCGGCCTGGCTCATCTCCTTGCTGATGGTCTCGGGCGGCACCTTGACCGAGCCGCTCGTGCCGTAGGGGCTGGAAATCTTCATGCTGTGTGCTCCTGGGTTGGGCAAAGAGAGGGCCCGAAGGCCCCCATCTTACTGCTTCACGACGGCGGTGCCGACGTAGTTCGGGCCGATCACTTCGTAGCCGAAGACCATCAGGCCGCGGATGATGTACCCGAAGTCGTTCGGGTTGTCGATCATCTGGCACTCGACGATCTGCGCCGCGAAGGTCAGGCCGGCGCTGTGGCCGAACATGCAGTAGGCGGCCGGGCCCGGGCTGGTCTGCGTGAGCAGGTTGTTCGACTGGTACATCGTGAACCGGTCGATCATGCCCACCTTGCCGTTGCGCGCGATCGACTGGTTGTCACCAGCCAGCGACGCGATGCGCAGGTCGGACTGCTTGATCAGCATCATGACCCACGGCGGCGCCACGAACCAGCGGCCTTCGTCGCTGACGTTCTGCTCGTCGAGCACCAGACCGCACTCGGTGATGAAGTCCACCACGTTGGTCTTGCTCAGCGTGCGAGGCGTGGTCGAGTCGCCCAGGTTGATGTTGTTCGACGTGAGGCCGGCGTTCGGGCCCTGGTTGTCGGCGGACACATCGGCCGGGATGGTCGTCAGCATGTCGGCGTCGGCCGCGATGCGCAGCTGGATCGAACCGTCGTTGGCGAAGATGTCCGCCATGTCGAGGTCCGACTGCCGCGAGTCGACGGTGGACAGCGCCACGTTGAACGACTTGGCCTGGTCGATGGCCAGCGTGACCGAGTTGTTCGTCGGGTACTGGGGCGTGAGGCCCGCGCCGATCACGTAGTCGCTGACCGTGACATCGGGGATCGTGCGGATCTTGACCTGCGCGCCGTAGCCCGCGATCTCGCCTTCGTAGTCGGTGCTGGCGATCTCGCCGAACACCGTGGTCTTGTAGAACTTCTCGACCAGCTTGCCCGAGTAGATCTCGGGGTCGTAGTTGATCGTGCCGGCCGGACCGTAGTCGGGGATGCCGGAGGCACGGGGGACACCGTAGGCCATGAGGCCCGCGTTGGACATGTAGCCGGTGACGGCTTCGTGCGCCTTGACGGCGGCGTCCTTCACGAAGGCCAGCGCATTGCTGGCGATGACTGCGAGGACGGATGCGAGAGCGAGTTTCTTCACGATGGGCTCCTGGGGAGGGGCCGCCGGTTTCCTACCGGCGCGGTAGCTTCATCCGCGCCTCAAACGCCACCCGCTGCGCATCCGTCACTTTTCCGAGTGCTGACCGCGTGAAGTAGCCCCTGATCTCGGCCTTCGTCAGGCCGACGAGGCCTGCGTTTGCCGGGACTGGCACTTCGCCACTCGGTACTGCCCCATCACCGCTGGGGGTGATCGGAGGGGTCGGGCGCGCTTGCGTCTTCAGGTACGCCTTGAACATGGCGGCCACGTTCTTCGCGTTGCCGGAACTCACGTTCTGGTCCAGGAGCACCTGCCGTTGCACGCTGCCGACACCTTCGACATCCACTTCCTGCGCGAGCCACGCGAGCCAACCTTCCGTCTTGTCGATCTCGGCGTAGTCCGGGACTTGCTCGGTGAGCGCGTCCACGAAACGATCCCGAGCCGACTTGGCGGCGTCGGCGGCTTCAGCTGCACGCTGCTCGCGGAGCGGTGTGATCTCCGCTTCCACGGCTTTGCGGGCTTCGGCCTGCGCGACCTTGAGCGCCGCGTTGACGATGGCGCTGGCTTCCTCTTCGCCCAGCGTCTCGATCTGCTCAGGGCTCAGGAACTGAGCCATGTCGATCGCGGCGGCCGGGGCTGCGGCTTGCAGGGTGCGGACCTGGGTCTGCAACTCGGAGATCTGCTGCTTGAAGGCGCCTTCCGACGCCACGCGCGCTTCGCGCTCGACTCGGAGGACGCCCTCGGTGGCCTTGAACCGTTGCTTCCAGTAGGCCGGGTCGCTTTCGCGGGGGTCGGCCGGTGGCGCCGCGGGTGCCGGTGCAGCAGGGGTGGCAGCTTCCGCGCTCGGCTCGGCCGGGGGCGTGGGGGCAGCTGCGGATGCGGCCTCCGATTCGCGGGCTTGCAGGCGCTCGGCAATGGCCGCCGAACGCTGCAGAACCTGTCGAGGGAGACGGGTTTCGTTTGAGGCTGGAGTGGCCTGCATGTGGTTTTCCTCGATCTGGCGTCAGCCGGTGAACGACGGTAGCGGACTGCGGCGGGCCCCCGAGGTGAGGGGTACCGCAGCCCGTGTCTGCCTTGCTTGCGCTTCCTCGATGTCGGCGATCAACTCGTCCAACTCCAGCGCGCGCCCCTGGTACCGGTGAACCTCTTCACCGGCCGTGGAGCGCAGCCTGGCTTCTCGGTCACGCAACTTGGCTCGAAGGATCGTCAAGAGGAACTGGCCTTCCGGTGCCTTCGCGAGGCGCGCCAGGAATCCAAGTTGCTCGTTGTCCAATCGCATGTCTGGATTCTAGTCACCTTTGAACAAGCGTTGGGCAATCTCTTCCGCCCGCTGCCGATTCCGTTCCCGCAGCGCTTGAGCCTTGCGCTCGGCGGCCCACTCTGTACGAAGTCCAGATAGTTCTGTCTGGATTCCGCGCAGCACTTCCACCAGGCCGTCCATCTGGCCGACCATGGAGCCGCCCACAGCCTCGCCGACCCCGGCGATGGCCTTGGCCACCATCTCGGTGACCCGCAGGCTTTCGGCCTCCAGATCGGCGCGCGCCAGCGGCGGCTCGGCGGCCGGCGCTGCGGCGGGAGTGGAGCCGAGGACAGGAGTCGAACCTGCGGCCTCGGGGGTTGACCCCCCGCGCTCTACCGTCTGAGCTACCTCGGCTTTGGGTTCTTCGGGCGCTGGCGCTGCTGGCGCCGGCGGGGGCGGGTCTTCCGGCAACTCACCGAGATCCAGCCCACGCGCCAACTTGGCGGCAACGGGTTCGACCGGCTCCGGCGCGCCGGGCATGTTCGTGATCTCGGCCGGCAGCGGCGGCTTCGGCTCGAGCTCCGACAGCCGCCTCATGACGACGTTCGGGCGCTTGGCCGAGAACTTCGGGTCGAGCACGCCGGTGTCGCCCGTGGACACCGTGATCGTCACCGTAGAGCCCGCAGGCGCGCTGGCGCCGGCTACGGGGTCCTGGCTGATGATCAGGCCGGCGGCGACCGTGCTCGACGCTGCGGTGACGACCGCTACGACGAAGCCGTCGGTCTCAAGCGCCGTTGTACCGTCGGCCTGCGTCTGCCCAACCACGTCGGGCACGGTGGCAGCCGCCCCGGACGACCAGAAGTCGGCCGCCCAGAAGTCGGTTGCCCATAGGCCGGGGGCCCAGAAGGTGTCAGCCACCGTACCCCTGCCCGCCGGTGCCGGCCAGCGACAGCGTGGTGCTGCCGACACGCTTGACCGCGCTGTCGACCATGCCCGCTGTGGTGAAGGTGAGGCTGTCGGTCTTCGCCTTGATGGCGCCGACATCCGAGGCCGTGAGCCCCGTCACGCTGCCCACGGCGCCCACCACACTGCCCACCGAGCCCGTGACGTTGCCGCCGACGTTGCCCGTGACCGAGCCGACCGCGCCAACCACGCTGCCCACCGAGCCCGTGACGTTGCCGCCGACGTTGCCCGTCACGCTGCCCACGGCGCCCGTGACCGAGCCGACCGCGCCAGAGACACTGCCCACCGAGCCCGACAGGTTGCCGGTGATGTTGCCCGTGATGTTGACCGTGGTGGCCGCGTTGCTGCCGGCGATGAACAGGCCGCCAGCTGCGCCTGCCGTGGCGCTGGGCAGGAAGTCCGTCTTGACCTTGATCGCGTCCACCACCGTATCGACGGTGTCCACGCTGGTCTGCGACGCGCGGCTGGAGATCGTGGCGTTGAGGTTGGTGCCCAGGATGAAGCCCGCCGTGCCCGCGCCATACGCGCCCGGCACCGAGGTACCCCACGGGTCGCCGGCGCTGCTGGCCGAGTTGAGCTTCGTGCCGGCCAGGCCCGAGGTGACGATCGCGGAGATGTCGTAGTTCCAGATCGCTGCCGGCGAGCCGCCACCTTCGGCCAGCGCGGTGGCCGTGTACTGGTACAGGCCGGCGCTGCCGCCGTCGAGCTCCAGCATGCCGTTGAGCTTGTCGGTGACCACCTTGATGGCCGCCGCGGTGCCATCGGCCGGCGGCACCATGAAGATCTTGTAGGTGAGCGTGCCCGACGGCGTGACCGGGAACGACCCGACGATCGTCACCACGTCGGTGCTGCCGACGTTGCTGGCGATGCTCGCGCCCTGCCAGTAGCCTTGGGTCGATCCGAGCACCGCGATGGCGCAACCGGCCAGCACGTCGTCGCCGAAAGCCGCAGCTGCGTCGAGGGTCACGGTGCCGGAGGTCGCGGCCTGCGCAGTGCCTTGGCGCACCACGCCCAGCGGCATGAAGCTGCCAGCCGTCGTGGCGAACGAGGCCTCGCTGATGCCGCCGCTGGCGATCGACGCCACCGAGCCGCCGACGTTGCCCGTCACGCTGCCCACGGCGCCGCTGACGCTCGCCACCACCTGATCCACGTCGATGTTGGTGCCCGACAGGTTGAGCGCCGTCGTCGGGTTCTCGACGTTGCCCCAGTCGATGCCGGCCGCGCCGGTAGCGGTCACGTCCAGCGTGCGGCCTGCCACCGTGGGACGCAGTGCCGAGCGTGCGTCGAGCGAGAACTGCCCCACGACTTCGCCCACCACCGAGGTGCCGCCCACGGTGCCCGTGGTGATCACGAGTTGGTAGTTCGACCCCGCCGCGTAGCCGTTGCCACTGGTGGCCACCACGCGCACGTTGTTGAGGCCGGTGCGGGAGTCGAAGTCCACGGACAGCGTGATGCCGGCCGTGAGTTCCGTCGTGCTGTTGTCCACGTAAGCCGAGATCACCGGCGAGCCGGAGAGCGTGGTCGGCGCGCCCGTGGCGAAAGCTCGGGAAGTGAACTTGAAGTCGAAGGTTGCGCCTAGCGCGAAGTCACCGAGGTACATGATTCAGTCCTGCCTGTGAGTGCGTAGACACGAGGAGTCCACTGGGGACACGCTTCCAGGGCTCGCGCCCGATACTGTACGCGCGTTGGCGGCCAACGAGTCCCGAGCGCCCGGCCAGCGCCATGCCAGGGCCACGGCCGATGAGCGGGATGAACGCAGCGCCACCGCCGCTGTGGGTCTCCAGCGCGAACCAGTCGCGCCCGATGTCGCGGGTGTCGGTTTCCGAGAAGCTGCCGTTCCAGAACCTGATCTCGTGCAGCGCGATATCCACGGTGTTTGCCACGAGGTTGTTCCACGCCGCGCGCACACGCTTTGCGTTGGCGCTATTCCAGTTCGTGGTTTCGCTGCTGCCGTCGTTATTGCGGCGGACGAGGCTCGACGCCGGGTCCGCCTCTTGCGTCCACGTGGAGACGATCCCTGATACGCGCCGCACCCAGAAGACCATCGTCTTGTTGGCGCCATAGAACACTGCACCCGCCGATCCACCAAGGCCCAGCGTACCGGCTGCGTTCAAGTAGATGCCGCTGCTGGATTGCTCGGTGGCGTAGATCGCCAACAACTCGCCGAGGTCCCCCTGTACCTGGAACAACATGACGGAGTTGTTTGTTGACGGCAACGATGATCCCGTGGACAGCAGGACGCCCGCCTGCCAGTCGCCAGTGCCGACTTGAAGGCCGTAGTCGGAGGTGTTCGTGTACTCATACAGGCTGGCCGGAGCCGGTCGGCGCCCAGGAATGCCGTTGAGCGTGACCTGGTTGATCGTGCCCGTCTTGGAGTAAGCCGGATTGGTCGCGCCGACGAAGTCGAATGCCTCACCTTCGGGTCGCGTGTCGATGCCGGTGAGGTCCCACGCAATGGCCTGCGTACTCGTGTACGGGCTGCCCGTATCGACGGTCAGGGGGATGTCACGATCGTTGTAGGCGACGGCCATGTCAGTGCTTCAGTTTGGACTGTGGCTCGGCTTGAAGCAGCGCATCAAGGTCAGCCTGCCATGAAGCCGCGAGCGCGGGCCAACCGATGAATTTGGCGTCGGCGATGCGCCGGTCCAAGAAGTCAAGGTGCCTCTCTGTGGCACGCGCAGGCTTCTTTTTGCGTTTGACAAGTGTGGCATTCATGCGGCTCACAGCGACCCTCTTGCGTACGAGTAAACCGGACCCGACACGTCATTTTGCAGCAGGAAGCAGTCAAGCAGGGGGTCGTACATGAAGCCCGTGTAAGTGCCGTTCGGCTGCCGCGCAGAAGGGGTCACGGCGTTTGAGGCGTGGGGGGTTGTCTGCCCCATCGACCATGCGTCGGTCTTCGGGGCCGCCGGTACCGCCATCTTGTTGATCAGCGTCGTGCTGCCGGACTCGTTGTTCCACCAGTACACGTTGTTGTCGGCCGGCACATGCAGGAGTTGGCCGCTTCCGTAGCTGGTCACGCCGCCAGCCGGTGTGCCGCTCACACTTGAACCGATGTTGGTGTACGTGTCGAGCGCGCAGTCGTAGATGGCCCACACGCCGGCGCTGCTGCCAAGCAGCAACATGTCGTACCCAGGCAGGTAGCACATGCACTGTTCGCCACCGCGCACAGAGAACGTACCCGACTGAGCCCACGTGCCGGTTGCGCAATCCAACCTGCCGATGCGCCCCGCACCCTGGCCGATGTACCAGATGCTGCCTTTGGCTCCGCGCGTCGGATCGTAGGCCGAAGCTGCCCCAAAAGGACTTGCCGACACCTCCGTCGATGGCGCGTCGTAGAACAGGTGATCGCCGGTCTCGGCGTCGATGCGCACTGCGTTGTAGACGGCTTGGCTTGCGGTCCACGAAAAGCCGCCGCCCCCGGTCGGCAACCAGACCGCGTTGTCCAGTTCGGCGTAGCACGGCTGGTTGTACGTGTGCGTGGCGCGCGCCCTGCCGTCGCTGTACCTGCCGGAGGCCTCGCCGAGCAGGCCCTGCACCATCGGGCCGTCGGCGATGCTGTACAGCGCGTTGGCCACACTGCCGCTGAAGCCGGGGAACACTGTGGCTGTGCGGGTTGCGCCAACGTAGTCGGTGATGGTCTGCTCAACTTGCCCGAAAACAAACAGGCTCATGCCGTTGTAGGCGTCGTCGACTGCACTGGCTTCGTCGCGGATACCGCCGAAGATCAGCGGCGCTTGCAGCCCGGAGGGCAAAACACACGTGTTCCCGCTACCGCTGACCAGCCTCGCCTGGTCGTTGGTGATGACACCGTCGCCGACTCCGCTGGAGTTCCTGACCCGCTCCCACAGCAGCGAGTTCCGGCGCAAGAAGGCCCGCACGTAGTCGTTGCCGGCGTAGTCGGCGTGGCCGCCCTGCTTTGGGTACAGGATGCGACCATTCACGCGGTCGTAGCAGGGTGCGCACCACGCCGTGCGCCACGAGGCGAAGCTCGTGGCTCCCGCACTCATGTACTCGGGGAACCCGTCCGGGTAGTTCGGATTCAGCGCCGGGTTGAGGTTCGGGCTCAGCGTGGACAGCGCGGCCACGGCGGGGATCTCTACCCATGTGTCCGTTGTCTGCGAGAGACGCCAAGATGGGCGGAAGATGGGCGACGGCGTTCCCCCGCCGAACCGGGCGGCTACCGCGCGGAGTGCAAGCGCAGCCAAGGCGGCTCCAGGTTCACGCCGCGAGCTCCCCGCCGACCAGTTCGCCAGCCTCGTTGTAGTGGTACTTGACCTTCTTGCCCGCCTGCTTCGTGGCGGCCTCGGAGGACTGCAGCGCGTTCTGCACCGCGGTCTTGACCACGTCGGCCAACATCTTGGCGTTGTCGGATGCCGACTCGCGCTTGGCGATCATCGCCTCCTTGCTGGCGTCGGCCTCAAGCGTGAGCTTGTGCTCAAGCATCATCCGGCCAACCTCGGCCTCTTGCGCGGCCTGGGTCTGTTCGGCCTGCATCTGCTGCATGGCTTGCGCCTGGGCGTCCAGTTCCTCGTCGGTGGGCACTGCGTCCTCGGGCAGTTCCAACGCCTTGGCCGTCTCACGCAGCAGCACCGCGCGGTACTTCGCGGTGATGATCTGCGCGTCGATGGGGTTGGCCGTCATCGTCAGGAACTGCAGGCGGCGCTGCTGCGCCGACTCGCGGATGAGGATGGCCGCCGCGCCGCGCGGCACGACGATGTTGTCGCCCTTGATGCTCTCGTCGGGGTTGTAGAGCATCTCGTTGATGAAGGTGTCGTTGATCGTCGGCGCGATCACGTTGGCGTCGATGTTGCCGATCGCGCGGCGCAGGCCCTTGGCGGCGCTGTTCATCAGCATGGCCAGGCCGCTGGCCGTGTCGCCGGCGCCGCCGATGTGCTCGTTCCCGTAGGTGTAGCGCGGGATGCCCGTGGCATCGTCGGCCTTCATCTCCCAGTCGTTGTACGTGGCCATCAGGTTGCGGCTGCGGTCGTCGGGCTGGAAGAAGCCAATGCCGGGGTTGACGCCCTGCGTGGGGTCGGACTTCAGTTGCCAGACCTTCCACGGGAACTGCTCAAGGCTCTGTTCGCCGTCCGCGAGACGGTCGATGTGGACCCACGACTGCGGGCCCGACGCGATGCTCATGTTGTCGGCCAGCGCGCACGCAATGCCGTTGCACATCTTCTGGCTGGTGGAGCACAGGTCGGGGATGCTGCGGCCCCAGAAGGCGCCCGGGATCTCGTCGTAGCAGGCCTTGCGGTACGGCCGCTCACCCATCGGGTTCGTGTTGAGGGCGGCGTACAGCACGTAGCGGCCGCACACCAGCACGTTGGCCTCGTACTCGCGGGTTTCCTCCAGGTTGGGTACCCCGTACGACATGAGCTTCCAGCCAGGGATCGACCCCCAGAAGTTCAAGGCGTCGATGACACCGGCCGGCGACAGCCACATGTACATCGTCTCCTGCTCAAGCCGCTGGCGCTCGGCCTCGGTCCAGAGCCAGCCTTCCAGGTGCCCGTTGCTGTAGTCGCGCAGCGCCAAGTCGATCTGCTCGTCGTGGTACCCGGGCATGCCCTTGAGGTCCCACAACTCGTCTCGGCGGAAGCGCACGCGCTCGATGAAGTCGCCCTGCTGCGGCGACTTGGCCGCCGGCGCCGGATAGGCGTCGAAGGGCGCCACACGCGCCCAGGTCTGCGCACCTTCGTTCGACACCTTGGGCTTCCAGCCCTGCTCCCACTCCAGGCGTTTGTGCCGGGCATAGAAGGGGCCCTTCAGGATCGCCGCGGGGTACGTGACGAAGTCTTCGACAAACTGGTCCATGGCCTCCATGTAGCCGCCCTGCACCAGCCGGTCGGAGATCTGCTTCTCCATGCGCTTGGCACGCATCCCAGCCACCTTGCGGTAGGTGAGCTCGGCGTCGTCGCGCAGCTTGTCGCCCAGCTGCATCACCAGGTCGCGGAATTCACCCGCGTCCAGCGGCTCGGCACCGGCCTGTGCCATCTCCACGAGCGTCTTCTGGGCCTGCTGGAGAGCCTTGGCCACCACCGACTTCTTGATCGGCAGCGGCAGATCGGGGACGGGGGTCGGATCGACGCCCCACGGCTGCTCGCCGACCGGGAGGACGATCTCGCGCACCCACGCGCTGGCCGCGCGACACTTCGTCTCGGTCAGGTCCGCCCAGACCACGTTCATGCCGCCTGTGGCCTGGATCTCAGCCAGCGCGCCGGCGCTGTACACACCGCGGCGGGCGCGCAGGCAGTCGAGCAGCTTCAGGTCGATTCGCTGCTTGGAGAGTTTGTTGATGCCCCAGGAGTGCCGCACGTGGCTGACCAGCGCGGTCCAGGTGTCCTCCTCGAGGACTTGCGGCGTGGGGGGCTTCGGCTCCTCGCGCTCCAGGGTCTCCTTGAGCCCAAGCCGCTGCATGAGAGGGAAGGTGCGCGGCGCCCCCGATGCGGGCGCCGAAGACGTTGACCGGGCAGAGCGTGCGACCATGGGCGGCGATTCTAGGGGTACCGCGCGCCGGGTGCGAGTCTCACCGGCGCACGCAAAGCGTCACGCTGCTCGGCGGCCCGCCGTTCGGGTACCCGAAGTTGAAGGGCGGCTCCACGATGGCGCCGGTCATGTCGCAGTCCGCACCCACCGGCACGTTGCCGTTGCTGCGTGTCGAGCGGCGCCCGGAGACGACAGGGTACGTGGGGCGCGTGGTCAGGACGCCGTTCTTGGCGACGATCCACGGACTGGGTGCGGAGGCCGACGGCGCCCCGTCGATCATGGCTTGCCGGAAGGGGCACCAGACCGCAGCGTTCTCCGGGTGGCCCATCGGCTTGACCAGGTGCGCGTACTTCCGCCCGAGCCGAAGCCGGTCTTCCGCCGTGATCTCGCGTGGCCAACCAGCGAGCACCGCATCGACCACGATGCCCGGCGCCGCCTCGATATCGGCCCGCGTGGTCACCACTCGCCGCACGTAGTAGCGCCCGGTGGCCGGGTTCTTGCAGTAGTCCCACTCGACGATGCCATGCGCGTTGACGCGGAAACTGCCCAGACGCCAGTCGCGACACTCGGCCAGCGGCTGGGTCAGGTCGAAGTCCACCGCAGTCTGCACGTCAGGCGGAATCGGCTGGCCGGTGCAGGCGTCGGTGCGCTGAGGTGCCGACGCCTGCCCGAAGGCAAGCATCGGCAGCAGGCCTGCCGCCAGCAGCACCAGGACTACCACGAGGAGAGGGGCCCAGCGCCTCATGGCAGCGACCCGTCAGGCGGCAGGCGGCGTCTCGGGCTCGGCGTCGGGCACCAGGCCGTCGACCACCGCGACCTGGGTCTTCAGCGCGGCCAGCGCGGCGTCGAACTCGGGGGTGGTGCCGCCCGGCAGGCCGGCGTCGATGATGGCGGTGAGGTCGGCGATCTTCTGCAGCAGCGAAGAGGTCTCGGTCTGGATCTTGCCGACCGTGGTGGTCAGTTCGTTGATCTCGGCGGTGGCTTGGGTCAGGTCCATGCGAATTCCTTGAAGCGTGAGGTTGATGGCCGCGAGTTGCTCCGCTGTCGCACCTTGGTGGATGTGGAGTTCGTGGATGGTGATGGTGGTTCCCACCTCGCGGATTATGCGGGTGGATTGTGAAAACAAGAAACCCCGGCCCGGTCATAACGCGGGGCGGGGTCTCAGGAGGGTGTGGTCAGCACCCGAGGGCTGCTATCCGAGGGAGACTCCAGTCTAGCGGCAGGCCGCTGGCGGTGTCAACGGCTCCAAATCACCTTCCGGCGCTCCACCGGCCGCACCTTGGCGAGCACGATCTTCCGGTCGATCAGTTCGGGCACGAAGCTGAGAGCCAGGCTGTCGGCCCGGTCCGGCGACTTGCCGCCCTGTTTCTTCAGGTCCTTCTTGCTCTGCAGCTGGATCTGGAAAGTCGCGCTGTAGCCGTAGTCGAGCGTGGTCAACTGGTTGACGAGCCCTTCCTCCTCACTTGAGTCGTCGGGAATCTGACCGTGGGCCAGCCAATCGCGCATCGCGCCCCAGCACTCCGACCGCTGGTTGAAGTACTGCTTCGCGTCCTTCGCCGGCTGCCCCCACTGCACCGCGATCAGCGGCGGCAGGCCCTGCATGCGCCGGAGTGACGAGTCCAGGTCTGCGCCGTTGCCGATGGCGTCGTACGCGATGCACGAGATCGCTCCGGCTTCCACCTTGACGTGTGCGTCCTGGCCCTGCTTGCGCACGATCTCGAAGATGCGCGAGGCGAGATCCGGTCCGTCGAAGCCGCTCAGGCTCATCTGCCAGTACACGCGCAAGCCCTGCCGCAGGGTGATCACCGACATGTCGTCGCCGAAGCGGGCCGGGTCGACCGACAGCACCTTCGGGAAGGCACGGTACGTCACCGGGTCGATGCGCCGGCGCGCGGCCGCCTGCGCGATCTCCGGGCTGATGAAGTTCGAGTAGCCGGCGCGCGGGAACTGCCCCTTGACGCGCACCCGCACGAAGTCACTGTCCTCGCCGTAGTCGTCGACCCACGCCTGGATCTGCGCCTTGTTGCTGAAGCTGACGGTGCGCGAGTCCACGCGGGTGTACGTGTTGCGCTTGCCGCGGGTGCAGTTGTTGAAGAACTTCCCACTGGTACGAGTCGGGTTCCCGTAGCGCAGCCACAGGATCTGCGTTCGCGCATCGGTGAGCGCGCCCTCGGTCACCTCGTAGATGTGGTCGTCGATGGCTGCGGCCTCGTCGAAGACAACGAGGATGCGCTTGCCCATGTTGTGCATACCGGCAAAGGCCTCGGTGTTCTCCTTCGACCACGGCGCTTGGTCGATCCGCCACTTCTTCTCGCGCACCTTGTCGCCGGCCAGGTAGATCGACGTGGCGGTGAGCGTGAACAGACTCTTGGCCAGGAACATCTCGTACCACTTGGCGAGCTCGGCCCATGTCTTCGTGCGCAGCTGCGAGTCGGTGTTCGCGGTGATCACGCCGCGGGTGTCCTCAAAGGTCGAGACCGCCCACAGGATCATCCACGACACCATCGCGCTCTTGCCGATGCCGTGACCGCTCGACACGTCCTCCTCGACCACGCAGCCCTCGACCCCACCCTCGACCAGCCGCTTGCCGATGCGCAGCATCTGGTCGCGCTGCCACTCCTCGGGCCCCGTCATGTCCTCCAGCGGCGTGCCGGGCTCACCCCACGGGAAGGCCCACATCACGAAGCCGAGCGGGTCGCACGAGAAGCGCGCGAGGTCCTCGAAGAGTTGCGTCATGAACGCGGGTGTCTGTTTCACGGCGTAGTCTCCAAGGCGCGATGCGTGCACCGGAATGCGCAGGTGCATCGGAATGACGGTGTTGGGGGACGGCAGCAGCGCCGGCAGCGGCGCGTTGAACCGCGGGTCAGCGATGTCGGTAGCGAGATCGGGGATCGCCGGCAGGCGGGCCAAGCGCTTGGCTTGCGCCTTGACCGGGTCGTAGGGCTTGGGCCGGCTTGGGTACTTCTTGGGCGGCTTCTTGAGCTCCGGCGGCAGCCGCGGGCGGCCGCGAGGGCGGTCGACGCTGCGCGGCGCGTTGGCAGCGGCCTTCTCGAGGCGGATGCGGATGCGCTCGGCGTGCGCCTGCGCGGGGGTCAGTAGTTCCCGGAACGGGTTGACCTGCTCGGTGGTGCGCCAGAGGTTGTCGCCGGGCTTGTACCGCGGCAGCCCGCTGCGACGCAGATTGCGCTTGCCGTTGAGGTTCTTCGACCCCTTGGGGCGGCCGGCCACGGCGCCTCAGTACCGCGACTCGAGCGCGTCGTCCTCGGCCTGGCCCTCGAACGGCACGTCCTTGGGGTAACCCTCGGCGGCCGGCACCGCGCGGCGGCAGTGCGCCGGCATGTGCTCGACGACCTCGTACGCGCGGGCGGCGCCCGTGAGCAGGCTGGCGCCGCGCGACTGGCCGATGCCGGTGGCCTGGGCGCGGAAGGCGTCGGGGCTCACGGCTCGGGGCTTGTGGGTGCTGCTACCAGAGTTGTTCATCGTCCGACTCCTGTGCGGGGGTGGCTGGGGCCAGCCGCGAGCGGAACGCGGGCTGGGCTTGCGGCTTGGGGATTGTCGCACCGGAGGCGTCGGCGTTGGGCAGGGCTTGCGGCGTGACGAGCACCGCGTCTTCGACTTCGCCTGCGGGCTGGGCGATGCCGAACGAGCGCTGCCGGGCTGCCTTCAGCCGATCGGCCAGTGCGTTGGCCAGTGCGTTCACCCCGTCGTTGTCATCCCCGACGATCTTGAAGTGGCGGGCCAGGATGCTCAGTGCGGCCATCTTGTCCACGCGCCGCACCTTCTTCGTGAAGACCGGCACCGCGTCGTCGCCCTTGCCCTCCCAGCGCGTCTCCACGTCCACCGACGCGATCGTGGCTGCGACGTCGTCGTCAAGCTCGTGGATCGGCTTGAGGTTGCCCTCGCTGTCGAAGATTGGACGGATGTCCTGGAAGGCGATGCGCTCGAGCTCGCGCATCACGCGCTCCGGGGTGATGTTGGCCTCGTCGAACTGCGCCTGCCAGATCTCTTGGATCCGCGCAGCGATGTCCGTTCGACTGCTGATCTTGTCGTGGCGGTAGCCAGGTGGATAGCCGGCGGCGAGTGCCGATGCCGGGCCGTTGCGGGTGCGGGCGTATTCCTGCGCGAAGGTCTCGGCTCGCGGATCGCTGAGTTCGGGCATCGGCTTGCACTTTCCAAAAAGTCGATTTTGCAAAATCGCAAAATTTCAGAATCTCAGATTTCGGATTGGGGTTTCCGCGCAGGTGGACCTACAAGAGGGGGTGACCCCCACCCCCCAATCCGCGGGCCTCCCCCTGCCACCCCCACCCCCCCAGCCAGCAAATCGCAAGCCTCAATCCCCCACCTGGTGCAGCGCAGCCCTACGCACCGCATTCCAATCGTCAATGATGCGCTGGACAGCTGCGGTCACCGATGCCCAGTTGGTGGCATTGGCGTCCCCGTGGCGGCCTTCATCCAGGCAGCCCTGCAGCAGGGTAGCCGCGTAGTGCTTCGCGGCCGCTAGGGGCTCGGGGATCGGGGCTTGCGACTTCCAGACTGCGGACTTCGTGGCCCCGGATGGGTAGGTGATGGCTAGGGCGCCCACCGCGGTATCCGTGGGGTGTTCAAGGCGAATGAGTGAGGTAGGCATAGGGTGCAATATATTGCGTATTTGCAATATTGTACAGGCCGCTTGCGGATTGGGGGCTCGGGCTGGGCGGGGGCAGTCGCTGGCGGTTTGCTCTGTCCCCAATTAACTATGCGTCTTTTGCATGACCCGCTGCCAGCAAGTCGAAGTTAGCAAGCACTAACTTACTTGGCCCCAAGCCGCCAGCCGAGATATGTTAGTGGGCACTAACTAACTTGTCTATGTTAGCTAGTGCTCACTTACCTAGCTCTATGTTAGTGGGCGCTCACTTACCTGGTTCATGTTAGTGTCCACTAACGTTGTTGAAACTAGCGAGTCCACATACCATCCGCTACAGCAGCGCCAGCAGCACCGTTCAAAGAATCCGCACGCTGTCATCAAATTCTTTCAACCCTCGGCGGGTCGCACGAGCCGAAGATAGCGGCACGCCAACCAAACCGGAGTCCGAACCATGACCCAGAAACTCGCTCGCTACGCTGTGACCTTCGGCCTTTCGGGCTGCTACATGCCCGACTCGCACGAGGGTGCGCACGCATTCAGCACCCGGGCCGAACTCGCAGACTTCATCCGCAACGAATTGCAGGTGTTTGACCTGCCTGCAAGCCTGTTCGCCGAGGTGCGCATCCGTCGCCTGTGGGGCTTCATCCAGCGCCACGGATCGTCGACCGCGCATTTCAGTCTGCGCCACAAGGGCAACGAATTGGCCTTCCACGGCCTGACCGAAGACGAATTCAACGCTGCACAGACGGAAGACTGAGCCATGCACCACGAAGGCCGCAAGCCGCAAGCCTGGCAGCAACCCGCACCGCGCCGCTGCCGCAAGCCCTCAACCCTTGCCCGCGTGCTGCGGGCTCTCTTTGGAGTCTGACGCCATGTCACGTCGATACCTAACTGATCCCGAATACGCGGCCATCCTCGCGGGCTTGCGGGCTTTGCAGGATCGGATCGATGCCAACGAAACCGAAGACCTGAAAGACATTCTCACGAATAGCGGGGAACTAGAACCCGCCGACGTGGAGTCAATCGAGACACTCATCGATGACATGCAGTCATCGGTGGTTCAGTTTCGCTAGGGGCCTGACATGCCCGGCAACGGATACCGAACCGTGCTACTGGCCACCGACGGCAGCACACATCGCCTTGTCTCCGCCTCGCGCAGCATCGGCGAGGCCCTGCGCCGCGCCGTGTTGCGAGTCGAAAACCGCGGGTTGCGCGTTGCAGCTGTGCTTCTCTGCGTGGAGGTTTGACATGTACGGAACCGAAGTCACCAAAGCGGGCCAAGTGATCCGCAAATCACGCAACCTGCGCGCAATGCGCGACTATGCGCGGGTGTCGCCTGTGGTGGCTGTCATCACCGACAAGGACCCCGGTAACGCAGTGCGTGGCGTGCTGCTGGTGGAATACGCCGACGGTGCCGAATCGCGGGCCTCGTTCGCATCCCACAGCATCATGATCGACTGGGTGCGCAACCGCCGCACGTGGCGTGGGGCGCGGATCAACCATCTGGGTGGCGACATGGGCTATCTGACGAAGCCTGGCCGGATCGCGGGGGCCTGACCATGCCCTACATCTGGCAATCCTCAAGCGGCCGGCTCACGCTGACCTTCCCCGATCTGGAACTGTG
>JACCDR010712804.1_pt1 | contig 27649 bp, 37 predicted proteins | sample 7446431 | NCBI WGS metagenome assembly JACCDR01 (sample SAMN15323443, study PRJNA562643) | freshwater metagenome | isolation source: river surface water | place: USA:Blue River Watershed | collected 2017-08-17 | reverse complement strand
GTATGATAACCCTCAGAAATCATCTCCAGGATTTGGTTTTTTTTAGTGAAGGAAGACTGTAATTGCACATACTGTCAGCGTGCATTAAATCAGTATTCTTGCACTAAATGTTTACATAATTTCAATGAATGTGAAAGCTTCATTGAGACTGAGAAGAAAGATTTTTTATGTCCTAATTGTCATTCGAATCTCATTCAGAAATTATTCGAATTTCAATTTAAATCTTTTTGAGAAAAAATCACATTAGATTTTCTCCTTCTTGGTGAAAGAATAATCCCCCCATCTTTAAGAGCTTGATATTTGTCGTAAGGTTCAATTTGTGTAACTGAGACTTTTTCTCTCTGGTACCATTCATTTGCCATCACAGATAGCGCACATATCATAGGGTAACTTTTCTCTATTTCTTTCTTATTATCATCCGCTAATAGATTTTGGCACTCCATGCCAAAGGGCGCTACTTTGTCTGATAGGATAATCCTTCTTTCTAACATCATTTCCCTTAATAGGGGAATTCCGCGATCTTGCCATTCTGGCTTCTCTTTGCACTCTGTGAATCCTCTCACAACATCCTTGAATGATTTAGTTGAATCCCAAAGAAGATGTCGCATCTTATTTCCACAGGATTCTTGAAGAACCTTGCTTTTCATTTTGACGTTTGGGTCTTCAATGAAATTAACGTAACTCTTATCCCAGATGGAATTTCTTAACTCAAAATCTGTAATGTATAGATAGCGTTTGGGTGTTAGAATTCCCCACATAGCGCAGATATATTTTCCCTGGGTAGCAATCGCCATAACAGGGATTTTCTCTCTGTAGTTCATCTTATTGATTTGCTGATCTAACAGCACATAATCCTCAAAGTTCGCATCTGGAAGCACCCTGTCAGCATGGCTAAAGCAATCTTCAGCCATATATTCTCTAAGCCATACGTCCTCTTTTCCAGATTTAATGAGCTCAAGTTTCTTGTTGTCTAGCCATTCTTTTAAGTGAGGGATCGCATCGTTATCATAAGAAGAAAAATGATAAATCTTACCCCTAGGATTATTTAAGATCCGTTGTTCCCAATCTTGATAATGATTTCTCTTTCTAGGAGGTGTGCCTGACATGATGCAAGGAGCTGCTTTTGGACCTAAGTTACTGTCCATCGCCTCAATCCAATCTGCATTACAATCTTGCATTTCGTCCACAGTTAAAAAGTCTGGCTGAGTACCACGCCCTCTTTTCTCAGTCCAAGTACCTTGTAATTTGATATGAGAGTCATTTACGAAATGAATAGTGTGTTTGTAGTTGTCTATATGCTGAATGTATTTTTTGGCCATGTACGAGTCTTGCATATCGCAATACTGCAATCGCTTTTCATCCCAAACGATTTCTTCTCCCAATGCCATATTCGGAAACGTGGAATAAGTCGTTGAATTTTTTTTCAGCAAGGATTTATACCAGGCTGCTTTAATGTTAATTGTTGTTTTACTAAATTTCCTTCCAGCTCTAACAAACATGTAATCATATTTACCACTAATAAAATCATCGATAATTATCTTCTGACCTTTATGAGGTTTCCATGAATTATTCCAATCGGTAATAAATTCATTCCAAAATTCAGGATCATTCGGATTTGCTTTTTCGACTTCTATTTCGTCATCGAGTTCTTCTACTACTTTTCTAGGTCGTGCCATGTTCTCTCCAAAATTCAATCATTTTAGGCATAGTTGATTCATAGGAATGATTTCCTTCTAAGTATAATAAATCCCCATGCATTTCATTCCATCTATCCATAAAACAACCTGACCATCCTAGGCTTTTACGGTCTTTTCCAAATGCCCAATCTAGAAAATCTCCTAACTCTTCTATTGGCAAATAACTTAAGAAATAATCCTCAACATTCATATATTTTCCTTGACTGAAAAAAAATATTCTAAAAAATACATGTTAATGATATTTTACTTTTAAGTCATCACCACAGACTTATATGATATATTTATTACTAGCCACTTCTACGATTTGTTCGATAGGTTCGTTCCTGATGACCCTGTGGGTCTATATGAACTTGCCTGAGAATAAACTTAGCGTTCCCGAAGCGCAGCGTAAAGCTGCCGTGGCCAAAGAGCTATCTGAAGAAGAGTCCAAAGAAAAATGGACGAATCTAAAAGACGCTTTTAACCTATCGGGAAGAAACAATGGGCGAAGCCGAATTAGCTAAGTACTTCTTTACGAAAAAAGTACCCTATGTCAAACCGCTTTATTCGATTAAAATTTCGGATAAGGAAAAGGTTCTTGATTGGTTTCGGGACGCTACATTTACCCTTGGTGAGTATTATCTGCCTCTCTTTCGTGAGCAGAGAGACAATCTAGCCTACTTTCTTGGAGCTGGGATCAATCCCCACTTTGCCACCCCGTTTGCAGCGACTTTTGCTACAACGTCAGACTTATATGCTGAGCCTCAGCAAGTTTTTATCAATGAACTGTATCGCCTTACAATGGCCCAAATTTCATTGGTGGTCAACAATGAACTCGTTCCAGAAGTTTTACCCAATACTGATGATTATTCCGATAAAGTTGCCTGTAACGTAGTTAAGCAATGGCTTGACAGCATGTGCTACAACCTTGGCATGGAATCTTGGAGATTCAAGTTTGAGCTTCAAAAGAGGATGTATGGAGAAGCTTTTGGAGTGGTTGCTTGGGATCCTGAGATAGGTGATCTTCATCCTGATGTGAAAGAATTTACCGACGAAGAATTTGTATTCCGCGATGAGCAAGGGATGCCGATTTTGGACATCGAAGGTAAAGAGATGAAGATCAAAAAGAATATGAGGGTAGGCGATGTTAGAATTATTAACCCGATGCCCTGGGAACTCTATATAGACCCCAAAGACCATTATGAAGATGCTGATTGGTTCTTTTGGAAAGAATACGTCGATGTAGAATATCTCAAGAAGAAATATTCCAAATACACCTGGGATAAAGGCTTTGAAGAAAAGCGTTTTGATGCTTATAGCGGTACTGAAAAGGATGATGCCAATCGACGCGTCGTCTACTATCTCTATCATAAAAGCCATCAATTTATGCCAGAGGGTCGCTACATTGTGGCCACAAAGGAGCATGTGTTGGTCAATAAGCCTTTGTATTTACCAACTATCATAAACAATCAAGGGTTGCCACTCGTGAGGTTTTGTGAAATGGATGTGGGATCTGGTGTTAGAGGAGTCCCCATCCTTTTCCGAAACGTTAAATCTCTTTCTGACGCTTATAATAGAGTGACGAACCAGATTTATAATAATATCGAGATGGAAAGTCCCAAAATATTTGTGCATGAAGATGCTGGAGTAGATGCACAAAGAATGCCGAATGGCATTACAGCAGTGGAGTGGAGGGGAAACCATAAGCCAACCGTAGAAACCCCAGCTTCAAATACCCCTTCCATATTCAATTTTAGAGAAGCTATCAAAAGAGACGCCGATGAGATGGCATTGCAAAATCCTCTCGTGCGCGGTGAAACTCCTAACGCTCAATTGGATTCTTTTGTTTCTTTGCAGTATTTTGAGGATCTTAGGGTGCAACTAGCTTCTTATGATATCAAGAACCATATTCACTCAATGGAACAATTGTTCCGTCTACTAATCACTCAAGCTCGAGATAACTATCAGCCTGATGATCAGAGACTGATGAAGATCCTAGGAAAACATAATACAGCGCAATTAAAATTCTTTGATCCTATCAACTTACAGAAAGTGTACGATGTCACTATCACCACGACAGGAAACTTAGCGAATAGTAAAGCCGCTCGCAATCAGATGATGATCTCTATTAAGAGAGAATTTCCTGACATTGTCAGCGATGAAACTTTTATGGACGCGTTGGGTCTATCTCATTCCAAGAAGTTCATGAATGCAATTACCGCAGCCGTATCAGCAGCCGAAGCTGAAAATCAAACGATGTACGATGGGAGAGAAATACCATCGCCCACTAGATATGAAGACCTGATCGCGCATTGGGAAACTCACCGCATCCCTATGCAAACTTTAGATTTTAAAATGTCTCCTCCAGAAATCCAATCTTTATTTATCGGGCACGTTGCAGCCACAGAAAAGCTCATGACAGAGCAAGCGGCTGAGTCCGAAACATTTGCTGCTAGATTGCAAGGGTTGAGACAATTTCCCATGTTTTATATGCCTATCCCTGTTAATGAAGTTCCCCCTGCCGAAGAAATGATGCAGGAGGACGCCTCTCCCATTCCCGAAGAAGTTTCCGATGCAAATATTCCTGTAGAGGAACTTGCTGCTAGATAGGAACCATTTCGAGGATCACCTCGATATGATCCACACACGATTATAGACCATTTCGTTGACTTCAACGAAATGACTCACACGATACCCAAGATCATTTTCCCGATGTCGGGAGAATGATTCATACCACGTTCCCGACAAGATTAAACACCTTTTTGGCCTCACAAAGGAATTAGGTATGACCGCAACAGTACAAGCAGATGTGGCTGGATTTGAAGATTTAGCAACACAACTTATTTCAAGACGAGACAACAACGGCAAAATTCCCGAAGCAAAATTAGAAAAAGCTGAAATTCCTACTAGAGAGGAACAGGGAGCAGAACAGGACGTAAAAAGGTCCAGTTTTAGAAAAGGCGAGAGATCATTTGATATTGACGACGATGCAGAGATCGAATTCATGGCGGATAAGAATCCAGTGAAGATGAAGCTCTCAGAGTTGAAAGATCGAGCAGCTGGAGACGTGGCGATTAAGAATCGTCTTCACTCTTTGGCTGAAGAAAAAAAAAAGGTGCAAGGGACCCTAAAGGAATTCAGCAAGATTGCTGAAAAAGATCCTTTAAAAGCCTTGGAGTTCATCTCGAAGCAAGTCAACGAGGCAGGAACTGAGTTCGAGTATGACAAATATTTAAACGCTCTTGCTAACCAAGCCGAGAAATTAGCTCGGATGGATGAGAAGGAGCGTAGAGCGCATCAAGCCGAAAAAAGGCTTGAAGAGGTTGAAGGGGACTTATCTCAACGTGAAGTGGAAGATCTTGTACGGCATTCAGCTCAAGCTTCCAGAGAACGTCTTGGGATAGGGGAGTCTCAATTCAATCAAGCTGCCCGAATGGTAATGGAAAACTCAGTATTGATGGAGTCCATTGAAACAGACGAGGAATTCTTCGGAACAGTCGAGGAAATGGTGGTCAAAGCTCAGCAACAAAAGCGAGTCGAGCAAGCTATTTCAAAAGTCGATCCTTCGGAGATTAATAACTCTGATCTGATCATTGAGCTCGCTGAAATCGTGGAGGATCTATTGCCCGATGGAACTGATAGCGACATCCAAGAAATTGTGGCCGAAGTTTTGAAGCCAAAAATAAAGGGAAAAGTTGAGCAGAGACTCTCTGACAGGCAAAGAACATCAATGCCTATTGAAGATCTCAGATCACAAGGAGCATCGGATTTCCATCTCCTAGTAGAGCAATTGAAAGAAAAAAGACTAGACAAACCAAGGAGATAATCCATGACATCAGTAATCAAGCAGTTTAGCTTAACTGATCTGTCCAACCTCTATAGAATAGCCTATGGCGACTTTGAGACAGATGCAGCAGGATGGGACCACGCCGAGCTTTTGGCTAACGTAGAGAAGTCTTCTAAATTCGTGGGTAACAGATTAGAAATGGCTCAATTAGTCGATTGGGGAGGTGGCCAGTCTTCTGGTTCTTTGCCTTCCAGCTCGACTTCAACCATTTATAGGCCATTTATTACGGCTAAGGCTGTGTATGCCACCTCAGTGATCGATAACCAGTCGATGAAAGCCGCTCGAAGGGCTGGCTCGAATTTGGGTGCATTTATGGATGCTACCGAGTTGTCGATTATGACTCTTAAACGCTCATTCCAAGACCAAATTGCTAGAATGTTTTTCGGTGATGGTACAGGTGTCTTAGGAGTGATCAATACAGTCACAACTATCGCTCCTGGACAATATGTTTTAGCCATCACAGATGCGAGCTGGTTGCAAGCTCCTTGGATGCTTCAGGATTTATATAACATCTCGACAGGCACAGATCTATTCCTTTCAACCAATATTGACTTAGATGCTCAGGAGATCACAGTTGTTCGCCAAACAGGGACTCAAGTTCCTGCTCCAGGGCAAAGCATCTATAAGCAAAAGTCTAAAGACAATGAGATGTTCGGTTTGAAGGGAGTAACAGATGCCACTGTGGGGGATTCACTTTATGGCGTTCCTGTAGGATATCGATGGAATTCATCCGTTATGGATGCTAGCGGTGCAAATATTTCTGTTCAGCTTATGAGAGAGCTAGACCAGAAAATGCGCTTCTTAGCAAGGGGAGAATTGCCAACAGACTATATCATGTCCGCTACTCAGCTCAGACTATTTGAGAATGGTGAAGATGAGAAATCAATCATTTACGTTCAGCCTCAAATTTCTCCAGAAAGAGAATCAGGTTCTCAAGTGGCTGCTGTGAAAATCAACGGGCGAACCATTCGTTTACACTGGTCTCCATATTGCCCTGATGATAGGCTCTATGCAATTAACAGGAAGAAAGTACATATGTACATTCGTCCCGATACAGCTGACGGCAGTGATCCAGGTGGATTCATCGAAAATGGTGATTCTATCTTCTTTCCTTTACAGGTGTCTGGAACGCCTTTGGACTCATATGCTCTCTTTTACAGTTCCTATGCAGAGTTCTACATCAATCCGGTATTCACTGGCGTGATCAAAAACCTTGCTATAGCGTAATAAGGAGGGATCATGAGTCAAGTTACTTTTCCAAATTTCTCTGGTCAACCAGGGATGAAATTTGACGTCATGACAATCACTGGAGCTAGCGTTAGCTCCAGTGAACAAAGTTCTGACGGATTAGATAAAAGAGGTAAGTTCACAGCAACATGTAAAAGCAATGGGTCAAATCAATACACTGTAAAGTGGCTTTCATCCTATGCAGATGCAGCTTATGTGATTCCAATACCTATTGGAGATAATGTAGGGGTAAATATTATCTCTCAAGATGAAACAGGATTTGTATACACAACCTGTGAAAGAGATGACAATACGGCTACTTTAACTACAGCAGTTGTTGCGTTCGTCATTGTCGGATTCAATACTGCGGCTGCATTTAAATAATAAGAGGAGATCTCATGTCTAACACTGGCGCACAGATTAAACCAGAGGCTATTCGTGAGATCGCCTTTGGTGATTTAACCACTAGTTATCAACCTTTTGGACCTCCGTTCGAAAGGCCTGTTAGAGTATTTACGATGGATAATGACTTGGATAATGATGTCTATTTAACTCTTGACCCTACTGAAGATCAATTTAGATGTAGACCGGAGGAATCTAAAATTTGGGACTTAAAAACCAATGATATTTTAATTAATCCAGGAGATCAACTCTATATTCGAGCTAAAGGTTCTGTCAGCTCTGGGGACTTCTTCCTAGAATCAATAACGAGCTAATGGAGGAAGAATGAGCCAGATTTCTCGCAGAGATTTAGGAAATATTAATCGGCTGATAGGAGATGCCACCAGCATAAATGGATCCACAGAAGATATCATTACTCTTGATTTAGGATCTTCTGCGGCTTGCTATAGATTTAGTTTTGATATAGCGGGTCGAGATACAGGTACTGGAGATTGCGTCGGTTATTCTTTAGATGGGACTGTAAAGACTAATGGAACTACAGCCACCTTAGTAGCTTCTCCATTCACGGATAACGACGAAGATGCAAGTTTATTGACCGCTAGCATTGGTTTGATTGCTTCTGGGAATAATGCAGTTCTTCAAGTGACTGGGGTGGCAGGTGAAACTATTGTTTATAAAGCCGTTGGAACGTATGTGAGGGTATAAATGTCTGGTTTCGATAATGAAGTCGTTGTGAGCGTAGGGGAGAGGCTTGAGAGCTCTAGTGCCCAAGCAATCTCGTTAATGCAGCAGCAGCCTACGGATGTTTCACGTATAAATTATTCTGGAAATCCTGAGGGGGCCGTTTCGGCCAATCCTTCTTCGATATGTCATGACCCCGTCTCTGGAGATTTATATATAAAAGACTCTGGGACAGGTAATACTGGATGGTTATTGCTTATGCCTTCGGGATCAGTAATAGCAAAATCTGGGAGTAAGGCAAGCACATCTAGTGGAGTCACGACTATAAAAAGCCCCGCGTATGCGGATCAAGGAACCAATGTAACGGCTTCGATCAACAGCGGATATTTTGTAACAGCAGCAATCACTATCACTTTGCCCGCCAGCGTAAATATAGAAGACGGAGACTTATTTGAATTCGTATGTACGACTTCAGGAGTGTTAAATATACAAGCAGTTGGTTCACAATTAATTAGACTTGCTAGTCAAGTCACAGCAGCAGCGGGATCTATTTCGAGTACTTCAATAGGTGATTCTGTTTCTCTAAGATTTAGAGCGTCCGATCAAACTTTTTATGCCACTTCGTTTAACGGTAATTGGAATATAAGTTAACAAACTATTTATTTAGGATTTAAAATGTCTAAGTCAGTAAGTACAAATACATTCGGAGTCGCAAAATGGGTAGTTTCTTCGGATGCAACTCAAGGTACACACTTAACTATTGCAAGTGCACTAACAAGTGCTTCATCTGGAGATACTATATTTATTCGAGATGGTACTTATACAGAAAATTTAACGTTAAAAGCAGGTGTTAATTTAGCTGGGTTAGGAGGGGATGAAACTACCCCTACTGTGACAATAGTAGGTAAAATCACAGCTACATTTGCGGGGACTGCTTCTATTTCGAATTTAAGATTACAAACTAATTCAGACTTTCTTTTAGCTATAACCGGATCATCGGCGACCATTATAAATCTTATTAATTGCGTCCTTTCTTGCACTAATAATACTGGTATTTCTTATACGTCCTCTAGTTCGAGTTCTCAATTAAACTTATATCAATGTACCGGAAATCTTTCTACTACGGGAATAGCACTCCATGCAATTTCTTCCTCAGGAACATTTGCAATGCATTTTTGCAGATTCACAAATACAGGCGGGTCCAGTACTGCAAGCACCATAAGTGCTGGAGTCGGGAACTATTTGAACAGTTACATGAGTTTTCCTCTTTCCTCTTCGGGAACCTCTAGTATCGGAATGAACTATTTTAAAATGGACACTTCCGCGCAAAACGTTACTGCCTTCACATGTGCAGGATCTGTAGGAACGGCAAATAATTGTGGATTTGCATCAGGAACCGCTACTACCATTGTCTGCACAGCTTCAACAGAAGTCACCAATGGGGTTATAAATTCTACGAATGCAGCAGCAATTTCTGGGGCAGGAACTTTAAAATATGGATGTCTAGCTTTCGACAATACTTCATCTACGATAACCACAACCACACAAACGCCCTGTGTTAAAAGCAATGACGCGATAAAAGTTGTTTCTGCTTCAGGGGCATCTTATACAACTAAACCTCAAGAGGAATTAATTTTAGTAGATGGAGCTACTACAGCTACAGTAGTCCCTTTGGCATCTCCAACTACAGGACAAAAGCACATTATTAAAGATAGCGCAGGAACCGCAGCCTCAAATAACATTACTATAACCCCTTCAGGTAAAAATATTGACGGAGCGGCTAGTTATGTAATTAACGTAAATTATGGAAGCGTTACTATTGTTTATAATGGAACACAGTGGAATGTAGTTTAAAGAGGATATTATGGCATATAAACCAAGAATTTTAGAAATAGCTGCTGGAGGAACTAATGCTTCTTCTCAGATATCAACATCTGCTGGAATTGTAAAATATGATGGCACAAGATTAGTAACTTCTAGTACTGCAAAAATTGACAGCAGTGACAGAATTACAAATACTTCGCAGCCGTGTTTTCTAGCAAGGCTAGGATCGAATGTGACGAATGTTACTGGAGATGGCACAGTTTATACTGTGATATGTGATACAGAAATCTTTGATGTAGGTTCCAATTACAATAATTCAACCGGAGTTTTTACTGCTCCCGTAGATGGAAAATACTTCTTTTCCGGTGGAGTTTATTTCTCTGCTACAGGAACATCCTTTGGGTTTTCTATTAAAATAGTTGCTACAAGCATCACGTTAGTAAATAATTTCAACTATTTTAGTAGTGCTACTGCTAACCAAACAAGTGTAGTTATTTCAGGTCTAGTTTCTATGACAGCCGGTGACACCTGTACAATAGCAGCAGTAGGAAATTTTGGCACTAAGAATAACACGATTAGTGATACATCAGCAGGTGGAGGTACGCATGCTACATTTTTTTCGGGGTATCTAGTGTGCTAGCCCATTGTTCTACATATTCATGTAGGTAAATAGGATTTGGCCCATATTGTAAGTAATCTATTATTAGATAAGTGACTTCTAATATTAAATCATCTCTTTTTATATAGATGAAATCATTGGAGGACTCAATTTTTACGGTATGGTTAATTTCTGTTGGAGGATAGTCCATAATGATTCCTAAAAAAGGGTGTATGCTCTCGCATAGTGTAATAAAAAGTGTTTTTAAGTAAACAGTAGATTTTTGATTTTAAGAAGTTCACGTCTAAGAAGGATAGAATAAACAATAGAAGGAGTATCCTATGGGGACTACAACACCTAATATCGGCCTTTATATTCCAGCCGATGGGGAAACAAACTACGGGACAGCATTTGCTAATGGTATGCTGAACCTGGACACTCACGATCACTCAGGAAGCCCTAGTAATGGAGTCCCTATTTCAGCAGCAGGACTAGCGAATGGCTCGGTTACCGCTGATAAACTTAATAGTAATGTTTTGGTTGTAGGAGGGGGTCTAAGTTTTGATGGCAGTAACGCTATTCAGACAGCAGGTCTATTGAATGCACTATTTAACTTAGGGTCTAATGGAATTATTGTAAGGACAAGTTCTTCCGCAGTACAAGCTCGAACGATCACAGGGACAGCAAACCAAATTGCTGTGACAAATGGTAATGGAGTTTCGGGAAATCCTACCTTATCTTTTCCTGCAAATACATTAAATGTTAACCAGGCAGCTTTTCTAGCTAATGCAGATGTTCAATCGAATGTCACAGGCGATGGGACTAACTTTGTTCCAGTGTTTACTTTAGCTACCACCGGACCTACCATACCCCCATTATTTAACCAAGGCGGATATTTCAATGGGTCTGGGACATTCACTCCCCCCGTCACAGGAGTTTATATTGTCCATACAGACTTATCTTTAACAGGATTGGATGCGGCACATACTACAGGAGAGATTAAATTATTTATCAATTCTAATGCAGTCTATTCTGATTTTAATGGGAATGTAGGGGCTGTTAGGAATGCAGGTAATGGTTTAGTGCTTTCACTAAATCAAATTTGTTATTTAACTGCTGGGGATACTGTAAAAGTGCAATTGACTATCTCAGGTGGGGCAAAAGTTGTGTCTATCGCTGATGGGACATTTGCTGCTGTTTTATTATGCTAATTAAACTGGAGGTTGACTATGGAACCAGCAACAATGACAGCTTTAGCGGCAATTACATCGGCAGCTCTGCAAGGGTTAGGGTCTGGATTTGGAGGGGCTGCTCAGGCTAAAGCGGAGAAGAGAAAAGCTAAAGAAATGAAAAGGCAAACCTTAGCGGATATGTATAATAAAGCCCTACAAAGAGAATTTGATTTATATCGTTTTGGTCAAGAGCAAGGGGGAGCAAATACAGCTAGACGTGCAGCTGCTTTGCAAGAGACAGCTAATGGCTTTTCACGATCTTTATTAGGCAGGTAACTATGAAATGGATTCAAAAGATGCACATGAAGAAAGGAGCTCTTCATAAGAGCCTGAATATTCCAGAGGGAAAGAAAATTCCTGAATCTAAGTTAGAGAAAGCAGAACATAGTAAAAATCCAACCACAGCTAAAAGAGCTAGATTAGCAGAGACTTTAAAATCATTTTACCATAAGGGGGAAGGTATGGATTATGAAAAAAAAGACAAAAAAGAACACAAAGGAATTATGAGTGTTTTAAAAAAACATTTCAAAAAAGACGAAGCACATGAAGAAAAAGAAGAAAAAGAATATAAAAATAAGAAGCTAGATAAAGATTCAAGAAAAAGAATGGCTATCATGATGATTAAAAAGAAAATGATTTAAATTTCCTGAATTTAAGAGAAAATTTCTCTTAAATTGCATAAAATCTGCAATATCTGTCCTAATTTTCCCGAATTTACCGTTCCCGATGAAATAATCAACTTAAAGGGAATGGTATGTCTGGTCCTCCATTTTACATGCAAGGCACGCGCAGTACGGAAGAAATTATTAGGGTAGCAAGAAGTCTCTCCTATAATGAGCAATATTCCTTTACTGAAGGCTGGAATGACAATGTAGCGGTTGATCTAGTCAACCTTGCTCAAGATAAGCTCTATGCTGCCATTACTCAAATTGACAATCCTGCGAATATTGAAGAGATCGAACTAGATGTCGTTTCCCAACAACAATCTTATGATCTTCCTATAGATGTCCAGATGGCTTTACGGATAGTGGACGTGAGATATTTGTACGGTTATCAAAACTGGGAATTTGTTACCTTACGTCAAGGAATGATTCAAGACCGTTTTGGATATCCTACAAATATCCCTGATATTTGGTGCTTAAGAAATGGGAAAATGCTGCTTTCTCCCACGCCTAATATCACCAAACCCAATGCTCTGATTATTAACTATCAGAAGAGAATGCGTTACATGGATATTAGAAGGGGATTTGTTGGATCTATCGTTCAAACAAGCCCTTCTTATATCTTTCAGCTGGTTTTTTCACCTCCTTCAGCTTCTCCTGGAGATAATACAGAGGTGGCTTATACTTCTAGAAAGAACGTAAACATGGAAGAAAATGCCGCTAGTATTCTAGACCAAGTGAGTTATGTATGCTTTGTAGATTCTAATGGAAATCCAGTTGTGGATGCGATTCCGGTTACTAGATATAATAGCGATCCGACTGTCCAGCAGCTATATGCAAGTCCAGAATGGATCCCAGATGCAGATCAACTCGCTAATCTCAACGCAAAGTTAGCGGCCTATGAGCCTGTATATGTCGTGCAAGGAGATTATAGCTCTAGCCATTGTTTACTTGATAGGCAGTGTGAAGATGCTTTAATCGAAATCGTGACGTTACGATTCTTAAGGCTAGCATCAAGCCAAGAGCAAGCCCCTGCTCAATTAAGATCAGAGCAAGAAGTCATTAATTACCTAATCAACCAATACAGACGCTATAGACCTTCCATTTATCCGGTTGTTTGGCAAGAGAGAATGCGCCCTAGGGTAGGAATATTTGGCGGAAGGGGGCCTTATTAATGCCAAAGCATATTATCACGCGTCAGTATCAAAATTTAAAAGGGTTTTCAACTGATTCTATTTATTTGAGGCCACCAAATGTTTCGGAGAAAGCTATCAATATTCATAGAGATCCTGATGGGAGCTTTACTCCTCGCCGGGGTTTTCAATGTGAAGCTGCTGATATCGGAGGATTGGGGATTACTTCCTTTGACAGTCCTTGTCGTTGTGGAATTGAGTTGGTGTGTGTTAATAGTGATGGATTATTATATAGAAGAATATCCAACCAAATTCACATCAGTTTTAATTCGTCTTATAATAAATCCTGGTTTCAGTTTAGTATTTTTACCAATCCTAATATTTTCAATAATAATCCTGGCTGGAACTTTGAGCCTTGGGCTCTTACTCCCTGGTCCTCTCCAAGCGGAGAGAGTATTACCTACAATGGATATATCAAATCCGCAGCTATAGCTGTTGGGAATCAGTCAAATGTGACGACCATTAATGTTCAATCAGGTCACGTCGTTCAAACTGGGAATACTATCGTTGTTTTGAATCAAGAAACACGCAGTAATCAACTTAGAACTGTCACTAGCACAACCCTTACAAGCATTACGTTTAGTGGCGGGACTCTTACTGTAAACAATAATGACCGCATAGATGTATTTACCGAACAGCTTTTTGGACGAGGATTCGATGTTGTTACTGCTTATCCTATTTCGCAATTTATTACCTTTCTTAATACCATTGATGGCGTTTCTGCGTATGCAGAAGGGGATACAAACTTCCCTGCTGCGTTCATCCCCATACAAGAATTTACAAACCTTACAACAGGAAGTGAAACCACCCTCACTTATTACTATTGGGAGCAGATTCCAACACCTGTCCTTCCAACTCTTCCTGGTAGTGCTAATATTCTCAACCAAAATTCGCTTAGCTTTGAGAATGCTTCTTTTTGTGTTTTCGATGAAGTTTTGTACTGTACTAACGGTTATGATTTTGTTGTTAAATACGATGGCCAAAACGTTTATTTGGCTGGAATGCCAAAAGGAGATAGGCCGTTTGTTGAAACGGCAGGTTCGGGAGATTTAACAGCTAATAATAGATACTATTATGCTATTACATATGAGCAAATAGATAATGCAAGGCATTTAATCGAAGGGCAAGTTTCAGATTCCTATTTGTATATAGTTGGTGGTAGTAATGAGAAAGTAAATGTTACTATTAACGATTTAATTTCTACTTCAAGATATAACACTAACGGGGCCCTATCTAGAACTGGAAGCGATGTAGTCTATGGCCCAGATTCGGAAGGTAATTATTATCACTTTATTCCCGTGCAATCCGGACAAACATTTATAGTTGGCGACACAGCTTATTATCTAGATAATAATATTGCCAAAGTCAATTGGGGAATAGCCACTCCGTTCACGGGAACTAACCTCCCTGTAGATCCTGGATATGGAGTTTTAGTTGGAGATTTTGTTTCATTTATAGATAACGGAGGAACTCTAAGAAAAAGACAAGTTGTCGATATAGATCTAACCACCACACCAAACCAATTAGAAATTTCGGGGACAAATGTTGATAGTTCTAACAATCCTTACCTTTCTGCTTATATTGAGTCTCCTGTACTCGGACATATCGGAATTGTAGATGGCGATCAAAATAACGTAACGGTTATCAATTTGTTGGTGATCATTTCCCCTCCCGCAGAAAATAATTTAGCTATTGGGGATTTGGTAACCTTCACTGACTACGACGGAAATTTCATCAAGAGAACCATCGTAGGTAGAACATCAAGTACTATTACTTTAGATCATTCTGTATCCGTCTTAGATGGAACTTTGATTAAAAGCGACACAATAGATACAGATCAGATTACTTTAAAAAATACTAAATCGACTAATATTGTAACTAGTGGAGGATGGAGCTTTGATCCTTGGAGCACCACGCCTTGGTCGTCTTCGATAGGAGAAGGAGACCCATTCTCCAATAATTTAAGAATAAATATTTACAGATCTTTAGGAAGTCCAAACGGAGAGCTTACATCTCTTAGTTTATTAAATGCGATTCCTAATAATTCATTTTTAGATAATCAAATTTATTTAGATAATCTTTCAGATGATGAATTAGAATTGCAAATTAAATTTTCCAATCCTGTTCAGATTCCTAACCCTCCCCCTAAGTGCAAGTACCTGCTTTCTTATCAGAACATGGTCATTTATGCCGGAGGTTCAAGGAATCCTCAAGACACCGAATGGTCCTTAGATGCCTTCTATTTTTCCAAAGGAAATGAGCCGGAGGCTGTACCAGCGTCAACGAACTTCCAATTAGTCCCGAGTAATGATGATATCATTAGTGGGTGTGCCGTATCAGGGACTTCTTTAGTCATCGGCAAAGACCGATCGATTTATGCGATTTCTGGAGATCTATTGACCTCTCAATTTCAAGTCATTCCAGTGGCTCCAGGTTCAAATATCGGTGTGGCTGCTCATGCGACCATGAAATCTGTCGGAGGTCTTCTTTATTTCTTATCAAACACCAATGGTGTTTACGCCATGTCAGAAACTCAAATGTTTCCTACAGATCCAGAAGGTGACCCGATTCCCCTCACTAAACCTATAGATGTTCTTTTTAGGACTAGACCCTTCGACAAAAATAAACAATATGTCCTTAAGAGGGCTGTAGCCGTTAATTATACTCCCGATAGCGAATACTGGTTGTTTATTCCATGTGAAGATAAGAACACAGGAGCAAGAAACGCTAATACTAATTCAGTCGTCTTGTGTTTAGACTATATGGATAAAAATTGGTTCACTTGGAATTCCATCAACGCTGCTGGAGGGTTTGCTACAATTGGGGATGATGTTTTTTGGCAGGAAAGAAGATTCTCAGGATTCGTTGGAAATACATCTAACACATATCGACAGCACAGGAATTACCGTTTAATCGATTATGCAGACCATACAAGAACTATCCCAGTCTTTTGGTCTTCTGGGTGGGAAGATCTGAACTATCCCCAGGTGAGAAAGAAATTTATTCGAGCAATGCTATATTTTGATCGTATTGACAGCCTGTACCAACTTAACGAGCCATTTTTATTTTTCTCTACGTATTTGAACAGATTTCCAGACAATAGGGATACATTTGCTCCAGTAACGACGGTCAACAATAGTGTTAAATGGGGCACAGCATGGTCCTGGAAGCCTTGGTCCGGAACAGTTGATCCTTTCATTCGCATCAATTTGAAAAATGGCACTACAGCGAAGTCTTTACAGGTCAGCTTAGAAATGAATAAGCTTAATACAAGTTTTAAATTTAACGGATTTCAGCTTGAGATATCCCCAGAATACGATAAAACTTTTGTGAGGTAGAATGTTATTTAAACCACCGCCTAGGCTTGCTTCTAGAGGATCCATGGTCAAATATCTCGAAGCCGACATGTGGACATGGTTTAGAGATTTGGCTGTTGGGCTTCTCAAGATCAATTTTTCGGAAAATTTTGAAAGCTTTAGAGTAGAGAATCTGGCAATAAAGAATGGTCAGGAGGTTACAATTCCTAACCAACTAAACACTAAAGCAAATAATACGATCCCTTCCTCTAGAATTATTGTAAGGCAACAAGGAAATGGATTAGTAACGGACGGGCCCACCCCTTGGACGACGAATTTAGTTTATCTTCTAAATAACGGCCCAGAGGATGTAGTGATCACAGTTGTATTTTTTAAATAGAGGTAGGAAATGTTCGGTCAGCATAAAGCAAGAAGAAATAAAAGGAGAGCGAAAGAACAGCAACTTGCTCTACAGCAAGAAGTCGATCGTCTGAAAAAAGAGAGAGAATTAGATCCCATTCAAGAACATAAGCAAAATCAGGAACAGATTAATCAAATTACGGAAGATCAGAAACTAAAAGATCAAGACGCTATTAAGCAAGGTAGAGAACGCTTCGAAGAATTAATGACACGACCTTATAAAGGACTGGAAGATAATGAACGAAGGGTTTTGCAAGAATCATCGGATGCTAACATTAATAGAGATCTTCAGGGGTATCAAAAGAGGCTGCTTGCGCAACAAGGCAGAACGGGAGTCAAGGGAGGGGCCGCTTTCGCGCAACAACAAGATTTGAATAGAATGGGAATAGATGCTCAACAACAAATGCAAAGAGATCTTTCATCCCTTGATCGAGATTTGTACATGCGTAAGTTAGCAGCTGCTTACAACATGGAGCAAGGCGAAGTTGGGCAAGCAGCCTTAAGACAACAAATGGCCAGCGATCTTCTGCAATCTTATGACCAGAAAAGATATCAGAAGTACTTGGCAGATCAGGCGAATCGACTATTCATGAGGATTTAATGAATACTTTACAAGATAGCAACAAGTTTTCAGACTTTTTGAGATTAGCTAATTTGAGAGGGCTAACGAATAGTCGCTTGAGAGGAAGGGAAGACCAGAAATTTTCTGACATGCAAAATCCAGATTTAGCAGGAGCTGCAATGGATCTTCCACCTCCATTGATGCCGGAACAAATTCCAGGGAATTTCGATGTAAGAGCCAATCAGAAAATTGAGCCTCCTCCTGTTATGCAAGGTCCGGCAGCAGCAGATAATGATTCCATATGGTCTAAATTGATGAATATTGGCGGAGCTGGAGCTAGAATGATTGGCGGAGGAGAATATCCTCAAGATGACGAAATGCCGATGAGTCAGGCAACAGCTATTCCTGCGCCCAAGGATTTAACCGAAAAATCACCATTGCCTACTTTGGAACAAGCGAGATCTCTTATAAGTGCTCAGCCATCTAAAGATATCCTAAAAGAAAGAGTGCCCCAAGAAGTTAATGATATGGCAAGGAACGCGATGATTAGCCCTCAATCTAACCAAGATCCAATGGCCATGATTTCTATGCTGCCCAATCTTTTGATGCAAGGACAACAAGAAGAGTCTCTTCAACCTCCAATGGAAATGCCTCAAAATCAAGCAATGGGTAATGCGCAACTAAACCAGAATTTAACAGAGCTTCCGCAGCCAGAACAGGCTCCTACTAATTTAGGTGGAGAAACTCAGGTAGGCGCAATTAATGAAGTGATGGAAAATCCTACCTTAAAATCACGCATTGATGAAATATTTGGACCCATTGACCCATCAATGGCTCAATCTGCTCTCGATTATGAGAAAGCGATGGATGCCTATGCCAATGGATTAGATGATGTTACCGCTAACTTAAACGAAAGAGAGAGAGCGATCAAACAACGCATTGAGTCCAGACAGTTATCAACTACAGATAAGATCTTGATGGCCCTTGCTTTGATTGCCCCCGTTATTGCAGCTGGTTTCATAGGAGGAAAGGAAGCGTTGATAGGAGCATTAAGCGGAGGAACAAAAGGGATTTCCGAGCTATTCAATGCCAGAGCAAAAGAAAACAAGGAGGGAGAGGAAGAACTTTCTCAACTTTCGCTTGATAAAGCAAAAATAGCTAAAGAAAAGGCCGGAATTCACCCACTTACCGCTGAATTTAGAGCCAAAGTAGCGGAAAGTATCCCGAATAAAGAATTAAGAGAGATCTTCTCTCGCGATGGAGAAATGATCGGGAATAATCTTATAATCAATTCAGGGAATCCAAACCTTCCTATTAAAGCTGAAGCTATTCGGGATGTTAAAGACTATAACCGCATCAAAAAAGAAATTCCAAAATTTGCTCAGACGCTTTCATCAACTGAACAGTCTATGCAGATTATCGACGGAATGCATAAGCTATTAGACGCTGCTAATGCAGGGAAAGAGGGGCTTGGAAATAAATTAGCTAGCTTCTTCACACTGGGACTCTATGACAATCTTGCTGGAGTCACAAAGGCATATATCCCGTGGACTCATGACACTGTAAAAGATGAAAATGGGAATGTACATAAGATATCCGCTCTTTATAACACCCTACGAACACAGCTTTCTGAAATTTGGAGAAAAAGTAATGCCGGACAAAGCAGCTCAAACGCATTTAGAGCGACAGAAGAGCACTTCTTTAATCAGCTGCCAGACCCATTCTCCAAGGAAGCATTTAAAGCTGGCCTATCAGACATTAATCAGAGCAAGAAACAGTTAGATCTGGTTAAGGATAAATTCACGCGCAATGTCGTGACTTATCTAGATGAACAAGGCATCGATACTTCTCGCATTTCTCAAATGCTATCGGGGACAGAAAGAAACAAAGAACTTAGCGAGCAAGAGAGAAGAAGAAATAGAGCCAACCAAGCAGCTGAACAATTTATAAGGGGTAAATAATGGCCGTCAAAATCAATCGAGATAAAAAAACATTTATCTTTGATGATGGAGAAGAGATTCCTATCCCAAAAGATAAAGTTAAACAAGTATTACGTTCCCCATCAGCACATAAATCCAAGCAAGAAGCAATGGAGAAATGGAAATCTGGATTAATTTCTAAAGAATCGATCTTACCTGAGAGCGCGAATGCATTTATCAACAACCTTTCAGAGAGCACTTTCGGAAATTTGGGTGACACAGCAGCTAATTATGCGGTCTCTGGAATCAAAGCCTTTTCTCCAGGAGAAGGACAAGAGGAGATGGGATACATTGACCGCTTGTTAGATCATTTTTATGCCATGCAAGAAGGGCGCAAAGAAGTCCTAGCAGATCAGTCACAAAGAAATCCGAATGCTGCTCTAGCAGGACAAATAGGTGGAATTGGTCTCGAATTAGGAGCGTTAGGGGCCACTCCGGCTAAGTATGCCCTTCCTGTAATGGGGGCAGCTCATTCGGAGACTAGTTTTTTAGAGCCTTCAGAAAAGTTCCCTGAAGTAGCTCAAGAAGCAATTATAGGAACTGCATTAGACAAATTTTTTGGTGGAATAGGTAAAGTAGCCGGACACCGTTCAACAAGAAGAGGTATACAAGATGCGATCAGAACAGCAGAAGAAACCAATGCCGAAGCAATCCAAAGCGCAGCCCGCGCCACAGAAGCAGATGCAGCCCGCTTCGCCCAAGAAAGCGCAGCTAGAGAAACAGAAGTCAGTAGAATCCCACACCTCCAGCAAGCCGAAAACGAAGCGTTCGTAAATTCATCAGCTCAAAGAATCGATAGAGTTGCAAGAACGTTAGGAAAAACACCCATCGCCTCAGAAGCAATGGGTGTAGATCAATTTATCAATGAAGTATTGGATTCTTCCATTTACGCAGGAAGTAAGGAAGCTAACCAGTCCTCTAAGTTGTTGGAAACAATTTTTAAGGGAAATGCAGAAGGGAAACTCACTGGAGAAGCTATCCAAAAAGGCATGAAATCAATTGATAGTATCATTGCCAAGGGTGGATCAATAGGAGAGATCCTTTCTCAATTTCGTAACTTTGTTACCGAGGAATTACCTTCTAAACTCGGAAATTATTACGCCTTTGAAAAATGGATGCCAAAAATTGAGCACCGTTTAGCTCCAGCCATTGAAAACGATTTGACAAAAGCTTTTAAGCACAGCAATGAAGTGTATAGGGATGTCCAAAGCCAATTGGGAAGGGGATTTTTGCAAGAGCTTAACCGAAGTTTAAAAGCGGATATCAATTCCATTTTCAAAGAACACTCAGGAAACTTTCATGCATCTTTGTCAGATGGTTCTTTAGCGAATGAGATTAGAAATGTGGTGGAGTCAAATCCGCAATATCAAGCTTTGGTGGACAATCTATTAGAATTTGAAATGTTTGTATCACCAGCTAAAAGCAAATTCGGAGCATTTCAAACTCCACTTCCTCTAAAACCAGGCTTCCAAGAAATAAAAACTCAAGTGATGGATCTACCAAACCAAGTAGCAGATAGATTTTCAAATATATCCCAAAAGTATTTGCCAGATATTCAACTAGATATTGGAATTAAATCTGGCGTAACGGATCGTTCTCTCAGTCAAATGCCCAAAATGCCAAATAGAGTTCAGTCACCGCCTCCAGTTAATCCGGTTCAAACCTACCAACCTCAATTAATAGATGTCCCTCAGATGCCAGAACCTCAAGGAGTCTTGCAAAGGCTTGCTTATGGGCTAGAAGGCATCGGAGAACAAGGGTTAGGGGGGATGGTGCAAGGTGTAAAAGATAACGCCACTACAGGGATTCTAGCGAAAATGTCGGGTGTTCCTTTAGGTAAGATTGTCGGTGGTGCTGCTGCTGCCGTGAGTGGATTAAGTGCCCTAACTAGTCCATCCTCGATGGGTAGAAACTTTAGATCTGGTTTAGAACAAACTGCGCGTATGATGGATGCAGTTAAGCAGCGGGCAGAGGCTTATCCTTCACATATCGGAAATGGCGTATTAAATGACCCTATGGAGCGCAGGTCTTTGGTTAAGGAAATTGAAGATGACTTGAATATGAGGATAGAAGATAAGGCCCTTATTCAATCAAAATTAAATAGAGGCCAAGCTTTAATTCCTGATTTAGGAAGATAAAATATTGACTAAAATTTGTGTCAACTTAATGTCGACACAAATTTGTATCAAGTTAGATTAGGTTTTGGTCTTGTTTATTGAATCCATAAAGTTGAGAAATTTTTTCATAATCATCATAAAGATCCCCGATAGTTTCCAAAAGATCTTCTTTATTCTCTTTACCACAGTAGAAATAAACCTTAAAAAAAGCCGAAATTAAAACATCTAAAGCTATTTTAGTTTCTTTGCCTTCAAACATCCAAATGATATCATCACATAATTTTTCTTCTGTTGATTGAATCATATGTGCCTTTGGTTTTTAGTTAAAATTTTACCTCTAGATAATGTTCTTGCAGATGCCATAATGCCATACTGACAGCATCAAGCACATGTTCAATATGATCTTTCCTTTTAGCTACTACTGACCAATTCCAAGTTTCCCATGAACCCAAAGCTTCTTGCGTGAGAAAATGAGTTTTTTCCTTTTTTTTGGCTCTATTCCATTCAGTCGGACGATACATTTTAACCCGATCAATTCCAAAAAGAGCGGCAGCACCCCCGGCAATGTGAGCTACTGAGATCATAGAAGAGCCTTGGAACTTTGCATTGAAAGGCATAACAGGGCTTTCAACAATAACCTCTTTTGCTTCTAAATATTCATGTTGTGAAGCGACATGCTCAATACGCTCTAGCATTTCAGCAATCGCAGCAGTTCCTTTTAGGGTAGTTTTATTTTGGATGACCTGACAACCAGAAACGTTGATCTTTTGGGTTTCGGTGTTATATGTTACTTTTCCGACTCCAGTAAAGCGTAGTGACGGGTCTATTCCTACAATTTCTATTATTTCCATGCATTCCCCTTACAGCTCTTCTTGTTGTTCTTCAATTTCGCTCTCTCCCTCAAAAGGGTGTAAGTAAATTAAGACAGGCTGGTAGCTAATGCCCTTATTCATTTCTACAGACATCCCTTTCTTAGTGTAACGTACGATATCAAAGACAACGATCACTTGATCACCAAAAGCCACTTCTTGCTTAAGCTCAGCTGGAATTTGGGGGAATCCAGGCTTAACAACAATCACAGGGATTTTGTCACGCGTTTGAAATTTCATAATGTATTTTCCGCTCTTGACGATTTGGCCATCTCGATCTTTAAACACATCATCTTTCAAAGTATGAGACCCTTGGATATTCTCTCTTGATTCTAATCGTTCAATCTTTGCAATAAATTCTTGATCTTGTTCCTTATCAGGATCAAGTAAGCAAGTGATAGACCACCTTGGAACAGTTGGACTATTAGGATAATAAAATGCATTGACTACGTTAGAAAATTTAACTTTGATTTTAGGCGTTTTGACTTGTTTGTGCAGAATGCTAGTGACTGCTTGACCCGGTACAGGTCTTTGATAAACGGGTGGTTTATCGATATTCGATTGCATGCTCTTCCTCCTTTTTTCGGTAACGATGCGAATAAAAGATTGGTGAGCCGTGCAAAAAAGTTGCGCGGAATAGATTTTGCATCTATAATGTGAATTGAGAAAGGCTAGTACACATTCTCACCAGGGGGACAAGCATTGTGGTGATGCTCCCCCCATCTTTACCGATATTCTAGAGGTTGTTTAGATTATTTTCCAGATTTTTTCCTTTTTGTTTCCTCTCTATTTTCTTTTTTTGGATCTTCTTCAATATTGTCTTCAATGATTTTTTTGGGTTCTTCCATGAATTCAGAAAGCTTAAGAGGCTCTTCATTTTTCAATTCAAAGAAAGTATTGTGAAGATCAATAAAGTATTGAGAGATACTAATACCCGTATTTATGCAATATTCCTCAATTGCAATTTGTTGTTCCCTATCTACTTCAATCTGTAAGATAATTTTCATATTGCCTCTTTTGTTAGTTGTTCAAATTCTTTTTGAACCAATTCATCATATAATTCTTGAGTCTTTGCATCTTTTTCGAATATTTCAGTAACTAACTGTGAGAAGTTTTTTTCTTGAGACAAAGCCAAGCAAGCTAGCCGATCATAAAGGCTTTCTTGGATTTCTAGTACAATTTTTCTCATATTCTCCTTTTTGTTTGTGGCGGTGGTGACGCCTATTTGAATGTAATCTTAACCTCTTTTTCACCCTTTGGGTTGATCCTTTGATAAACGCTAAATTGACCATCTCCTATTATTGTATTCCCTATCACAGCTAACCCGATTGAATCATTTTCAAAGGTAACACACCCATTTTCATCATCGTTTTCAAACATTTGGCGCCCAGCTTGATCTATTTTTTCTACCCAATTAGGATCTTGCACATAACAAGGATCACAGATCATAAATGTACCAGAGTCAACGCAAAACTCCCCTATTTTTTCCCATTTACTCATTTATTATCCTTTTTTTAATATCCAATTTGGTTCATTTCCGGGATAGTGTTCAAATTCATTTTCTTTTTTCTTTTTATCCTTTTGATCTTTTTCATCTTCTTCTAGTTTTGATACTGTTCCCTCAATACATTGTTCTAGACCTATGGCCATTAAACATTTAGACCCCGCTTGACATAAAGGATGAGGGATAAAACTTAAGAAATAACCACCCAGCAAGCAAGTTATTCCAATAGATAGACGAATAGGCACGCAAACCTCTTTTTCATCTTTGTGCTTACTTTTAGACAGGTAATAAATTTCAAAATCTAAGTCGCAAGAGTCCTGATCAAAATTAATTGAATCTATATTACATTGAAAAAGAAAATTTGCTTTGTGCTTAACTTTTTTATCAGCTTTATAAATCTTTTTCTTTATATACTTAATTTGATCAGAATTAATTTTTACACCAGATTTTTTTGCATCTTTTTCAACTTGGGCAAAGCAAGCATCTAAGTCAATTCTTTTTCCAGTGTAGTTTTCAACTTCTTGTTTGATATCAATCATTACATCAAGTAGTTTCCCATCTTCCATTTTTCCTTTGTATTTTTTAGCCTTTTCAATTAAATTTTCTATTCGAGCAATAAACGCAATATCATTGAAATTGATATTTATGTTTGGCTTTGCTGCATAAGAAGGTAAAGGCGTTATCGTTGATACCACAAAAGCACTCGCAACAGTGCATAAAACGCAATTGTTGAACAGCCAAGCAAAACGAAAATTTCCCACTGTAATAACCTCATGTTTTTATTGTTTCTTTCTTGTTTAAATAAATCATGAACCTTAAAGAACTGGCATCTAATCAGCCATGACATAAACCATAGCAAAACGAGCACTTCCATTCCTAAAATTCCATACCACATATTTAACCTCTAGGCTTCAGGGGTTAACCCTTTAAAATCCTTGCTATTCTCTATGAGAGAGCACTTTAATTCGGACCACCTCTTATAAGCTTTGTGCTTACCCTGCCAATTTTCAGGCTTAAGCAAGTGGCCATTAAGAAAATATTCAATCTTGAAAACTCTCACATCATTTGCTTTGAGCTGGATTTCCAATATTCCCCCATGCTCGAGTTTTATTTCAAGCCGATCTTCTACCTTGAAAGAATCAAATATTCTCTTGGGCCTTTCTTTCTTTTCTTCTAGTGGTGGTCGTCCTCTTTTCATATAGTCCCTTCAATAAACCCTTTTAATGTTGTATAGAGCCAATATTTTTCCTCTAAGCTGTCTTGGCCTGGTTCTATATTTACTTTGGCAAGCAAGGGACTTTTAGAGCCCCTATCTTGCATTTCTTTTTCAGTGTACCAAATTTGTTCATTGACAAAGGCTAGTATCTCTTGTGTGGTGCGCATTCTTCCCATCCTTTTATTGTTTAAAATTTACTCCAATATACTTGATTCGCTTTCCATTTTTGATAGGATCTCATTACCCATTCTCTTTGAGCATCTTTCATTTTGTATCCTTGGCAACATAAAACTTGTTTTGGACTCTTTTTGTCTTCTTGGTCCTCGTAAAAATTTAGTAGTTCTTTATGAATTATTTTGTTTATCAAATCCTTTTCGTCATACAAATTGTAATCAATGATTGTTTGGAATTCAAAAATTTCACAAAGGATGTCTGTTAATTGATACCAATCACGAGCTTCAAACATTACATATGATTCAAGTTCTTTTTCAAATTCATCTAAACATTGATCTGTATATGTTTCATGATAGGGGAATATTTCAGATACAAAAGTTAATCCGAATTTTCTAATTATGGAATATGCTTTTTCATGCAAATTATCTGGTATTTTCCAATCATCAAATATCTCTGAGTAATGGGCGCCAAGTTCTTCAATTTTCATTTTAATAATTCCTGTATAAGACTTTTAATTCTGATTAAACCCTCAATAATTTTGAGGGTTGCTTTTAGTTTTTTCAAAAAATAATTCATGGTAAACGGCCATCTACTAACACAAGATCGCCCCTAAACTCTTCGTCTTCCCATATGCTATTTAATCCAATAAGTTGACTCCAAGGATTAATGGGAAGATGTAATAGCCTACCTTCCTCATTTAAGATTAAATCTTTACCTTTGCTAAAATCTCCTCTAATTTGATCTAAAAATGGGACAATGTGAATAACTTCAATTAATCCACCCACAATTTTTTGAAGAGTTTCTAGGCTTGTATCTTTTCCAATAGTAATTTGTTCTTTTGAACCATCTACTTTATAAATGGTCGCGTTATATGTGTTTTTCATTTTAAACCTTTATTTTTGTTTCAATTTTAAGAAATTTGGACCCTTAAACCAAAGTTATTTAATATCTCTCTTCCGTGTTTTTCGCGTATTTGATCGAGAGATAAGACTTTTCCTCTGTGTTTACTTGCACTTTCTTCCGCTCTCCAATACCAAGCTAATTTCTTCGAAGCCCAAAAAAAGCCAGCTTCTTTAAGCGTATCTTTAACTAACTTAGTATCTCCTGTTATCCAGATCCAATTTCCGCAAATTTCAACTACAATGCCGACACAATTAATAATTTCATATATCTTTTCAGCAAGTCTTTGAGATTTTTTTAAGAGTTCTTCTATTTCCGTTATCGATTTTCCAGCTTTTTGATATACTCCACTTAAAACTTTCTCATATTGCAGATTGATAATTTTCATTTTTTCAACGCAACCCCCTAAATCGGGATGAAATTTTTTAGCCAGCTCTTTGTATCTAGCTTTTGCATCATTTTCGTTGTGTATGCCTTCAAAATAATTTTCGTGTACTTTTTCTTGGTTCACTGTTATAATTCCTCTTGTAATACCAGTTGTATAAGAGGGCGCAAGGGGCCGAATCCTTACGCCTTCAATTTAAAATCCCAAATAAATAAATTTCGCTGTCTTTTTTTCAAAGTCAATCTCAACAAATGCCGAATTTATTTCAGCTACTAGGGCTAAGCTATGGCAACCTTTGTTAAAAAGATTGATCATTGTTTCAAGCACTTTAAACTTGAATTCGTAAGTTGAATCTTCCTTAAAAAGTATTTTATATCCTGTCATTAGATCTTTTTTCATTTTCCGCTTTCCTTATGCTTGAATTGGTTTAACAATGTAACGGACGGCTCCATAAGCTAAATCTAACTTATCAGCCTTGCTTAGGGCTCTTCTCAGTGTGGCGTATGTTCCTACCAAGTACTTTGTTTGGCTATCTATCACTTGAAATTTCATCTTATTTTTCCCTTTGACATTCTTTATGTCTTTATGTTTTGCTGTCATACCATAAACATAACACACTAGGGAATTACTAGCAAGAGTATTTCACTAGAAAAACACTAGTAAGGTAAAAATAAATTCACTAGGAAAAAGCATATTATTATTGACTTAAATGGCTAGAAAAATGCTAGTAATGTGTGTTAAAAACCTTGCTCACGATATACCTAAAAGGTACGCTCACAATATATTGTAGAGGGTTAAGCTGGCTTGCTTTAAAGAATGATTATGTACTGAAAAGGGTTGACATGAAATGAGCTAGTCAAGTAATTCTACACTCATTAGAACACC
>JACCDR012338622.1_pt1 | contig 27654 bp, 25 predicted proteins | sample 7446431 | NCBI WGS metagenome assembly JACCDR01 (sample SAMN15323443, study PRJNA562643) | freshwater metagenome | isolation source: river surface water | place: USA:Blue River Watershed | collected 2017-08-17 | reverse complement strand
GCCCGAGGCTTTGATGATCGGCTCCCAGGTGGCGAGTTCATCGCGCTGGGCCTTGGCCATCTCTTCGGCGCTGCGGTAGTGCGGCACCACCGACAGGCGCGTCATCAAGTAGTCCTTGACCTGCGGGTTGGTCAGGATCTTTTGCAGGGCTTGCTGCACACGGGCGATCTCAGCGGCCGGCGTTTTGGCCGGGGCCCACATGGCGGTCCAGCCGTCGCCCGATGCGACCGCGAAACCCTGCTCGGCGAACGTGGGGATGTCGGGCATCAGCTCCGAGCGCTTGTCGCTGAAGATGCCGATCACGCGCAGCTTGCCGCTTTTCTGGTGCTTGACCAACTCGTCCATCAGCGAGATGCCCGAGGGCACATGCCCGCCCAGCAAGTCGGTGATCATGGGTGGTGTGCCCTTGTAAGGCGTCATGGGCAGGTCAATGCCCGCGACTTTGGCGAACTGCACGCCCAGAAAGTGGTTCTGCCCGCCGGAGCCCGGCGTGCCAAAGCTGGCCTTGCCGGGGTTGGCCTTGACCCACTGCACAAATTCGCGGGCATTTTTCACGCCCAGATCGGCGTTCACGGCCATGCCCAGCGGATACGACACGAGCCCGGCCACCGGCGCGAAGTCGCGCCAGATGTTCCATTTGAGCTGCGGGCCAAACACCAGCGTCTGGAAGGTCGGCGTGGCGTTGGGCGCGATCATGTAGGTCAGTCCGTCGGGGTTGGCGCTCATCAGCGCATCGGCGGCCAGGCGGCCACCCACGCCCACACGACTTTCAATGATCACCGGCTGGCCCAGTTGCTCGCGCAGTTTGTCGGCGATGTAACGGGCGATCGAGTCGGTGCCGCCGCCCGGGGGCAAACCCATCAAGATGCGGATGGTTGGCTTGTCCTGTGCTTTGCTCAATGCGGGGGCCAGCAAGGTGCTGCCTGCCAGCAGCAGCTGGCGTCGTGAAATGGGCATGCGTGTCTCCAGTGTGTGATCTGCTGTGCATGGATGCATCAGGCCCGCCTTCTGTGTGCGGTACCTGTTGCGGGGGTCATTTGTCGGCGAGGCTGCGCCAGTCGGTGCCAGCGGGCAGTACGCCGCCCACCGATTGGATGGCCGGGTAGTTCAGCTGCGGGTGGTGCGCCAGCGTCGGGGCCTGGCCTGCCATGAATTCCTTGGCCGCCTTGATCAGCAGCTGGCGAACGCGGATCACGGCGCCGTCGGCCGAGCACAGTTGCTCGTCGGTGCGGTCGTAGGTCGGGCCCTGGCTCAGGAACATCGCAAAGTCTTCGGTGCCCAGGTGCTGCGGAAAGCCGGTCTTGTGGCCGCGCTTCATGATGTCGCGGTTCTGGCCCCAGTTGTCTTTGGCCTCACCGGGTGGCAGCGGCGGGAAGTTCCACACATCGGGCGAGGCCGACATGACGGTCATGCCCAGTTCGCGGTTCGGGTTGTAGTGCACAAACCAGGCGCGGTGCGTCACATCGTCCACCGGGGTGGAGAAAAAGACGGTGGTCGGACCATTCGCATCGGGCGGGCAGATGATGCCAAACCAGGGCATCACGAAGTTGTTGACCCGGGCATAGACTTTGTCATCGGGCAGGCTGCGCAACGCGGCGTAGCGGTAGCCGTAAGGGCGGTCTTCAAATTCGAGTTTTGGGGCCAGTGCCTTGGTCATCAGCATGCGCTCGTTGCCACCGCCTGCCGTCAGCTGGGTGGTCGATTCGTGCAGCACGCCCACATGCGAGGAGTCCATCGAGGCCTCAACACCCTGTACCCAGTTGGTGGGCACTTCCACGCTGGTCACCGAGCGCTGGTTGGTGGGCAGATCGACAAATGGCAGTTCGGGGAAGGGCGGGGGGGTGTCGCCCGTGCCCAGCCAGACCCAGACGATGCCTCCCCGGTCCACCGTGGTGTAGCGGTTCACGCGCACATGCTTGCAAAACTGGGCTTGGTCACCGGCGTGGTTGGGCGCTTCGGTCACTTCGCCCTTCACGTTGAACTTCCAGCCGTGGTAGAGGCAGCGGATGCCGTTGTCTTCGTTGCGACCCAGCGCCAGAGAGGCTTTGCGGTGCGGGCATTGCTCGTCAATCACACCGGCTGTGCCGTCGGTCACGCGAAAGGCGATGAAGTTTTGGCCCAGCAGGCGGATGCGCACGGGCGCGCCATCGGCTTCCAGTTTGATGGAGGGCACGGCAGGCAGCCAGTAATGCTGGCGGATCATCTCGCCCATCGGGGCACCGTTTTCCACACGGGTCAGCAGCTCGTTGTCTTCTTTGCTCAAGGCCATGGTGTATTCCTTAAATTCCGTGGGTCAGCACTGTTCGTCGGTGCGGAAGGCGCGGGAGTAGACGCGGCGGCAGTTGCATTCGAAGATGTTTTTCTTCTGCTCGTCGGTCAGCCAAGCGATGCCTTCGATGACGGGCTTCATGTCGTCGTAGTCACGGCCGGTCAGCGGGTTGGGCGCGCTGCCGGTGCCGGGCTTTTCGGTGCCGAACATCACGTTGTCGGTGCCCGCCACCTTGAGCAGCAGCTCCATCGCTTCTTCGCTGTAGTTGCAGGTGTCGAAGTACAGTTTTTTGAGCTGTTCGTCAAAGGTTTCCTTTTCTCCCTTGCGCACGTTCCACGAGCGAAAACGCCCCATCTGGTAAGGGATCGCACCACCGCCGTGGGCCACCACGATCTTGAGGTCGGGGAAAGTGTCAAAGGTCTTGGCACCCAGCAAGGAGACGATGGAGATGGTCTCTTCGTTGAGGAACTTGAGCGTGTAGGACTCGCGCTCGCTGCAGCTGCTGGCCGAATGGATCAGGCCCGGCACATCGAGCTCAACCATGGCGCGGTACAGAGGGTGCCAGTAGGCATCGCCCATGCCGGGCGGGTCGCCCAGGCCTTCGGTCGGGTCGGGGTTGATCAGGCAGCCGACAAAACCGAGCTCGTTGACGCAGCGGCGCAGTTCGGGAATGGCGCGCAGCTCCAGCGGCTCGTCCATGAACTGCGGCAGGCCGGCGACGCCACGGAAACGGTCGGGTGCGATCTTGACGAACTCGGCGATCAAGCCGTTGCAGTGCTGCGACCACAGCTCGGTCACCTTGCCAGGCTTGACCGAATGCATCTGCAGGTAGGGCCGTGGCGAGATGAATTGGATGTCGGTGCCCACCGCATCCATGATCTTGAGCTGGTCTTCGACCACCTTGCGGATCGAAGCCTCGGGGATCTTGGGCAGGGTGTAGGGATTGGCGCGACCGCCCACCAGTTCCGCCATGAAGCGAAAGCTCTCGGGCGGCATGTGGATGTGGGCGTGGGAATCAATGATCATGGTGTCGGTCTTTCAAAAGAGGTTCAAAAACGGGGTTGGCAGGTGCCAGGGTTCGGGCTGCGGTCAGGCCTCGGTCACAAAGGCGGTCACTTCGATTTGCAGTGCCATGCCATGTTGCAGTGCGTGCTGCACGATGTGCCGCGCCGGGCGGTCTTGCGGGTCAGGAAAGCGCGTCAGCCACTCGGCATTGATGGCATCGCGCACCGCGTTGTCATTCACCGTGATGTGCAGCTTGGCGACATGGGCCAGCGTGGCACCGCCAGCGGCCAGCAAGGCGTCCATGTTGGCAAAGGCCAGATGCACCTGAGTGGCCGCATCGGCAGGCAGCTGGCCAGTGGCCGGGTCTTTGCCCGAGATGCCCGACGAGCAGATCAGCGGGCCAACGCGTGCGCCCAGCGGAATCGGGGCGTTGTGCCCGGCACCGGGCACGTTGAGCGAGCGGAGTGAAGCAGACATGGTGTTCCTGTGGGGTGCAAGGGAAAGGGTGGCAAAGCTTGGCGGTGTGAGCTTTGCGCTCAGTGATCGGCCGTGTCGCTTTCAAAAAAGCTCATGGGCATGCGGGCCAAAAATTCCGAAAACCCCGAGGAGCCCGAGGGCACATGCAGCAGCATGGCCTGCGCGGCCAGCGGTTCGTCGCCGTCCTGGATGGCGCGGGCAATTTGCAGGTGCTCTTTGAGCGACTTGCTGATTTGCGTCTTGGTCTGGAAGTCGCGGATGCGGTAGCGCTGGATTTGGCGGCGCGCATTGCGGATCAGGTCGGCCAGGTACGGGTTGCGACTGCCCGCGTAAATGGCTTCGTGGAAATACGTGTTGGCCATCGAGTATTCGGCCGAGCCGCCTTGCACGGCCGCGTCCTGGCAGCGTTCAATGGCCTTGTCGAGTTCCTTGCGCAGGGCCTCGTCCACCCGGCGGGCGGCGAGTTTGGCGCACAGGGCTTCGAGTTCCCCGACCGATTCCATGATGGCGCGCACTTGGCTGATGGACAGACGGGCCACCGTCACGCCCTGGCGCGGCGCAATGCGCACCAGATCACGGGCCGCCAATTGCTGCAAGGCTTCACGCACGGGGGTGCGCGAGACGTTGAAGCGCGTGGCTAACGCCCGCTCGTCCAGCGGTGCGCCGGGTGGCAGATTGCCGCTTTCGATTTCTTCTTGCAGGACGTTGCGGATTTCGTTGGCGCGGCCGCCACGGGGGCGGCTGTCATCGGTGCCCAGGGCGTTGTCGATGGGCGTGTCGTCGCCGGAAGTCGAGGTGTCGTTCGTGTTCATGCTTCAAATTATGCAACAGATCGTTTGTGGCATGCAATAAATAATTGCATGGTGTGTGGTGTCGGGCTCATTTTAAATCGGTGCCCAACTTGGACATGGGTCGAGAAACCGCATCTTCAGAGGGGGAATGCTTCTTTTGCAGGGGATGTTTCGTGTGATGCGCTTGTGCTGGGGTGTTTGGGGTCAGGGTTCTGTGGCATCGGTACAAACCCTGTGAATCCTCAAAATCTTTGTCTGGTGTATTGAAAAGTGCTTTTGTGCATGCCAGAATGCAAAACAGTTTGAGCCAAAGCTGCGCTGTGGTGCATCTTTGTGGGGCTGCTGTGTGGCCCTGATCTGTTCCGCCCTGATTTGTCACAAGGTTTTTCTTTCATGACCTCACCTTCCCTTCTTTCTGCAGCCGCTGTGACGGGCCCGCGGGATGTGCAGCACATCGTCCACCCACGTTCCATCGCGATCGTGGGGGCCTCGGCCGACCCGCGTTCGTTTGGCGGTTTCGTGCAAGGCAACCTGGAGCGCTTTGGCTACAGCGGTGATTTGCACTTGGTCAGCCGCAGCAGCGACGAAATCAACGGCCGCCCCTGCGTCAAAACGGTTGATGCGTTGCCCGAAGGCATTGACCTGGCGGTGCTGGCCATTCCCGAGTCGGGTGTGCTTGATGCCGTCAAGGCGCTGGCGGCCAGACGCTGCAAGGCGGCGGTCCTGTTCGCATCGGGCTATGCCGAGGCCGGTGAAGCAGGCCAGCACAAGCAGGCCGAGCTGGCCCGCGTGGCGCAAGAGGCCGGCATCTTGCTGGTCGGCCCCAATTGCATGGGCTTCACCAATCTGGCCGCAGGCATTCCGGTGACCTTTGAGCCGCTGACGGCGCGGCCGCCCGAAACGCGGCCCGGCGTGGGCGTGGTGGCACAAAGCGGTTTCATGGCGGCCAATTTGCGCGACGCCTACCTGGGCCGCAGCCTGCCGGTGACCACCGTGTTCTCGACCGGCAATGAAGTCTCAGTCTGCGTTGAAGATGTGCTGGCGGCGCTGATCGCTGATGCGCAAACCCGGGTGATCACGGTCTATGTCGAGCAAATCCGCCGTCCGCAAGTTTTTTTGCAGCTGGCTGCAAAGGCGCGCGCTGCAGGCAAACCGCTGGTCTTGCTGATGCCCGGGCGCAGTGCCCGGGCCCGCGAGGCCGCGCAGTCGCACACCGGCGCGTTGGCTGGCGACCACGCCACCGCCACCGCGCTCTTGCAGCGCGAAGCCGTGGTGGTGGTTGACTCGTTGGACGAATTGCTCGACACCACCGCTGTGCTGCTGCGCTACCCGCAGCCACCCGCAGGCGGCACCGCCTTCATGACCGGCTCGGGTGCCATGAAAAACATCGCGCTGGACTTTGCCGACGACCTGGGCCTGGATTTGCCTGAGCTGACCCCTGCCACGGTGGCCCAGCTCACCGCCATGCTGCCCGCCTATGCCGTGGCCGAAAACCCGCTCGACTACACCACCATCGGCATCCGTCAGCCGGGGCTGATTGGCGAATTGCTGCTGACCATGCTGGACGATGAGCGCATCGGCAGCATCGTGCTGGCGATTCCCGTGGGACCGGTCATGGCGCAGCGCGATAAGGCGGATCACATCGTGCCCGTCATCGCCAAAGCCACCAAACCGGCAGTGCTGGTGCTGACCGGCGACAGCAGCCCGGTGGAGCCGTTTTTCATGGAGGCGATCCAGGCCAGTGGCGTGCCGCTGTTCCGCTCGGCCGACCGCGCCTTGCGTGCGCTGCGCCGTGTGGCGCAATACGGCGAAGCCTTGCAGCGTGCGGCCCGCGCACAAACTGCCGCAGCCTTGGCCATCCCATTGCCCGGCGCTGTACCCGCCAATGGCATTTTGGCCGAATACCAGGGCAAAGCCTGGCTGGCGCAGGCCGGGTTGGCCGTGCCTCAAGGGGCGCTGGCCACCACGGCCGACGAGGCCGTGGCCGTGGCGCGGCGCATCGGTTTTCCGGTGGTGCTCAAGGCGCAAGCGTCCGAGCTGCCGCATAAGAGCGATGTGGGCGGCGTGCTGGTGGGCCTGACCGACGAAGCTGCGCTGCGCGCCGGGTGGGACAAGCTGTTCGCCAGCGTGAAACACCACCGCCCCGAGCTGGTGCTCGATGGCGCGCTGGTCGAAGCCATGGGCCCGCGTGGGCTGGAACTGGTGGTGGGCGCCAAGCGCGACGCCGACTGGGGCCCGGTGGTGCTGGTGGGCCTGGGCGGCATCTGGATCGAAGCGCTCAAGGATGTGCGACTGATCCCGGCCGACATGGCCGAAGCCGACATCGCCGTCGAGCTGAACCGCCTCAAGGCTGCGGTGGTGTTGCAAGGCATTCGGGGTGCGGCGGCGGTGGACGTGCCTGCCATTGCCCGCGTGGTGGCGCAAGTGGGCGCGCAAATGCGTGCCAACCCGAACATCACCGAAATCGACATCAACCCGCTGGTGGCTTACCCGCTGGGTTCGGTCGTGCCGGTGCTGGCGCTGGATGCGCTGGTGGTGGCCAAGGCTGATTTACAAGTGCAGTGAGGGCTGTCATGCAACTGCAATTCACCCCCGAACAAGAGGCCTTCCGCCTGGAAGTTCGTGCTTTCGTCAAGGCCCATTTGCCTGCCGATATCCGCCGCAAGGTCGAGTTGGGCCTGCGCCTCGAACATGCCGATTACGTGACCTGGTTTCGCATCTTGCAGGCCCGTGGCTGGCTCACGCCCGGCTGGCCGGTGCAGCATGGCGGCCCCGGTTGGGACCATGTGCAGCGCTACATCTTTGACGAGGAAACCTTGCTGGGCGGCGCACCGCGCATCATCGCCAGCGGCATCCAGATGCTGGCCCCCGTGCTGCTGGCCTTTGGCACCGAGGCGCAAAAGCAGCAATACCTGCCCGACATCCTGGCCAGCAACACCTGGTGGGCGCAGGGCTTTTCCGAGCCGGGCGCAGGCTCCGATCTGGCGGCGGTGCGCACCACCGCCGTGCTGGAGCCCGATGGAAAGCACTTTGTGGTCAATGGCCACAAGGTCTGGACCTCTTATGCCCACTGGTGCTCGATGATGTTTGCGCTGGTCAAGACCGACCCGAACGCCACCAAGCCGCAAGAAGGCATTTCGTTTTTGCTGATCGACATGAAGACGCCGGGTCTGACGGTGCGGCCAATCCGCATGCTCGAAGGCGGCAACGACCTCAACGAGTGCTATCTGGACAACGTGCGTGTGCCGGTGGAAAACCTGGTCGGTGAGCTGCACAAAGGCTGGTCCTATGGCAAATACCTGCTGGGCCATGAACGCACCGGCATCGCGGGCATTGGCTCGTGCAAGCAGCAACTGGCCCGTGCCCATGCGCTGGCCGAGCAACAAGGCCTGGGCGAAGACCCGCTGCTGCAAAACAAGCTGATGCAGTTCGAGGTGGAGCTGATGGCGCTCGAATTCACCGCCTTGCGCCTGCTCAGCGCCCACCAGCAAAGCAAGACGCCCGCCGTCGAAGCCTCGATGCTCAAGGTGCGCGGCACCGAGCTGCGCCAGGCGATCTTTGAAACCCTTGTGGAGATTGCCGGACCCGATGCGGTGCCGTTTTCTGCCGAGGCGCAGTTTTTGGAACACCTGGACGCCGCCGCGCAGAACGAAAGCCTGGTCGCGCTGGCAGCCAATTGCCTGGATTCGCGCAAGCTCACGATTTATGGCGGCACCAACGAAGTGCAGCGCAACCTGATCGCCAAAGCCACGCTCGACGCGTATTGAAAGACGAACATGGATTTTTCATTCAACGACGACCACCTGGCTTTGCGCGACGCGGTGCAGCGTTTTTGCGCTGGTGAATATCCGGCCGAGCAACGCGGTAACGCGCTGACTCCTGAGCAAGTACAACAAGGCCGCGCCGCCATGGCCGAACTGGGTTTGCTGGGGCTGCCATTCGCTTTTGACGTGGGCGGCAGCGAGCAAGGCGCGGTCGAAGTCATGCTGGTGGCGCAAGAGCTGGGCTGTGCCTTGGGTGACGGGGCTTTTGTGGCCAGCACCGTGATGGCTGGGCAATTGCTCACCCGGCTGGCCAGTGCCGAACAGCAGCAGCACTGGCTGCCCGGTCTGGCCAGCGGCCAGCAACAAATGGCCGTGGCCGTGTACGAAGCCGGTGCCCGCTACGACTGGCAGCGCACCGCCACCCGGGCCCTGCCATCAGGCACCGGTTGGGTCCTGGATGGCCACAAGACGCAGGTGTTGCACGGCGACACCGCCGATGTGTTGCTGGTGGTGGCGCGCACAGCCGGGGCGCATGCAGACCGTGCCGGTTTGTCGGTTTTTGCCGTCGATGCCACCGCCCCTGGCGTGACGGTGCAGGGCTTTGACACCCTGGACAACCGCCGTGCTGCGCATGTGACGTTCAAGAATGTGCAGCTGGGTGCCGACCGGTTGGTGGGCCAGTCGGGTGAAGCGGCCGAGGCCGTCGAAGCCGCACTCGACGCTGCCACGGCCGCCTTGTGCGCCGAGGCTGTGGGCGCGGTCGATGCGTTGCTGGCACACACCGCCGAACACCTGCGCACCCGCAAACAGTTTGGTGCGCCGCTGGCGAAATTCCAGGTCTTGCAGCACCGCGTGGCCGATATCGCCATTGCGCTCGAACAGCTCAAGTCCATGGCCTGCGCCGCCGCCATGGCGGTGCAAGCCGATGAGCCGGTCCAGCGCCGCCGTCTGGTGTCGGCGGCCAAAGTGCTGGTCAGCCAGAAAGGCCGTGAGATCGGCTTGGCCGCCATCCAGCTGCACGGGGCCATGGGCATGACCGACGAATGCCGTGTCGGCCACTACGCCAAACGCTTGATGGTGATAGGCCAGACCCAGGGCGATGCGTCTTGGCATTTGCAACGCATGCAACACCTGAGTCGGGTGTGACTTTGCAACACTTCATTGATAACTACCGGAGACAAACCATGAAACGTCAAACTGTTTTCAAACTGGCCGCCATGGCGGTTTTAAGTCTGGGGCTTGGCTTGGGCCTGGGGGCACAAGCGCAAGATAAAGCGCTCATCAAGATTCTGGTGGGCTTTCCACCCGGCGGCTCGACCGATCTGGTCGCACGCTTGCTGGCCGAAAAAATGGCTGTGGTGCTCAAGCAGCCCATCATTGTGGACAACAAACCCGGGGCAGGTGGTCGCATGGCAGCCCAGGCGCTCAAGGCCAGCGCGCCAGATGGGCTGACTTACATGATTGCGCCCAACGCCACCCCTGTGTTGCAAACCTTGCTGTACCCGGTCGAGGTGCTCAAGTACGACATGCTCAAGGACCTGACGCCCGTGGCGGTGCTGGTGACCTATCCGCTGGCGATTGCGGTGAACACGCAATCGGGCGTGAAAAACATCAAGGAATACGCCGCCTGGGTCAAGGCCAATCCCAAAGAGGCCTCGTTTGGCACCGCAGGCGCGGGTGGGCACACCCATTTTTCGGGTTTGCAGCTGGGCAAAGCCATCGGCCAGCCTTTGCAGGTGGTGCCTTACCGTGGCAACGGCCCCATGGTGACCGATTTGCTGGGCGGTCAGGTGCCTGCAGGCATCATGACGGCAGGCGACGTGTTGCAGCATCAGAAGTCCGGAAAAGTGCGGGTCCTGGCGCAGTTCGGGGCCAAGCGTTCGCCCTTGATGCCCGATGTGCCGACCCTGATCGAGCAAGGCTACAACCTGGACACGGGCGATGCCTGGACCGGCATGTGGGCGCCCGCCAAAACACCCCCAGTGGAGCTGGACCGTGTGCAAAACGCCATCAAATATGTTCTGGCTTTGCCCGAAGTGCGTGAGCAATTGGTCAACAAAGCCACGCTGAACCCAGACTTCAAGCCCGCTGCTGAGATGGACGCCTTGCAGCGCAAAGAACTGCAGTACTGGGCACCCATCATCAAAGAATCCAACTTCAAGCCGGAATCCTGATTCCATTCATCCCACTTGATTGACCAGAGAATATTCCCATGAGTCTGAACGGAACTGCCTGCATTGTGGGGGCCTACGAGCACCCGACCCGCAAGGCCGACAACCTCTCGGTCGTGCGCCTGCACGCCGATGTGGCCAAAGGCGCGCTCGAAGATGCGGGCCTGAGCAAGAGCGACATCGACGGCTATTTTTGCGCCGGTGATGCGCCCGGTCTGGGCACCACCACGATGGCCGAGTACCTGGGCCTGAAGCTGCGCCATGTCGATTCGACCGAGTGCGGCGGCTCGGCCCCCATCCTGCATGTGGCGCATGCGGCAGCCGCCATTGCGGCTGGGCGCTGCAATGTGGCGCTGATCACGCTGGCCGGTCGCCCCCGTGCCCAGATGGCCGCTGCGCAAGCGGCCGCCAAGGATGGCAAAGGCGGGCGTGCCCCGTTGGCCCTGAAGCCGCCAGACCCCGATGCGCCTGAGCTGGCTTTTGAGTTGCCTTATGGCCCGGCCACGCAAAACCTTTACGCGCTGGTGGCCAAACGCCACATGCACGAATTTGGCACCACCAGCGAACAGCTGGCCTGGATCAAGGTGGCCGCCTCGCACCACGCCCAGCACAACCCGTTGGCCATGCTGCGCGATGTGGTGACGGTGCAGGACGTGATCAACTCGCCCATGGTGAGTGACCCGCTGCACCGGCTCGACTGCTGCGTGATGAGCGATGGCGGCGGTGCCCTGATCGTGGCGCGTCCCGAAATCGCACGGGAACTTGCGCGCAAAAACGGCCGTCCGCTGGTCATGGTGCGTGGCACCGGCGAAGCGCCCAAGCACGGCATGGGCGGGCAGATTGACCTGAGCTATTCGGCGGCGGCTTTTTCGGGGCCGAGGGCATTTGCCGAAGCGGGCATCACCCCGGCCGACATCCAGTACGCCTCGCTGTACGACAGCTTCACCATCACCGTGCTGATGCAGCTGGAAGACCTGGGCTTTTGTAAAAAAGGCGAAGGCGGCAAGTTTGTGATGGACGGCAACCTGATCTCGGGTGTGGGCAAGCTGCCCTTCAACACCGACGGCGGTGGCCTGTGCAACAACCACCCGGCCAACCGGGGCGGCGTGACCAAGGTCATCGAAGCCGTGCGCCAGCTGCGCGGCGAAGCCCATCCTGCCGTGCAGGTGCCCAACTGCACCTGGGCGCTGGCCAATGGCATTGGCGGCGCACTCGCTTCACGCCACACGGCGGGCACCTTGATCCTGGAAAGGGTTTGACCATGAGAAAAATTCCAGCCCCCCGCGTGCTGCCCGAGTCCTTGCCGTTTTGGCAAGCTGCCGACGAAGGTCGCTACCTGGTTAAAAAGTGCAACAGCTGCGGCCAGGTCCACTACTACCCGCGTGACATTTGTCCGTTTTGCCTGAGCGCCGACACCGTTTGGCAAGAATCGCCCGGTACCGGCGTGGTGTATTCGTTCAGCACCATGGGCCAGGGCGATGCGGCCTACACCATGGCCTATGTCACGCTCGACGAAGGCGTGACCGTGATGAGCAATCTGGTGGACTGCGACCCGACCCAGGTGCGCATCGGCCAGAAGGTGCGCGTGGTCTTCACGCCCACCGAGGGCGGCCACGCCGTGCCCATGTTCACACCCGTTTGACACCGATACGCCAAGGACACCATGAACACCGAACGCCAAGGCCCGCTGTCGCGCTTCACCATCCTCGACGCCACCCGTGTGCGCGCAGGTCCCACCGCCATCCGCACCTTCGCCGATCTCGGCGCACGCGTGATCAAGCTCGAAATTCCGCCCGGTGCGCCGGGTGGGGACGACATGATCGGCGGGCGTGACCACAACCGCGCCGACTACGAAAACCTGCACCGCAACAAGGAAAGCCTCACGCTCAACATGAAAGAGCCTGAAGGCAAGGCCATTCTGGAGCAGCTGGTCAGACAAGCCGATGTGTTCATCGAGAACTACCGCCCCGATGTGAAGTACCGGCTGGGCATTGGCCCCGAAGAACTGCGCCGCATCAACCCGCGCCTGGTTTACGCCAGCATCTCGGGTTTTGGTCAGGACGGGCCGTATGCCAACTGGCCAGGTTTTGACTCGATCGCCCAGGGCATGGGCGGCCTGATGAGCGTGACCGGCCAACCGGGCGAAGGTCCGATGCGCGTGGGCATCCCGATCGCGGATCTGTGTTCCGGGCATTTCTGCGCGCAGGCCATCATGGCCGCGCTGCTGGAGCGCGAGGTCACCGGCGAGGGCCAATGGGTGCACACCTCGCTGCTGGAATCGCAGATCGCCATGCTCGACTTCCAGGCTGCGCAGTGGCTGATCGACCACAAAGTGCCCAAGACGACGGGCAACGAGCACCCGTTGACGGTGCCCACCGGCGTGTTTGAAACCCGCGACAGCTACCTGAACCTGGCGGCCATTGGTCAAAGCATGTGGAAGCGCCTGTGTGTGGCCTTGGAGGTGCCGCAGCTGATCGACGAGCCGGGCTTTGGTTCCGACCCCGAACGGGTGCAAAACCGGGCCCGTGTGAATGCGGCCATTGGCGCCGCCTTCAAAACCCGCACCACCGCCGAATGGACCGACATTCTCCTCAAAGCCGGGGTGCCCTGCGGGCCGATCTACAGCATCGACAAGATGTTTGACGACCCGCAAGTCAAACACCTGGGTATGGCCCGCACCATGCATCACCCGGAGCTTGGCGACATCCAGGTGGTGAACCTGCCGATCCAGTTTTCACGCCATCCGCGAGACGAAGGTGTGATGAAGGCAGCACCCCACCAGGGTGACCAGACCGACGCGATCCTGACCGGGCTGGGCTACAGCCCGGCGCAGATCGCGCAGTTGCGCCAACAATTTGTCGTTTGACACGGGCTGCCACAAAGGCCACAGACCTGACCGCACGAAAGATAAAACATGGCAAAACTCGTCGCCGCATTTGGCTCATCGCACAGCATCATGCTGGTCTCGCAGCGTGAAGACTGGCAACACGGCTTCAAGGTGATTGACACCAAGAACGCCCATTACTACGACAAGCAGGGGCGCAAGACCGACTACGACACGCTGTTGGCCGCCATGCCGCCCGGCACCGAGGCCATGGTCACGCCCGAGAAAATGAGCGAGCGCTTTGACGCCAGCCAGGCCGCCATGGACGCCCTGCACGAGCGCATCGTGGCCGCCCGTCTGGATGTGCTCCTGATCGTGGGCGATGACCAGACTGAGCTGTTTCGCACCAGCAACAACCCGGCCATCGCGATTTTTTATGGCCCCACCATCCGCAACACGGCGCGTGAACCCGCTGCGCCGAATGACCCCTGGCCCAAGGCTGCCCGCATGTGGCGGCACGAGCCCGAGGTGGACCGCGAATACCCGGTGCAAAGCGACCTGGCCGAGTGGCTGATCCGCCAGCTGTGCGACCGTGACTTTGACATTGCCGCCATGGATGGCCTTGAGCCGGGCCAGTCCGAAGGACATGCCTTCCAGTTCATCCACCGCCGCTTGCTCAAGGGGCATGACTTGCCTGTGATCCCGGTGATCCTCAACACCTTTGACCCTCCCAACCAGCCCACGCCGCGCCGTTGTGTGGCTTTGGGCCGGGCCCTGCGCGAGTTGACCGCGCAGTGGCCGCAAGACCTGCGGGTGGGCGTGATCGCCTCCGGGGGTCTGAGCCACTTTGTGGTGGACGAAGAACTCGACCAGCAGGTGCTGAGCGCCATCCGCCACAAAGACAGCGCCGCGCTGGCGGCTTTTGATCCGCTGCGCTTGCAGGCGGGCAGCTCCGAAATCCGCAACTGGCTGGTGGTGGGCGAGATGGCCAAAGACCTCGATCTGGAATGGGTCGAGTACGTGCCCGGCTACCGCAGCCCGGCTTTGACCGGCACGGGCCTGGCCTTTGCCGCCTGGAAAACCCTTTTTTGAAACCCCGATCAGGAAGCTGCTGACATGACCGATTCCCAAGTTCAACGCCTGCGCCGCCTGGATGTGTGCGCCGTCTCCGACGCCCTCGACAAATTGCAACTGACCGGCGTGGTGACTGGCCTGCCCCAGCGCAGCAGCGCCCCCGGTGGGGTCAGCCGTATCGCCGGCCGCGCCGTGACCATGAAAGTCGGCCCAGGCACCCCGCCGCCCGGACCGCCCAAACACCTGGGCTGCACCGCCATTGAGCAATCGGGTGCGGACAACGTGATCGTGGTCGAGCAGCGCTCAGGCGTGGAAGCCGGTTGCTGGGGCGGCCTGCTCACGCTGGGTGCCAAGGTGCGCGGCGTGGCGGGTGTGATCGCCGATGGCCCGCTGCGCGATGTCGACGAAGCCATCGTCTATGAATTTCCGATTTACAGCCGCAGTCTGACCTCGCGCACCGCCCGCACCCGGGTGGTGGAGCTGGGCACACAGGTGCCGGTGACCATTGGCGCAGCCGTCGGCGGCGAAGTAGTCGTCCACCCCGGCGACTATGTGCTGGCTGACCGCAGCGCGGTGATTTTCATCTCGCCCGAGCACATCGAACGCGTGCTCGAAGCCGCCGAGATGATCGTGGCCAAGGAAGCGGCCATGGCCAAGGCGATTTTGTCAGGCACCCCCATGGGCGAGGTCATGGGTGGCAATTACGAACACATGCTGGAGAACTGAACATGACGATACAAGACAACAACGTCGACCGCGCTGCGAAACTCGACACCGCGACCTTGTCGGATGCGCTCGACAAGCTGGGCATCATCGGCCAGTGCTACAAGATCAAGCCGCGCGATACCGACTTTCGCATGGCCGGGCGCGCCTGGACCCTCAAATACGGCCCGGCCGGCAAGCCCTGCGGCACGGTGGGCGACTACATCGACGATGTGGCTCCGGGCAGCGTCATCGTGCTCGACAACAACGGCCGGGAAGACTGCACCGTGTGGGGCGACATCCTGACCGAGATCGCGCATCGCCGGGGCATTGCAGGTACGGTGATCAACGGCATCAACCGCGACACGCACCTGTGCCTGTCTCTGGGCTACCCGATCTTTTCCAAAGACAGCTGGATGCGCACCGGCAAGGACCGCGTGCAGGTTGAAGCCACTGGTATCCCTGTCAACATCGGTGAGGCGCGTGTGGCCCCCGGCGACATCCTCAAGGGCGATACCGATGGTGTGGTGGTGATCCCTAAAGAGCACGAAGACGAAGTGCTCAAGGTGGCCGAAGAGATCGAGGCTGCCGAAAATCAGATCCGCGCAGCGGCACGCAGCGGCATGCGCCTCGATGAAGCGCGCAAGCAGTTCAAATACCACCAGTTGCAAACCCGGAGCGAGAAATGAACCAAGTCAATCCGGCCCTGACCACCCGCACCGATGTGCCGCGCCTGAGTACCCAGCTGCTGGCGCAGGCCAGCACCTTGCCCACGGCCACGCTGCACGAAGCTGGCAAAAAGATCGGGGCGCTGCCCTCGGCCATCAAGCCGGTGTCGGCCTCTTTCAAGGCCTGCGGTCAGGCGCTCACGGTGCATTCGCCCGGCGGCGACAACCTTTGGCTGCACCGGGCGCTGGCGGTGGCGCAGCCTGGCGATGTGATGGTGGTGTTTGCCAATGGCGCTTACGAGCACGGTTATTGGGGCGAGATCATGGGCACCATGGCGCAGACCCGGGGTCTGGCCGGTCTGGTGATCGATGCCTGCGTGCGCGACGGCGCGCTGATTGCGCAGATGGGTTTTCCGGTGTTTTCGCGGGGCCTGTGCATTCGCGGCACCGGCAAGGACTTTGGCGCCACCGGCTGGATCAACCACCCGGTCATGATCGGTGACATCACCGTGCACGCAGGTGACCTGGTGGTGGGCGATGGCGATGGTGTCGTAGTGATCCCGCAGGCCCAAGCGGCCGAAGTGGTGGCAGCCGGTGTGCGCCGCGAGCAGGAAGAAGCCGAGATTTGCAAGCGTCTGCAAGCCGGAGAAACCACCCTGGCGGTGTATGGTTGGCGGGTTTGAACTTGAACAGGAGCGTGCGAGATGATCAAGCGGCGTGAATTCAATGGCCTGCTGAGTGGTTTGGGGCTGGGCGCTTGGGCCCTGGCTGGCCCTGCGCAGGCCCAGGGCTTGAACAAAACCGTGCGCATCTTGGTGGGTTTTCCGCCCGGCGGCTCGGCCGATTTGCTGGCCCGTGCGCTGGCGCTTCAACTGACGGGCTATGGCGCGCAAGTCATCGTGGACAACAAGCCCGGCGCGGGTGGCCGCATTGCGTTGGAACAACTCAAGAATGCCGAAGCCGATGGCTCGGTGCTGGCGGTCACGCCCGCGTCAATGATGGTGGTCTACCCGCACATCTACCGCAAGCTGAGCTACCAGCCACTGCAGGACTTTGCACCGGTGGGCAAGATCGGCGCGGCCCAGTTTGTGTTCACTGTGGGGCCTTTGGTGCCAGCATCGGTCAAGACGCTGGCCGATTTTGTGGCCTGGGCCAAGGCCCAACCGGTATTGGCCACCTATGGCTCGTCCGGTGCGGGCTCGATTCCGCACTTCACCGGTGTGGCGCTGGCCAAGGCGGCCCACATCGAGCTGACCCATGTCGCTTACAAGGGGGCGGCACCGGCCATGAGCGATTTGCTGGGCGGGCAGGTGGCTGCCAATGTGGGCGTTATCTCCAATGCCTTGCCGCACATTGTGTCTGGCAAGTTGCGGGCGCTGGCCGTGAGCGGCCCCGTGCGCAGCGCGGCGCTGCCCGATGTGCCCACTGTGGGCGAAGCCGGTTACCGCACCGCGCAGGCGGTGGAGTGGTTTGGCGTGTTCTTGCCTGTCCGTGCTTCGGGTGAAACGGTCAACCGTTTGCATGCGGCGGTGCGCGAAGCGCTGTCGGCGAGGCCTTTGCAGGACGCGCTGGCCAAGGCCTCGTTTGATGTGGCCACCGGTGAAAGCGTGAAAGAATTCACCCAGCAATTTCACACCGACCTGAACCGTTGGGGTGAGGTGGTCAAGGTTTCCGGCTTCACCCCCGAAGATTGAGGCCGCATTGTCCCTGCTCCTTTATTCCCGTCCATCACTTGTCATGACCGATCTCTCGTCCTCTCCCAGTGCCCCAGTCCTGCACATCGCCGGTGGCGTGGCCACCATCACCTTGAACCGTCCGGCCCAGCGCAATCGGCTGGAAAACGGTGACCTGAAAACGCTGTTGGCACATTTCGAGACCGTGAACCAGAACGCGGATGTGCGGGTGCTGGTGCTGACAGCCAACACCGAAGGTCAGCCCAAGCCAGTGTTTTGTGCGGGTTACGACATCGGCGGGTTCAACGAACCCGGGCATGGCTCGACCTTTTTTGAAGAGATTCCCGACGCACTGGCCAAGTTGCGCCCGGTGACGATTTGCGCGCTCAATGGCAGTGTGTACGGCGGTGCCACCGATGTGGTGTTGGCGTGCGATTTGCGCATCGGCTTGCAAGGCATCGAGTGGCGCATGCCCGCCACAGCCTTGGGCCTGCATTACTACCCCAGCGGTTTGCAGCGCTATGTCAGCCGCTTTGGCGTCGCGGGCACCAAGCGGGCGTTTTTGACGGCGAGGCCTTTCTCGGCCGAGCAGCTCAACGCCATGGGTTTGTTCGAGGCGCTTGTCTCCGATGCCGATTGGCCATCGACCTTGCACGTGCTGGTGAACGACATCCTGGCGTTGGCGCCTTTGGCGGTCCAAGAGACCAAGAAGTCGATCAACGAAATCGCCGCAGGCCAGATGGACACCGACCGCTTGCGTGCACGTGAACACCTGACCAGCGGCAGTGCGGACTTTGCCGAAGGCCGCGCCGCTTTTGCCGAGCGGCGCAAGCCCGTGTTTTGTGGCCGATGAGCCGCCAAGCGGGGTGACGCAGTCGCCAGACATGTGGTCTGTGCGTCACGCGGTGGCCCGTTTGCGGCAAGCCCGCATGGCGCGCCGGCAGACGCCCTTCATCGCGCGGGGTTCACGCGCAGCGCGTTGCCCGGAGTGCCGGGTGATCTTCAGCCACTGTCTGTGCGCCTTGCGCCCCCAGGTGGCCACGCAGGCGGGCATGTGCCTGATCATGTGCGACACCGAGCCGCTCAAGCCCAGCAACACCGGCTGGCTGATCGCCGATGTGGTGCAGGACACCTTTGCCTATGCCTGGGCGCGCACCGAGGCCGATCCCGACTTGTTGCGTTTGCTGGCCGATCCGCAGTGGCAGCCGTATGTGGTCTTCCCCGGCGAGTTCGTCGCCCCCGAGCGGGTGGTGGCCGAGGTCAGTCCATCGCCGGGCAAGAAGCCCTTGTTCATCTTGCTGGACGCCACTTGGCCCGAGGCGCGCAAGATGTTCCGCAAGAGCCCGTACCTGGACAAGTTGCCGGTGCTCAGCCTGCAGCCCGAGCAGCTCTCGCGTTACCGCCTGCGCCGCTCCACCCGTGAAGACCATTTGTGCACGTCAGAAGTGGCCGCTTTGTGTCTGGGTTTGGCGGGCGAGGCGCATGCGGCGGACACGCTGGAGGCTTATCTGGACGTGTTCACCGACCATTACCTCAAGGCCAAGCAGGCCTTGCCGCTGGACCTGGATGACGCGCTGCACCAGCGCTTGCGCTCATTGGCTGAGCTTGGTGCCGCGGCGCCCGGCTGACCAGGCGCTGCCCATCGAAGCGGTGATGATGAAGCCCATGGCCGCCCATTGGCCGGGGCTCAGGCGTTCACCCAGCACGATCCAGCCCGCCACGGCACCCACGGCGGGCTCCAGGCTGAGCAGGATGCTGAAGGTGTTTTTGGGCAGGTGCTTGAGGGCGACCATCTCCAGCGTGTAGGGCACGGCGCTCGACAGCAGGGCCACGGCCAGGCCAGCGACCAGCCACTGGGTGTCCAGCAAGGCGCTGCCCGCCTCGTACAGGCCAAAGGGCGTCACCACCAAGGCCGCCGCCAGCATGCCCATGGGCGTGGCCATGGTGCCGTAACGCTGGGCCACGCGCTGGCCAAACACGATGTACATCGCCCAGCAGGCCCCCGCCGCCAGCGCAAAGCCAATGCCCATCGGGTCGAGTGCATCGTGGGCACCCGGCATGGGCAAGATCATGCCCAGCCCCAGCACGGCCAGCACCACCCAGACCAGATCGCTGGCCCTGCGCGAGTGCCACAGCGCCACGGCCAGTGGGCCGGTGAACTCGATCGCGATCGCCAAGCCAAAGGGGATGGTCTTGATGGCGTTGTAAAACAGCAGGTTCATCACCCCCAGGGTGACGCCGTACAGGCCCAGCGGCAGCGCGTCGGCCCAGGTCCAGTGGCGACGCCAGGGCCGCCACAACGCCATCAGGATCAGCGTGGCAAACACCAGCCGGTAAAGCGTGGTGCCCCCGGCCCCGATGGCCGGGAACAGGCTTTTGGCGAACGAGGTGCCAATCGACAGGGAAATCAGGGAGCCGAGCAAGGCACCCACGGGCCAGATGGGGAAGGACAAATTCAGACTTTCGGGGCAGCGGCGGGGCTGGGGCCGGACAAAACCCGGCGAGGCCAGGTGCATTCGGAGGGATCATAGCCCCGCATACAATCCTCCGTTGGTCTGCAACGCCGCCCGTGTGGCGCGCTTGCAGAAGACTGAGATCCCGTTTTTGTGGAGTTACCCATGTTCATTTCTTCCGCCTTTGCCCAAACCGCTCCTGCCGCCGCTGCCGGTGGTGACATGCAGTCCACCTTGATGAGCATGCTGCCCTTGCTGCTGATGTTTGCGGTGCTGTATTTCGTCATGATCCGCCCCCAGATGAAAAAGCAAAAAGAGCACCGCGCCATGATCGACGCACTGGCCAAGGGCGACGAAGTCGTGACCGCTGGCGGTTTGCTGGGCAAGGTCAGCAAAATCGGTGACGGCAACATCGGCGTGGAAATCGCTTCGGGCGTGGAAGTGCAAATGCAGCGCAGCGCTGTCGTGCAAGTGCTGCCCAAAGGCAGCCTGAAGTAATTCAGCCCGTTTTCGGCTTTTTCAGCGGGGCGCATGACGCCCCGGTTTTTCATCCTGTACGCGAGTCCTTATGAACCGTTACCCGGTCTGGAAATACGCGATCATCGTGATCGCATTGTTGCTTGGGGTGGTCTACACCCTGCCCAACTTCTTTGGTGAGGCGCCTGCCGTGCAGGTGTCCTCGGGCAAGGCGACCATCAAGGTGGACACCGGCACGCTGCAAAAAGTCGAAGACGCCCTCAAGGCCGCGGGCGTGACCGCCCAGAGCGTGGCGCTCGAAGGCGGCTCCATCCGGGCCCGCTTTGACAGCACCGACAACCAGCTCAAGGCCAAGGACGCGGTTCAAAAAGCCCTGATCCCCGATGCGGCCGACCCGCAGTTTGTGGTGGCTTTGAACCTGGTGTCGCGCTCGCCCGAATGGCTCAGCACCTTGCACGCCGCGCCCATGTACCTGGGTCTGGACTTGCGCGGGGGCGTGCACTTCATGCTCCAGGTGGACATGCAGGCGGCCCTGACGCAGCGCGTGGAATCGCTCACCGGTGACCTGCGCAGCTTGCTGCGTGAAAAAGACATTCGCCACGGCGGCATCAGCCGCAATGGCCAGACGGTGGAAATCCGCTTGCGCGATGCGCAGCAGCTCGAAGCGACCAAGCGCTTGTTGTCGGCCCAGTTCCCTGACCTGCAGACCCAGGACGCGGCCGATGGCGCCGAGTTCCGCCTCACGGTCAGCAACAAGCCTGAAGCGGCCCGCAAGGTGCAAGAGCAGGCTTTGAAGCAAAACATCACCACCTTGCACAACCGGATCAACGAACTGGGCGTGGCCGAGCCGGTGATCCAGCAGCAAGGCCTGGACCGCATCGTGGTGCAGCTGCCCGGTGTGCAAGACACGGCCAAGGCCAAAGACATTCTGGGCCGCACCGCCACCCTGGAAGTGCGCATGGTGGACGAAAGCACCGAAGCGCGTGCGGCCGAGCAAGGCGGCATGGTGCCGTTTGGCACCGAGCGTTATCTGGAGCGCGAAGGCCGTCCGCTGATCGTCAAGAAACAAGTGGTGCTCACGGGTGACAACTTGACCGACGCTCAGCCCGGCTTTGACAGCCAGACCCAAGAGCCCGTGGTCAACCTGACGCTGGACGCCAAGGGCGCGCGCATCTTCAAAGATGTGACCCGCGAGAACGTGGGCAAACGCATGGCCATCTTGCTGTTTGAAAAAGGCAAGGGCGAGGTCGTGACCGCGCCGGTGATCCGCTCTGAAATCGGTGGCGGTCGTGTGCAAATTTCTGGCCGCATGACCACGGCCGAAGCCAACGACACCGCGCTGCTGCTGCGTGCCGGGTCGCTGGCCGCGCCGATGGAGATCATCGAAGAACGCACCATCGGCCCCAGCCTGGGCGCCGAAAACATCGCCAAGGGCTTCAACAGCGTGACCTGGGGTTTTCTGGTGATCGTGGCCTTCATGTGCCTCTACTACGCCATGTTCGGCCTGGTGTCGGGCATCGCGCTGGCGGTGAACCTCTTGTTCCTGGTGGCCATCTTGTCCATGCTGCAAGCGACCTTGACACTGCCCGGCATGGCCGCGATGGCGCTGGCTTTGGGCATGGCCATCGACTCGAACGTGCTGATCAACGAGCGTGTGCGTGAAGAGCTGCGCAACGGGGCCAGCCCGCAGGCGGCCATCCATGCCGGTTACGACCGCGCCTGGGCCACGATTTTTGATTCCAACATCACCACACTGATCGCCGGTGTGGCCTTGCTGGCCTTTGGCTCCGGCCCGGTGCGCGGCTTTGCGGTGGTGCACTGCATCGGCATTTTGACCAGCATGTTCTCGGCCGTGTTCTTCTCACGTGGCCTGGTGAACCTCTGGTACGGCAGCAAGAAAAAACTCAAGTCGGTGTCGATTGGCACCGTGTGGCGGCCTGAAGGTTCGTCTGTCAAAGCGGACTGAACGGAGTAAAGACCATGGAATTTTTCAAAATCAAAAAAGACATCCCGTTCATGAAGAACGCGTTGGTCTTCAACGCGATCTCTTTCGTGACCTTTGCGCTGGCGGTGTTCTTCCTGTTCAGCCGTGGCCTGCACCTGTCGGTGGAATTCACCGGCGGCACGCTGATGGAAGTCAGCTACAGCCAGCCAGCCGATCTGACCAAGGTGCGCGCCACCGTGGGCACCTTGGGATTCAGTGAAGTGCAGGTGCAGAACTTTGGCACCGCACGCGACGTGATGATCCGCTTGCCTGCGCAAAAAGGCGTGAGCTCGGCGCAGCAAAGCGAAAAAGTGCTGACCGCCCTCAAGGCCGACAACGCCGAGGTGACCCTGCGCCGCACCGAGTTCGTGGGTCCGCAAGTGGGTGACGAGTTGGCACAAGACGGTCTCAAGGCTTTGGCCTTTGTGGTGATCGGCATCGTGATCTATCTGGCCGTGCGTTTCGAGTGGAAATTTGCCGTCTCGGCCATCATCGCCAACTTGCACGACGTCATCATCATCCTGGGCTTCTTTGCCTTCTTCCAGTGGGAGTTTTCGCTGGCCGTGCTGGCTGCTGTGTTGGCGGTGCTGGGTTACTCGGTCAACGAGTCGGTCGTGATTTTTGACCGAATTCGCGAGAACTTCCGCCGCTTTCGCAAGATGAGCACGGTCGAAGTCATCGACAACGCGATCACCTCCACCATCAGCCGCACCATCATCACCCACGGCTGCACCCAGATGATGGTGCTGTCGATGCTGCTGTTCGGTGGCGAGACGCTGCATTACTTCGCCATGGCGCTGACCATCGGCATTTGCTTTGGCATTTACTCGTCGGTGTTCGTGGCTGCGGCCATTGCCATGTGGCTGGGCATCGAGCGCGAAGACCTGATCAAGCCGATCAAAAAAGACCGGGACAACAGCGACGAAAACTCAGGCGCTGTGGTCTGAGTTCAAACAAGGGCACCTTCGGGTGCCCTTTGTTTTGGAGCTTGCGGTGGGTTCCGGCTGAAGCCGCCGACCTGCAGGACACGGGTTGGGCGTTACGCAAATCCGATGCGCTGGAACAGCCCGCCGGGCAAGCGCCCCACTTGTCCCATCAACTCCAGCTCCAGCAACTGGGCTTGCAACTGTGCGGTGGGCCAGCCGCAACGCGCTTGCAGGGCGTCCAGGCCCACCGGGTCGTGGCCCATCAGTTGGAGCAATTCATTGTCTGTTTTTGCGGGGGCGTGCGCCGCATCCCTGGCCAAGGGCACTTGCGCAAACGGATCGGGCAGGCGCAGCTCTTCGAGCACATCTTGTGCCGACTCCACCAGTTTGGCACCTTGCTTGATCAGCGCATGGCAGCCCTTGGCTTGCGCCGAGTGGATCGAGCCCGGAATGGCCATCACATCGCGACCTTGCTCCAGCGCTTGCCTGGCCGTGATGAGCGAGCCCGACTGAAGGGCCGCTTCGACCACCAAGGTCGCTTGTGAGAGCCCGGCAATCAAGCGGTTGCGCTTGGGAAAGTGGGCGTTCAGCGGGGGTGTACCCAAGGGGTATTCGCTCAGGATCAGGCCATGCTGTGCAATGCGGTGCGCCAGTTCGCGGTGCTGGCGCGGGTAGACCCGATCCAAACCTGTGCCGACCACGGCGATGGTGGCCAGTGTCTGCGGCCCTGCCCCCAACAAAGCCCCATCGTGCGCGGCCCCATCGATGCCCAGCGCCATGCCCGAGACAATGGTCAGACCGCTGCCGGCCAGGCTGCGTGCCAATTCGCGCGCATTGGCCAGGCCTTGGGGCGTGGGGTTGCGGCTGCCGACCATGGCCAGTGAGCGTTCGGCGTTCAGCTGGGGCAGCAGGGCCGTTTGGCCCAGTGCGTACAGCATGAGCGGCGGATCGGGGATGCGCAAAAGGGGTGCTGGGTAGTCGGCATCGCCCAGCGTGACCACCGCGTGCGCAAGGCCTTGCGCGTGGGGGCTTTGGAGCCATTCCCAGGTCTCGCGGGTCAAGTCGGTCCAGCCATCGGGCGTGTTCAGCAGATGCCGTGCCTGGGTGGCTGAGACGACTTGGCGCAAAGCCGACTCGGTCTGGGCAAAGATGCGATCGGGCGGGCCAAAGGCCGCCAGCAGTTTGCGTGCGCTTTCGTCGCCCACGCCTGGCGTGAGCGACAGCCGCAACCACGAACCCAATTCTTCGAGGGTGTTCACCATCCATGTCTCCCTGTGCAGCCTTGTTGGCTGTCTGTGGCGACATTGTGGGTCAAAGCGGTCTTTGCGCCAAGCCTTGGGCGCGTGAAGCAGTGGTCCCGCTCAGCCGGCCCGCAGGCGTTGGCGGCGGTGCGCCCATCGGTCAAAAACCGTGTGGTTCAACACCGCCACAGCCCAGCAGATCAGGCCTGTCCACAAGGTGTGGCTGGGGTAGTGGGCACCGCGCGCGGTTTGGGTCATGCCCAAAATGAAGCCCAGCACCAGCACCCAGATCAGCAGCGTCCGGCCCCGGCGGCGATCGGCGAGGGTGGCGTTGGTCAGCCAGGGCAGGCACACGGCCAAAAAGGCCAGGGCCGACGAGGCATGCCCACCCGGAAAGCAGTGGCCGTTGCCCCCATCGCCTACGCCCCAACGCCAGTGCGACACATACACCGCCGTGCCACCAAAGTCCTGCATGTCCCAGGGACAGCTGGTCAGGCTGATGCGTTTGAGGCCGCTGATGCACAGCAAGCCCCACAAGACACCGACCACGATCTCGATGCGCTGCAGGCGACTCAGGTGGCGAAACCAACCTCGAGGCCACCAGACCATGAGCACCAGGCCCGCAAAGACCACGCCAGCCAGCTGCCTGGCCTTGTTGTGCAAGACCGTTTCAAGCCACCAGTTGTCTTTCCAGAGGAAACCACGGCTGTCGCCCAGCGCTTGCATGACGGGATAGTCCAGCCCCGAAAAATCCCAGGCCAACAAGCACAGCACGGCCAGCATGCTGTACAGCGCCAAGTCACGCAAAGGCGAACGTTCACGGGTGGCGATGGGTGCGATCTTGGGCATGAAGTCAGGGGGCAGGCGAGAGCTGAGGCCGGATTAAACCATGGGCGACTAAAATCGGGCCGCCTCCCCTACAAAGCGCCGCATGAAAAGCCTCTTCAGAAAACAGCCTTGGCACCCCACCACTTTGCTGATGGTGCTGGCCATCTGGCTCAGCATCGCAGGCAATTTGCCCATGTGGTTGACGGTGTGGCAATTGCCCGAGTCTCAGGGGCTGAAAGCCCTGACCACCTTGGGCAGCCTGATCCTGATATTGCTGAGCATGGTCAGCTGGTTGCTGCTTTTGCTGGTGTGGCCCAAGTGGCTCAAGCCGGCGGGCTTGGTGTTCATGGCGGTGGTCACGTCCAGCAGCTATTTCATGCTGACCTACAACGTGGTGATTGACCCCAGCATGATCGCCAACGTGGTGCACACCGATGCACGCGAGGTGCGTGACCTGTTGTCCTGGCGCATGCTGGGTGCGCTGCTGCTGGGCGTGGTGTTGCCGGGCATCTGGTGGTGGCGACAGCCGGTTCGGCCGTTGCCTTTCAAGTCGGTGTTCCTGCGGCAACTGCTGCTTTTTGTGTTGGCGTGGGTCATGATGTTCGTCTTGGTGTGGGCGTCGTTTCAGGACTTGGCTTCGCTCATGCGCAACCACACCTCCTTGCGCTACATGGCCAACCCGTTCAACAGCCTGTATGCGGTGACGCGCTTGTTTGTGGGTCAGGCTTCACAGGCGGCCAAGCCCTTGCAGCCGATTGGCGAAGATGCGAAGTTGCTGTCGACGCCTGCTTCCGAGAAAGAAGCCCCGCTGATCGTTCTGGTGGTGGGCGAAACGGTGCGTGCGGCCAACTTTGGCTTGTCCGGTTACGCGCGCCAGACCACGCCCGAGCTGTACAAGCTCAAGTCCCAGGGCGATTTGGTGTATTTCTCCGATGTCAGCTCTTGTGGCACCAGCACCCAGACATCGTTGCCCTGCATGTTTTCGCACCTGGGCAAGGCCGCTTATGAAAACAGTGCCCAACCTTATGAAGGCTTGCTGGATGTGTTGCAACGCGCGGGTCTGGCGGTGCTGTGGATCGACAACCAGTCCGGCTGCAAGGGCGTGTGCGATCGGGTGTCGCAGTGGGCGACCCAGGCCCTGAAGGTGCCCGAGCTGTGCCAGGACGGTGAGTGTTTCGACGAGATCATGCTGCAAGAGCTGCCCAAACAGCTGAGCTTGCTGGACCCTGCCAAGCGTGCCAAAGGCACGGTGGTGGTCATGCACCAGATGGGCAGCCACGGCCCCGCCTATTACAAACGCACGCCCCAGGCGTTCAAGGTATTCAAGCCGGAATGCCAGAGCAGTGCTTTGCAAAATTGCCCGGTGGATCAAATCGCCAACGCTTATGACAATTCGGTGTTGTACGCGGACCATGTCGTGTCGAAGACGGTGAAGTGGCTGCAAGCGCAGTCGCGCCCCACGGCCTTGATGTACCTCTCGGACCATGGCGAATCGCTGGGCGAGAAAGGGCTGTACCTGCATGGCATGCCCTACCGCATGGCCCCGCGTGAGCAGACCCATGTGCCCATGGTGGCCTGGTTGTCCAAGCCCATGCAGCAGCAACGCGGTTGGCGCATGGCCTGCCTGCAGGCTCAGGCCGATAAACCGTGGTCGCATGACAACCTGTTCCACTCGATGCTGGACCTGGCGCAGGTCAGCACCCAGCTGGCCAAGCCGGAGTTGAACATCTTTGGGGCCTGTGCCGCCGGCCGCTGAATGTGGAGGGGCGTGTCGGCACCGCAGGTCGGTGGCTTCAGCCCCGACAAGGACCCCCGCGGCGACAAGCCCATTCGAAATTAGGGACAATAGGGCATCGGTTCTGACCTTTGCCCTATTTGCGCCATGGCCCTGCTCCCCATTCTTTGCTATCCCGACCCCCGCCTGCACAAGGTGGCTCAACCCGTGCAAGCGGTGGACGAGCGCCTGCGCGCCTTGATCGACGACATGCTGGAGACCATGTACGAGGCCAATGGCATCGGTTTGGCGGCCACGCAAATCGATGTGCACCGGCGCCTGGTGGTGATCGACACGTCTGAGGAGCGCAACCAGCCCATGGTGCTGATCAACCCCGAGATCACCTGGATGAGCGATGAGCGCGTCAAGGGCGATGAAGGCTGCCTGTCGGTGCCCGGCATTTACGACGGCGTGGAGCGCGCCACGGCCGTCAAGGTCACCGCCCTGGACCGCGATGGCCAAACGCAAAACATCGAAGCCGAGGGCCTCTTGGCCATCTGCATCCAGCACGAGCTGGACCACCTCAAGGGCAAGGTGTTTGTGGAATACCTCT